>Ga0307489_10001268_pt1 | contig 16538 bp, 8 predicted proteins | sample SB12metaG_FD_202247 | JGI IMG/M metagenome (GOLD analysis project Ga0307489, IMG submission 202247) | Sea-ice brine microbial communities from Beaufort Sea near Barrow, Alaska, United States - SB 1.2 | ecosystem: Environmental > Aquatic > Marine > Coastal | place: USA: Alaska | collected 2017-05-06
TGACTGTGTACTGGTAGACATGTGTTGTGTTCCCTGGTACACGGCGGCGGCGGAGGTTGTCAAGGAAGACGGCCTGGACGTCTCCCTCCGGCGCGAGCGCGTGATGCCGTTCCGCAGCGCCGGCAGCATCGTGTCGTACACCATCCATGTGCAGCCGCCAGCGAAGAAGGTAGGAAGAGTTGGATTGTCACAACAGCCCCTCTCTTTGTGTTTTGGTCTTGTACCAACTGGTATGGTGTCGTGCCGCACAAGCAATTTCAACGCGTTGGAGGGGGCTTCATGACTCTACCGAGTGGCGGCGTCGGCGGCGTTGGCGGCTGCTGCCGCGGCGGCGGCGGCGCGCGTTCGCGCCGCGCTCGCGGGGCTCGCAGCGGACCCGAAGGCGCTGCGGCGCGGCGCCGAGGCGGGCGGGTGCGACGCCCAGCGCGCGGCGTGGCTCTCAATGCTCCCGGTGGTGGCGGTGGACGCCCGCGCGGGGTGCACGCCGGGCCTGCACGGGCCGGGGTGCACCTACGCGTGCATGGGCCGGTGGCAGCGTAACGACATCAGCACCCCCGCGCCGCACGACTACTACGCCGAGTTCGCACCCAACCCCGACGACCCGGTCTCGTCCCACGACCGCCCGACCTCGCCCTCTGGATTTGCATCCTCGGGTCACCCCGGCGACGCTTCGGCGGTGGCGCACGCTTCGGCGCTCGGCGACGGCGAGGGCGAGGGCGAGCACGGGCATGAGGGTGGGGTTGAGATCCGCCGTCACGTTGTGCAGTACTGGGAGGGCGATGAGGAGGACAAGCACGTGCGCTCGGTGTCCCTGGCGCAGTGCACAACCTCGTGCCGCGGCTTTGCGAACCGCGCGATGACCACGTGCCACGACTGGATCGACGACCGCTCCAGCGCCGCCAAGCGCCGCGACTGCGCCTCGCACCTCCGGGACATGGGCGCCTACTGCCGCATCAAGCTCAGGGGCCCCGCCTCGCAGTGCACCAACTACACCACGGCCAAGCACCAGGCGGATGACCACGAGTGCCAGGTGTGCGGCATCCAGCGGTGGGGCCGCTACATCACTTCCTTTTTTAGCTCAAGCGCCAGCCATGTGTGTTCCTAGAACCCACTTGTACAGCTAGTCATACATAAGAAAAACTCAAAGGATGCTCGAGTCCAAGGTGGACACGGGTCTGGCGGAGCGGCCCTGGGAGTGGGTACTTCGAGCAGCACGGCGTGTACGGCGGCGGCCAGTCGCACTACACCACGCATGACGTCTCTGTGTACTCCAACGGGCACTCGGCGTTCAACGCCATCCACCTCAACGACGCCAAGCGCCAGGTGCAGGCGGTGGAGCACGCGGCTGCGGCGCATTCCGCGGCGCTGGGCCTGGCGCCCCAGGTGCCCTCCGCGCCGTCGCGCGCGCACATGGCGGGGCAGTCCGAGGACTACATGCGCGCGCGATTGGGGAGCTTCCTCCCGCGCCGCGCCATCAGCCGCGCGGTGAACGACGGCGCCAGCAATGCCGCCGCCGGCGCGCACGGCCACGGCGGCGAAGACGACGACGCCGCGCACCTCGCCGAGGTTCACGAGCGTGTGTTCCACGGGATGACGGTGCGCACCGCAATGGACTCGCAGTTCCCCACGTGCCGCGGTGACGAGCGCTGCGCCGAGACCTGCGTGCTCTCCGCACGTCACGCCACGGACACGTGCATGGCGTGGCTCCACGCCTCTCCCGCCCTCGGCGGCAGCAGCGGCGGCGGCGGCGGCGGCGGCGGTGACTCCTCGGCCCCCGCCAGCTTGGCGTGCGAAGACGCCATCAATGCAGCGCGCACGACGTGCGGCAGCGAAGAGAGCGCGCGATGCGTGGAGCCCCTCGCCGCGGGTTTCCACGCACTGGGCGTCGCCGGAGGAGCCACCACGGACACTACTACAGATACCACCGCGGAGACGGACACTGCCGATGCCGCTGTCGAGGAGGAGGACGTGGAGAGACATTCCCGCTCGATGCTCAACGCGCTGCAGCGAATTCTGAAGGAGAAGGTGATGCCTGACGCCGGGTCCGCCGCAGGTGACTCGTCCGCTGCCTACGTGGGCGGCGAAGAAAGGAGCTGGCCGGTGCCGGAGGCGCACGTGGCGCTGAGCAGCAAGGGCAAGCGCAACTTCGACCTGGTATCCACTGTGTGCCGCCCGGCCGGCATCACCGAGCAGGAGATTGCGGCAGTGTGCCTGGCGCAAGGCAAGTGGGCCAAGGGGGCTAACCGCGTGGCATCAGGTTGGGACCACACCCTGACGCCGGCGAGGCGCAAGGAATTTTCCGCGGTGACGCACGAGCTGATGGACGAGTCGGACACGACGGACTTCAAGTGCAACATCCCGTACTTCGAGCTGATGTATAGCCGGTCCGCCGCCGTGGAGTTCGACGTGACTGGCGGCACCGGCGGCGTCCGCTGCGGCGCCGTCATGCCCGACGGTCAGAAGGTGCTCTACGACTTCTTCGTCGAAGCCCGGCTGGCCCAGAGCGTGCGGAAGGAAGCGCACCTGACCAACGCAACCGACAAATTGTATTGGATCTTCCCGAGCAACGGCGACCGGGCTTTCCGTGTCGTCGACGCGCGGGTCAAGTTCCACGCGTACGGTAAGACCAAAAAGGATATCGAGAAGGTCGAGAAGGACTGGGAGCCGAAGCAGACCGCGTCGCGGCTGACGGCGCGGCACTTCAAGTCCGGCGGGTACGCGGCGGAGGTGGAGCTCACGGTCCTCGCCGATGACGACGAGGTGCTCCCCAAACGACAGCTCATTGCGGCGTACCAACTGCCTGGCTCTCCCAAGGTGGGGCGGTGCATGTTGCCGGTGGATTCCCGAGTCAAAATTGCCTGGATTCAGCGCTTGGCACTATGATTTGATGAAAGGCTGTCAAGTTTTGCTTCCAATGTCAAATTTGCGCCCCCACACCACGGCGGTCACGCTGTCAAAGCTCACCGTGGAGTTTGACGGCCCGGCGCACAACATAGTATGGTCTCATCACCGACTAGGCTTCCACGCCAATATGGTCAATTACCAGTTATGCTTGTACACCCATGTGAGCACTTTACCACACAGGCTTACACATCAATATTGGGCGCATTATGAAACTGGCTTACAGTCCAATATGGTCACATGACCAAACCGGCTTACACTCCAATGTGGTCACATGACCAAACTGGCTTACACTCCAATATGGTCACATTACTGACAGGCTTACCATGTGTGTCGAGCTCCCTGTTCCACGGCGCCGCGCGTTTCGCAGGCGTCCGCCACGCTGGCGCTGGACTTCACGCTGAAGGACTTTGTGCGAGTGACGGGGTCCGGCGCACTGCCGTACCCCATCGCCGGTGACCGCCCGCTGCTCGCCACCGTCACCGTCAACTTCGTGGTGGGAATAACACATGTTGCACACCTCGTCATCGACACACACTTTGAACCCTCATTCCTTGAGTATAATGGCATCCTATGACGCAGTGACCTGTATTTGCCTGACCCAGTGACAGCGACGTCATTGACGCTCGTTTTGAACCTTATTTGTTGTGTGTTATGGCATCCTATGACGTGGCGAAAAATGTGTGCCTGGCCCATTGCCCGCCACGTCATCGACACACACTTAAAACCCTCGTGTAGTCGAATTTTTAGACGTCCTCGAGACATCCTATGACGCGGCCAGAAATATATGACCGGCCCTAGCTCGAGGGCGTGTCCCCCGCGGGCGGCGAGGTGTCCTTCAAGGATGCCACGCTCATCATCTACCCCAACGCCGTCGCCGGTAGAACCTGTCAGAAATTGCTCAACATATGATTCCAACATATTTCACAAAACCTCATTTCTTGGCTTAATTGTCACCCAGCGATGTTTTGGAGCATTTTCTGCTGGGCCCTAGGCGGCGGCGGTCTGTACGGCACGCTACGCGCCATCACCGCGCCGCGCGCTCTCTCCATGGACCTCCGCCTTTTCACGAACGGGTCGGGAATGGAGTCCGCGGGAATGTGGAGCGTGTGGGACCCGGTGTACACCAGCGAGGTGCGGAGCTCGGCTTTCGGATACGCCGATCCAGTGGAGATTTCGCAGACAAACGCGACGGGCGAGTTCTTCACCTACGCCCCCGCCGGCGCGCCGACAGCTGACGGCTCCCCCAGCCTGTTGGTCAATCTGACCAGCGCCAAGCGAGCGGCGGAGGGGTGCCGCAACGTCATCGGCGGCCTGGACATGAGGCTGGGCGCCATCAACCCCGGGCGGCAGGGCGGCTTCGGGCGCCTCCCCTCCCCGCTCATCGCGCCGGTGTGGGGCACCGTGGACTGCCAGAAGCACGAGGGCGACCCCTCGCTGGTGTTCACCGGCGTCACTGCCCAGTACGCGCCGTGGCCCGAGGACCCCAATTTCATGCTGCACGACGTGGTCATCAAGGCCGCCGTCACCATCATGCCCGCGGCCCCCCGGCGGTCCGGCCTGGGGCAGGACGAGCAGGGGAATCTGGATGCCGGGAACCTGGCGGGCAGCATCCACGCGTCCCTGGACGTGTCCTCAGCGGCATCCTCCGTGCACAGCCTGCCGCCGCTCGGAGGATGGGCCACCACCATGCTGAACTTCTGGTCGACGGCGGGCGACCTTATGAGGTTCCAGACCAGCGCGTTTGCCATCAACGGCGTGCTTGACTCGCGACTGGGGGACCCCGACCGGCCGTACGCGCGCATCGTGGCGCCCGTGGTGACCGAGCTGCCGTGTGTGGGGGTGGTGCACACCGTGGGCTCCATCTTCGCCAACATCGACGGCATGTTCCGGCTCCACGCCGATAACGTCCCGATGAACATCTCATGCGGCGGCGGCGGCGAAGTCGATGAGCAGGGCGAGCGGGTAGCCGACCTCGTGGCTACCGCCGAGCTCGCGCTGCTGATCGAGCCCCCCGAGGAGTTCAACCGGCTGGTGCTTGCCGCGCAGTCCCGGGCGAACGAGATGATCAACACCGCGAACGACGCGGTCAGGAAGTACGGCGCGGCGATGTCCAACAACTCGGAGGCGGCGCTTGAAGCCGGAAGCGGCGGCGCCGGCGCGGAGGCTGCGGGGGACGGAGCCAGTGACGTCGCGAGGGTCGCCACTGAGATGTCCAACCCGCTCAAATACGACGGCCGCTTCTCGATCCCGTTTCTGAAGACCATCAACGTCAAGGCGCGGCACGTCCGCGGCCCCGGAGGCTGGTATTGGGACGGCTCGCTGGACGCCACCATCGGAGGCGAGAACAGCCCGCTGCGGCTCAACGCCAACGCCACGTTCCGCACCAAGGAGGGCTTCCCGCCCGCCGCGCATCTCGGCGTGGCAATCACGTACCAGCACGAGAGCTTCCACCTGCTCGCCGCGGGGTCGTTCCCCGTCGGCCCATGCTACGACCCGTTCAAGTTCTATGGAGAAATCGTCATCCACCCGCCTGCCTCGGTGGTCTCGAACGCCACGTTCAACATCTCCATGACGCAGTACTGCCAGAAGGACGACGGCACCACGGACTACTTCTTCTCGGCGCAGATCTCGGACTGGGACATCGTGCCCGGGACGTTCGGCATTGCGGTCGGACTCATCGAGGGCACTCTGGTGCGGCAGGGCACGGCCGGGGAGTTCAAGTCCTGGCAGGTGCGCTTCCAGGGCGAGGTGGGTATTCTTGGCGCATCCGGCGGCGACCTTCCTGACATGGGCACCGGTGTTCTGCTCTCCTTGAAAACCGTGTTCGGAAGCAACAGCGACGCGTTCCGGCTGCAGCTTCGTGCAGAGTTTGCGATCGAGTCCAAGACAGACACCTCGCAGTTCCGCCTCGCGGGCTCTGCGGAGTTTGTGTCCCCGTGCCTGTTGGGCGAGCGTATTGGGGGCTTGGTGAACCTCACGGCTGCCATTGGAGACATGACGATCGACGGCCTGCTGGGCTCGGTGTACTTCTACTGCCACGTCAACGGCACTGCGTCTCCAGCGCTGGAGGCTGAGCTCACGGCCGTGGGGGTCGTGCAGTTCGTGAAGGGCGTCAACCTCAAGGAATTCAGCCTGGCCATCCAAGCTTACAAGAGCATCAGCAGCCTCGGCGGCGACGGCGGTGGCGGTGGCCTCGAAGCCAGTGGGGGCATAATCACCGGCGGCGGCGGCGGCGGCGGCGGCGGCGGTGGCGGTGGCGGTGGCGGTGGCGCGACGCTCGGCCAGGGCGACGGCGAGACGTGGGCATTTGCCGGCTCAGTGCATGGCGTGGTGGTGCTAGGCGGGTCGGGCAGCTCGACAGAGCAGGGCGCGTCGGTGGACTTTGTGTTCAACTCGCGCGACGGCAGCTGGGCCGCCGCTGTCGGGTACGAGATCATCAGCCAGCACGTCAACATGACGCTCAAGGGCGGCACTCACGGAGGGGGCTGCACCGCCAAGGGGTGGGGATGAGCTAATGTTGCCCGCCGCTGGTCCATGTCACCGTCATCGGTAGCTCCAAAGCGAATATATGCTTCTCGTTGTGCGCCTCGTTGATGGCGACCTCTGTGTGGTTCTCGTCGCCCCGCCCTAAGGACACGCAAATATTGCTTGCCACGTCATCCGACTCACTTTGAGGCCTCGATTCTTGTGTAAGATGGCATCCTATGACATGGCGAGCAAGATCTGCCCGACCCTGCCGAGGGGACCTACATCAAGGGCGCCATCTCCGTCAAGATCGGCGAGGAGGGCTACTTGTTCGGGTCCGCCAGCGGAGCGCGGAACTGCGGCGACTACCGCGCCACGAAGGGCGTGCTCGCCGTGCGCGCGGCGATGGACGAGGCCAGGATCAAGACCAAGGTGGGGTGCTGCATGTTCCCTAACCCCTAAACCCTAAACCCGAGACCCAAAACCCTGGACCTTAAACCCTAAACCCTGGACCCTACACCCTAAACCCTGGGAAATTCCTGTAGATGGTGCCTGGTTTCAAGTGCTGAGCTTGAAACTGAAGTATGATGAAGTGCTTTCACAGTTTTGCTTTCGATTTCCACTTGCGTGTGTACACTCGGGGCATGCTGATGTATCTAGAGGAGGTCCGCCTGACGGTCCGCGCCGACTCGCGCGACGAGCTGGTCACCGCGGAGGGGTTCATGCAGGCGCAGGCGGAGCTGCCGGTGGATGCGGCGAACCCGTACTTCACTCCGGAGCCCGGGTATGGCAAGCGCAAGCTGCTGCAGCGGATGGAGTGGGTGTCGTCTGAGAATTGGGATCGGATGCAGAAGGAGGAGCGCTTCTTCGAAGGAAAGGAGAACAATAACTTCCGCACCAACTGCTTCGCGGCGAACACCTACAACCCCGAGTTCCCCAATCTGGTCTTCAAGTCGATGAACAACGAGACGAACACGGTCGGGCACGCGTACGCCCCGCTGGGAGGCGAGCACGCCGCCGCCGCCGCCGACGCCGCGGGCGCCGCCGCCCACGCGCCTGCGGCGGCGGCGGCGCTGGGGGACACCTCCGATGACCACGCGCTCACCTTGTGCTACGGGAACAACAACCCTGACCTTTCTTGGGACTTTTGCAGCGGCATATGCCACAGTGACGCCCATGTCAATGCGCTGAGAGACGTCTGGGCGAACAATGGTGGCCTTGCGGGATCCGGCAGAAACGGGCAGAGAAAGGGCAAGGTTTGTCCGCCGTTTACGATGAATCAAAGACATGCGTTATGCTACGGCAACAGGTACGAAGACCTTCAGAAAGCAAAGTGCCGGGCTGCTAATACCGATGGAACGTGCATTTCGTATTGGCAAGCGGAGGAGCTGCGGAGACATTATGACGGATATGGTAAACATGAAGGGCGGGTCTATGGCTGTGCGCCGGATCCAGGGGCGCTTTGCTACGGGAACAGGTACCCGGACCTGCAGAGGGAGCTTTGCGACGGGAAATGGTGCCGTTCACTAGAGCAGGATTTGAGCCTCGTGGTCCATTACAACACTCACGGCGTGCACCAACGCCGAAGGTGGGGGTGCGACTTGTCCGAGTCGGAAGGGGCGCTTTGCTACGGGAACCGGTACCCGGACCTCCAGAGGAAACATTGCGGCGGCAGCTCATGCCACTCGCTCCAACAGAGTTCAGACCTCTTGACCCATTACCACACTTACGGCAGGATCGAGCGCCGACATTGGGGATGCGAATCATACACGCAAAGCGTTCGAGTGGGCAACATCCAGTGGCGCGCGTCGTCTGGTAAAATGCCCACTGAGAAGTGCACTCGCAACGGTTATTGCCCTCAGGCCACAGGCTCGATGATTGAGAACGACGCATCGCACCCGGTCTGCCCGGATGACTCGCTGATGTCAGGGTTCATCTTCACCAGAGACGATCAATCGGGCTGCCGCTGCACGGGCTGCTCAGACAAGTTCAAGACGAACGCGCAGGGTGTTACCGATCTGGAGACAATGAACCGCGGCAACAAGATGTCGATTTCTTACAACTGCGTGCAGCAGGCTTCGTACGCCGCGCCGTTCGGCGAGTGCCGCGTGGACTACCACGCTCAGATGGCCATACAGCGGGGAGGGCACAAAGTGACGGACCTGATGGTGCTGGAATCCTTCACTGTGGCGTGCGGCAGGGCCTCACCAGACTATTATTTTCGCCAAACGTTAACGGTCGCTGTTTGTTCAATGCATGTTTGTTCAATGCAGAGTCTATCATTTTCTTGCTGTCACGGATAAACCCAGTCTCCTGTATGACTGATTCCCGACCTAAGTTCTTCACTTCAATAAGTTTGTTTCTCACAGCCTGAACCCGCACATGCGATATCCCACTTAAATGCGTCCAAGGTACTTCAGGTTAAGGTGAAACGAATACTTAGGGAAGGCCGTGCCCCACGGCAGGGGCGAGGCGCTGCGGAGTTTCATGACGACCACCAACGCCGGGGACGAAACAAAGATGGGCTGGAAGTATACGTGCTGCAAGTTTCCGACCGACAACATGCCCACCGTGTACCGCGAAGGCCCGTGCTTCCTGAGCTCCATTACCGAGCTGGACGAAAACATGGAAGAGTGGACGGTCGCGGAGAAGAGAAACAATATGTACCAGATTCTGATGACGCAACTTAGCGACGACAGGGGCGCCGCGTGCGGGCCAGGCGAGGCGCTCACGTCCTGGGCGGTCAGGCCGTGTGGCAATCAAAGCAGCAACCCTAAGTATGACACGCATTCGCACTTTGTGTGGGAGTGTGTGCCCATCGGTGGAATTCCCAGCCCGCCACCGCCCGCGCCGCCCCCGCCTATCGACGACAGCTTCCAGAACCTGGACTGGGTCGGCGACTTCTCCGCAACCGCCAAGATCGCCTTCGGGGACGACGTTGATAACGCCACGCTGTCAAAGGCGCTCGGGATCATCAAGGTTGCGGGTGAGTTCGATATCACGGAGGGCGAGTTCACGATGAACAAACTCGACATCCGCGCCGCCATTGAATTCAAAGTGCCGGCCAAGCCTGGGAGCTGGCAGGAGGGCCAGAGCCTGAACGAGCTCGAAATCACGGGCTTCGCGGTTATAACCTACCCGTGCAGCTCCATGGTGGACCCCTTCACCGGCGACACCCGCGCCATCGCGCTCATCTACGGCGAGGTGCGCGGCAAGCTGGCCATGGGCGACGAGGCGGACCCCATGATGATCGGCGGCGTCAACGGTGCGCGGGGCATCGTGCAGTACTCGTGCTTCGGCGGGCAGAAGCTGGAGGTGAAGCTGGAGGTGGGCATGGTGAAGATGAAAACCTTCCGCCTGGAGGACATTCTCATCAACGTCACGCTCGTCAGCAACCCCAGCGGCAACAACGACGTCGCCGCGTGGTTCGTCGCCGGGTCCATCGAGGGCAAGGTGGCGCCAGGGTCCCGCATGAACACGGCGGGTGCGGATCAGAAGCAGGTGGCCGCCGCCTCGGGTGCATTCATCTTCGACTCATCCGTGCCCTTCTTCGACCTGGCGTATAAGCACGAGTTCGGCGGGCCGTTCGACGACTTTTACCTGGCCCTGATGTTCCGCGTCACGCGCGGGCGCTGCAGCCGGCAGGGCGACTACGTCAAGGGCGTCATCAAGGCCAAGGGTGCGGACTGGAACCTGGCGGGGTCGCTGCAGGGCTCCACGTTCTGCGCCAACCCGGAGGACGCGACCGCGATCCGCCACAACCTTACGCTCACGGTGGACCAGCTCTCCTTCGCCGACGGAATGCTCAACATGAGCCACGCGGCGGTCATCGCCGTGGGCCGCGCGCCCTACCGCAGCCCCGAGGACGTGCACCTCGCCATGGCGGACTGGAAACTGACGGTGACCGCCGACGTCACCGTGGACGTGGCCGCCGGCAGCGACTTCGCGTTCAAGGTGCGGGGCGCCGCGGAGCTGGTCCTCGACATGGAGGCTAGAGAGCCCGCGGAGACCACCATGTTGGGGTCGCCTGGGTTTACGCTGAGCAGGGCCCGCATCGACTCGACCGTGGCGCTGTCATACCGGGGCGACGGCTTCGACATGCAGGTGGCGGCGCGGGGCACGGTGTCCTGGCCGTGCCACTCCTTCATGCAACTCGGTGGCTCCATGGAGCTGGCCTTGGGCGCGGAAATGAACTTCAACAAGCTGCACCTGTTGCTCACCGTGCAGTGCCAGGACCCCGAGGCGTACCAGTCCGAGTCCATCTTTATCATCGAGGTCTTCGAGGACGCCTCCAAGATGGCCGCTGTGGTGGTGCGCACGTACGAGGCCGACTACGCGGTGTTTGACAACGCGCCGCCCGACTACGAGGGTGACTGGAGCGTCAACGCGGATGGCGAGGCGGCGGACTACGAGGAGAAGGTTCAGGAGGTGGTCAACACCTGCCTGTACTCTGCCAAGGTGCGAGGCACTAACGTGCTGGAGGATGGTTTCTGGGGCGCGTCCCAGGTGCGCGGCGTGTACACGCGCTTCGAGGCTGAGATGGAACTCAAGAAGGCCCAGGACCACCTCGCGGCGCGCAAGAACGTGCCGGGGTTCCAGGCGTGCACCGCCAAGATCGCCCTGGTTCCCAACACCCGGGCTGCACAGAAGCTTAACGAACAATTGTTCGCCGAGTTAGGCGTGGCCGGGAAAAAGTTCCCCCCCCGCAAGGCGCTGGAGCTGGTCGCCGGGCGAGTGACTCCCTTCGTGTTCGCCGGCGGCTCGGCCAAGTTCACCATCTCCAACCTGCTGCTGGTGGCCCGCGCGTACGACAAGCCCGGCGCGCGGCGCGCCCCCGCTGTGCAGAAGCACGACATCTTCCCGGCCATGGACCTCAAGTACTACGACCTGCGCGGTGAGCTCACCGCCTCTGCCGACGTGGACGCCAAGGGCGACGCCGCGCTCGCCGCGGCTCAGTCTATGATGGCCACCAGCGCGGCGCTCGGCCAGCACGGCTTCAGCCTCGCCGCCTCCGCCACGCTCAACATGACCATTATATTTATCGACGCAAAGCTGGACTTCGCGTGGAACCTGAGCGTGATGATGGAGCTGAGCGTGGCGACCGACGCGATGCAGCTGCACATGCGCGCCGCGTACGACACTCCGTGTCTGGCCACCGGAGCGAGCGCGAGCGGCACGCTGGCACTCTCAATGCCCGGCACGCTCAAGATTGAAAACGCTGCGGTCGGCGGGACCCTGTACTGCGAGGGGGCGGACCCCCGGGTGGAGGCTTACGTCGCCATCCAGTCGCTGGTGCTGGCGGAGGTTCTCGAGCTTGAAGACGTCCGGCTGGATCTGAACAGCGTCGCCCCCGCCGGTTTGGGCGGCAAGCTAAACTCCCTAGATTGGAAGATCACCATCGCCGGCACGATGCGATTCGACAAGCTTACTGGCCAGATGCCCGCGGCGTCGTCCTCGGGAGCGGTGCTCAACGTGGACGCGGAGCTCTCGGTGATCGCGGGGGAGGTGACGCTCGACTCGCTGATCGTGCACTTCGTGGTCGACGTGACGTACCAGGGCGGGAACCCTGCGGGGGCGGGCCCCATGCTGACGGCGCACGGCGGCGCGGACGTCCACTACCCGTGCGGCACCGGCGCCATGGTCCACGCCAACCTCACTGTGGCAGGGGGGCGCCCACTCCTCCCCCCGTCACCTCAACCTGACTGTTTGCTCGTCGTTAATCGGTGTACCCGTGCACGATAACCGCATTCTCGTCCCCTGTGCAGCTCAACCTGATCGTTCTTGGGTAATTGTCCACCGGTGTAGTTACCCGTATATGCTCGCCGCATCCACGGGTACACCGGTACGGCATGATCAAACTGTCAACGGAACGAGCAGCCAGGGCCCTGCCCCGTGGGCCTCCACTTGGGCGCCGTCGTGGTGCCGCCCGTCACCGCCGACTTTGTGTACTTCTGCGGCGACCGGCTGGCCACGCAGACTGTGTACGAGATTGACGTGGTGATGCTCGAGCCGTTCAACGTGTTGGGCATGTTTGAAATCACCGAGGCGCACGCGCACGTCGACGCGTACAAATACTCGACGGGCGGAAGCTGGTTTACGGCGGGGACCTGTCTGTTTACTCGTGGTGTTCTGGTATAACCGTACACACTCGCACGACCTGGCCATTCGTTTCCCTTGCAGCTCAACCACAGCCATTCGATTCAGCACTGATTAGTGCTCCGCATAGTGTACGGCCTTGGATGACGGTGCGCATCAGCGGCGAGAACAACCCGGAGGCGGGCGCGCTTCACATCGACGCCGACGTCTTCGTCTCCACCCGGAGGGACCCCACTGACGAAGACTCCCGGGGCTTCACAATGGAGGCAGACCTGAAGGTGAGCTACTTCATTCATAGCAGTACTATTTTGATCAGCATAATTTTCAATCGGTCCATTATTTTCTGTGCTATACTCGTATGTGATGTACGGTCGAGAGTGGATGCATGTGAGGTACAGAGGAGCCTGATTGGTGCCGGGTACTGAGGCACGCACACCTGGTTGTGACCCCCCACCTGCAGGTGGGCTACCACGCCAGGGCGTTCGCTTTCGAAGCCGCGGGGCGGGTCACCATCTCGGACGAGTGCGACTCCATGGAGCTCACTGGAACCCTCGTAATAGGTAGGGCCCGGCAGAAAACACTGTAAACATCCTTCAACACATGTGCCAACCCTAATTTCTTGAGGTAAATGCCACAGCGCCTAATTTCTTTTAAGCATTTTCTACCGGGCCTTGAGGATGGGCTCGGCGGCGGGTGGCGCCGCGACAGGTCCGGGCGCCGCGCGGCTCGGAGGCGCCATGGGTGCCCTCAAGGTGGGGTGCTGCATGTGGAAACCCGCGTTGACAGCAACTGGTTTCAGCACTGAAACGAAAATTTGATGCACTGTTTTCAAGTTGTGCTAGCATTCAATCTCAACTTGCGCCCCTTCATCAAGGCTCGCGCGATCGTGGTCATTCCGTGCGCGGCAAAATACGTGGACCAAGACCAGGCTTGGGGGGTATTGCGAACAAGCACTCGACCGACGTTGAATCGACGAACATGACAATATGAGCATTCACCATGCAGTAGGTGGGTCGTGCGCCGATCTCGGTCGAGTGTTTTTCTCAAGACCCTGGTGCCAGGCAGGTGATCCCGCGAATTCGGATGCGTTAACGGGGCGCAGCACCCCGGCGGCGGGCATGACGGTTCAGGCGGTGAACATCAGCGCCAAGCTCGACGTGTGGACGGTCGGCGCTCTCAACGTCACGGACGCCGTCGTCGCGGCGGGGCCTGCCCGCTCATTCGTTCCCTCACCGTTTGCTCGTGCTGGTCTTGTGTACCCGTAAACACTCGCCGCATCCTCCACCCTTGCCTGGCCGCTCGTTCCCTGACTATCCGCTCGTAGTGCACCCATACACTCTCGCCGCATGCTCCTCCCTGGCCTAGCCACTCGGTCTGACTGTCTGTTCATAGTGTACCAGTGTACCCGTCAACCGGCGTACCAGATTGAGCTAAAGAGGGATCGGGGATGAACTGCCGGGGCCCTGGCGCTCGGTGGACGCCGTGCTGCGCAGCGACGGCGCGTTCACCGTGGTGGTGGACGTGGCGGGCGACGTGACGTTCAACTCGGCGGCGGGCGCCGGGCCTGCCGGCCTCCACGGCACCGGCGTCACAGTCGTCTCGCGCGCCGAGCTCCGCCTGGGAAAGACGACGTTCTGCCACGACTGCGGCCTCGAGCTGCTTTCAGCGGACGTCCGAGAGACCGTCGACGTGAAGCAAGACGCGTTCAAGCTGCACGGGCGGTTCCTGTTCGCCTACCCGTGCGAGCGCGGTGACGCGGTGACGGGCGCGGCGACAATGGACATCCGCGCCGGCGAGATGGCCGTCGCGCTGGGCGTCACTGTCAAGTACTTATGCGGCAATCCAAACGCCGGCAGCCCGACCATGACGTTCGCGTTCCTCGCGCAGCCGGGTGCCACCACCCACATCACCAACTCCGTTGCGCTCAAGGAGCTGACCGTGCGGGCGGCGGTGTATCCCGGCGAGCGTGGCGCTTGGGACGTCAGCGGCGAGATGCAGGGAATCGTCGTGGTCGACGGCGACGCGGCTTCGGCCGCCGCCGCCGCGACGCTCGGCTGGCATCCCACGCGCGCCCGGACCTGGCGCCACGTGCTGGACGTTGAACGCCGCGCGAAGCCCCGCCTCGGGCTGGCGGCTCACCGCGCGCTGTTTCCCGGCGCCAACTCTCCCGCGTACAGCCAGGCGCACCTCGGCAAATCAGAGCACCACATGCCGGCGCACCTCGGGTTCACGCTCACCACCAATTTCTCCTTCGACACACGCCCAGATCCGCCGCTGTTCACGGCGTCCGTCGTGCTGGACGACATCGTGCTGGGCTGCCTCGTGGTGAGCCTCAAGGCGTCCGGCACCACCTGCGAGAGCGCCGCCGAGAGCTCCGTGGGCGTTGCCGTGACGGGCACGCTCAACTTCGATAACTGCGATGGGCTGACCGGGAGCGGCGCCGTCTCCGGCAAGATTTGGTGCGACGACGGCGGCGATCACCCGCTGTACGCCTTCGTGGCTGAGTCCAACAGCCTGCAGCTCGGCGAGGTCATCGTCAAGGATGTCATCATGTCGGCGGTGGCGTCGAGCGCCACCGGCGGCGTCGAGTGGGCATTTGTCATCGCGGGTAAGTTGGAATATTCCGAGAGCTCCGGCTTCAAAACACCGTCCCTGGGCGTGGCGGCGTCGCTGGCGATCCGCGCTCGCGCTTCCATCAGCCCGGTCGGCGGCTTCCTCTTTGAGGACGTGCTCGTGTCCGGCGGCATCGCCTACGCGACGAATGAAATTGCAGTCAAGGGGACGTTTGTGACCGAGTACCCATGCCAGCCCGGAGGCTTTACAGACGTCAACCTATCGTTTGCGATGTCCATGGCGAGCGTGGCCGTGGACGGCCTAGAGGCGCGCGCGAAGCTGTATTGCGAGCCGCCCGTGGACTTCCCGCTGTTGAGCGTGGACCTGGCGATCGATTACATTGAGGTCAAGGGGTTCAAAATCATCAACGTCGCAATGCACGTCGACATGTACTCCGTGAAGACGGTCGCGGGCACGGCCGGTGCCGACGAGAGTGACGTTTCAAGGGAGCTGACCTTCCAGGGGAGCATGAGCGGCGCGCTGGCGGTGCCGCTGGAGGGCATGGAGGCGGGCGCCTCCGTGGCGCTGTCGTTCGACACCGAGTCAAAGTCGTTTCACGTCACGGTGGCGCTGCAGATCTCCGCGCCGCCGGTGACGCTGGACCTGCAGGTGGGCCTCTCCGGCGGCACCGGGTGCGACGCCGTCAACGGCGACTTCCTTCACGGCGGCATCACGATAGACATTTCCGAAGACCGGAAACTGGCCGGCTCGGTCCGCGGCGCCAAACACTGCGAGTCGCATCCGCAGATGATGCACGCGCTCGGCGAGGCGCCTCCGCGGATCTCGCCAAAGTACGACGTGATCGCCTACTTTCTGAACTCGACCCGGGAGCAGAGCTGGTTGCAAACTCAACTGGAGGGGGCGTTCCCGATGTTCAACATTCACGGCACCGTGGACGCGGCCCAGCTAGCGCCGGGTGTGTTCCTCCACAGCGCCACCATGGCCGTGTACAATTACAACGTGAACGGCACGCAATACTGGGCGTTCGAGGTGACCGGTTCCGTGTCCTTCGAGGCTGAGTCGGGGGCCGCTAACCCGGCTCTCCAGCCGAGACCCGCCGGCTTGGCCGCCGTCCTGTACGTCGCCGTAGCGGGTTATTCCTCCCACGCCGGGTTGGTGGACTACAGCGTCGGCGTGACGGCTTCGGTCGACGCGACATTCGGCGGCGGCGCGGTCTCGGTGAACCTCAAGGGAACCCTCGCATTTACGTTCCCATGCACCAACATCATGGGCCATTTCCTGATCAGCATCAGCGACCTCGGTGCCGGCGTCGACGCGCAGAAGAGCATCGCGGTGAGCGCCACCCTGGGGTGTCAGGGCGACGCCACTCCCCACGCGCCCGTGATGGCCGTCAAGGGGAGCCTCGCTGGTCTGATCGCGAATGACATCGTGGTGATCGACCGGCTCGACATCGAAGCGAGCCTGCACAACAGCGCCGACTCCGACGGCTTGTACCTCGT
>Ga0307489_10001269_pt1 | contig 16536 bp, 28 predicted proteins | sample SB12metaG_FD_202247 | JGI IMG/M metagenome (GOLD analysis project Ga0307489, IMG submission 202247) | Sea-ice brine microbial communities from Beaufort Sea near Barrow, Alaska, United States - SB 1.2 | ecosystem: Environmental > Aquatic > Marine > Coastal | place: USA: Alaska | collected...
CAGGCGATTTCAATTTGGGTTTGGAAGGGTCAGCCTGCACCGCCCTACCCAGCTCACCCAGCGCCGCGAGGTTCGCGTCCCAGGCCTTGAACTCCGCCTTGTACTAGGGGCCTGGCGTTTCAGCTCAGCGTAAGCGCTTGCGGTGGGATAGGGGCCGCGTCCAAGGGTTGTTTAGGGGCTGTTTAGGGGGTGTTAGAGAGTAGTAAGGGGGGTGCAGGGTGTTTTTTGTTTCAGGAACGGCCCAGGTTGAGCTGAAAAGTTGACGAGTGTAAGCCCCTGCCTTGTAGCCCTCCAGCATGGCGAGCGCGCCCTTGGCATCGGCCTTGGACGACACGTTGACGTTGACCTCCGCCGGTGCCGGCCACCCCGACGTGAACGCCGCGAACACGTCGGACTCGAGCAGGCGCCGCTGCCGCGCCAGCCAGTCCAGGGGCCAGGGACTCATGGGTATACTGCTTGACACGTCACTCAATGCATTCGACAAAACGAAAGAAGCTATCATATGACTGATATCCACCAATATCAATGAATTGACATTGGATGTCAGTTGATATCATCGATATCGTGCATAGCCTCACTTGTTTTGTCATAAGGGTTAAAATAATGTCGCCGGCGTAGCAGGCCCAATCTGTCGGCGGATACTGCTTGACACGTCATACGGACACAACTGAATTCAGAAACGACGGTTTAGAACAATGTCGGTGGCGTGACAGGTGCAGTGCGTGGAGGCCCTACGAGGAGCTCCGCGGCGTCGGATGTGAAGCGGTGCGCGGAGTCCGCCAGCGCGTGGTGACGCTTCAGCTCCTGCGCCAGATCGTCGCAGTGCCGCGCCACCGCCGCCTCCAACGCAGCCATCTGCCGTTCCGCGTCGGAGTTGTCAACAGAGGTGTAAACTACGGCGCCGTCGCGCGCGGCCAGCCCCTCGGTGTAGTGGCGCAAGTTGAATTTGAAAGCAAAGTTTGAAAGCGGTTCATCATATGATAGTTTCAAGCACTGAACACATAGGGGATTTCAACAAGGATTTTAATACTGTCAACCTGCACCGCCCCACCTCGGTGGCCACGGTCTTGACGGCGGCCCGCAGCGTGACGCACCGCCGCAGCTTCTCATCCGCCGCCGGCTTCTCCTCGGACATGAATCGGCGCAGGTCGGAGTGCAGGGTCAGCAGCGCCGGCAGGCTGTTGGGCAGCTCGTCGGGTGCGAAGCGGTCCGCCATAGCCGCCGACCAGGGCCATGTACAAAATGGGTTCAACACATCACAGGGTGGCCCGGTAAAGAATGCTCAACACATCTCCGGATGGTATGTAGCTCAAGAAATAAGGATTTGAAATATGCTTAACAGCATGACAAAGTGCGCCAAACCACTTGGACACTGAGCAACAAGTAGTACTAAGTCTTCCCTCTGGCCCAATCAGAACGCTCCATTTGGACGACTTAGCACTAATTCTCACTAAGTGTCTATGTGATTTGGCGCACTTTGTCATATTTTGAGCAAGTCGAGGCAGGCCCTACAACGGACCAGGCGGACAGGGCGGCGGCGCCGTCGAAGTAGGCTGCGCCGAGGGACTTCTCCTCCTCCAGTCGCGCCAGGATGCGGTCCACGAAGCGGCGCACGGCCAGGGTGCCGTCGCCGGGGCCGTGCCGCAGCCGGTGCACCACCGCCTGGGCACCCACGGGCAGGGGCTTACACTCGTCCACTTCTCGGCTCAACGTAAGCACATTTGTTGGATACGTTGGCTGCATGATTTTACCCCAGTCTATCAGACAGGGGGACAAGGGGGGGTGTGACCAAAACGGCTTAGGTTGAGCTGAGAAGTGAACGAGTGTGAGCCCCTGCCCACGGGGCAGGTCCGCGCCACCTTGTCCGCTCGCGCCTCCGCCAAGAGCCAGACAAACATTGCTTGCCACGTCATAGGGTGCCAGTGACTCACAAACGTTGCTTTTCAACGCGGTTGATGACGTGGAGAGAGCGTGATTTGCTTGTCCCGACCAGCATGGCGTCCAACATGTGACCACCGCCCCAAGCGGCTTTCACTTCTTCGATCACGGCCGGCAAGTCGCCTGGCGCGCCGCGCACGCGCCGCGCGGTATCGCGCGCCGCGGCGACGCACGCGCGCGCCGCGGCCGCCAGCTCTGCCGTGTTATAGCGGCGCAAGTTGAAATTGAAAGTAAAGCTTGAAAGCGGCTCACCATGTTTTGACTTCAAGCGCTGAAACCAAGAGCGGTCAACCCAGGGTCATCAGGGGTCAACCTGCACCGCCCTACCGTGTTAGCCGCCGCCGCTTCAGCACGCGCGGCCTCCTGTTCGAACGCAGCGAGGCGCGCCGCCACCGCTGACTCGAGCTGCGCGTGCATGGTGGCGGCGGAGGCCAGGGTGTAGCGGCGCAAGTTGACTTTGAAAGGAAAACTTGAAAGCAGTTCATCATATTGCAAGCTCAAGCGCACGGTTCCAGGGGCTTTCAACGTGGGTTTGATAGGTTCAACCTGCACCGCCCTACCAGGGACAGGTGCGTGTACTTGTTGTCGTCGTCCGGCCGCACCGCCACCAAGGGACGAGAAAAACATGACATGACATGGTTTGGACAATGCTCGACATGTTGAAATTGCTGAGAGGGTTGGTTAAGCTCACCATGTGAAGCGCCCTGGGGCTCGATGAACGTCAAAAATAAATGTCATATGAACACTTGACTTAAGATACAGGGGTTTTAAGTAGGCAGCAGGATTTCGCCCTGGCCCCCATGTGAGGAGAGACGCTTCCGAGTGTGTAACGAGGCACCGGGCTTTCGCTCTGGCCCCAATGAGACAGAGAGAGCGAGAGAGGGACGCTTCCGAGTGTATAAGGAGGACCCAGGCTTTGCCCGGGGCCCCGTGGGCACGTGGATACGGCAATATGTATTAAGTTTGATATCCTGGCCCCACCTGGAGCGCGACGAGGGCGTGGGAGATGGCGTTGAGCGCAGCCAGGTTGTAGCGGCGCAAGTTGGAATTGAAAGCAAAGTTTGAAAGCAATTTATCAGGTTCTAGTTTCAAGTGCTTAGATCCAGGCGCTTTCATGTGGTTTTCATAGGGTCGACCTGCACTGGCCTACCAGGTGCGCGGCGCTTGACCCCAGCTCCGTTCCCCAGGGCCGCCCAGACCCTGCCCGCCACGTCATTGACACGCACTTTGAACCCTCGCTTCTTGTGTGGAATGGCGGCCTATGACGTGTCGAGCATTATCTGGCAGGGCGTACCGTGCCCGCGGCGAGGCCGGCGCGGTACGGGGCGATGCACGCGGGATCCACGGCCAGGGCCACCCCCGGGGTGCCGGCGAACGCGGCGCCTGCCGGTAGGGCCTGCCGTATGTACCTCGCCATGTCACATGATATCATTTAGCTCGAGAAACGAGGGTCCACAGTGTGGTAGATCACGTGGCGTAGTTGGCAGGCATTCGTAAGTAAGTAGCCTCATTTAAACCCCAGACGGGTGCCAAAGCCCACGGCGAGTGATCCCTGCCGTCGTCGTCTTCGTCGTCGCCGCCGCCGCTGTCAATGTCGGCGGGGTTGGTGAGCGGGTACAGCACTTGGCCGCCCTCCAGCGCCGCGAACCGCCGCTCCACATCGCGCAACGTGCGCGCCAGCCACTCGCCAGGGACGCGCAAGTTTCATCCCTCGCTTCTCGAGTTCCGTGGCATCCTATGGCATCCTATGGCATCCCACGTGGCGAGCGATACCTGCCAAACCCTAGCATCATCCTCCAAATGTTATACCCTCGTTTCCTGAGTTAAACGGCATCATGTGACACAAAGCAGGGAGCAATATCTGCATCTGCCAGGCCCCACCACTCACTGTACCTCTCGCCCTCAGTGGCGAAATCCCGCTGCAAGTTCTCGATGCGCTCCTCCTCCTGCAGCTTGCTGTCCGCCACGAAGTGCCCGGCAGATGTCGCTCGCCACGTCATGTTTGCAATTCGTACCCTCGTTTCGTGAGTCATTGTATGAGGCATTGTATGACGTGGCGAACAATATCTGCGAAGGCTCTACCGCCGCGTGCAGGCGCTCGGTGCTGAGGTGGGCGCCCGTGGAGGCGTCGGCGAGGCGGACCTCCGTGAGCGCCGCCTGTTGCAGCGTGCACAGGGCGGGGTGCCTCAGACAAGTTGGTGTCGGAGGACTAAGAAACGGGGAATGAGGATTGAGGAAACTTATTACTTCCACTCGTGCACGCCGGATATTCCAGAGCTCAAACGCCCCCCCCTGGTTGAGAGCATGCCCTCGCGCTGGGTGGCTGCGGTTGCCGCGGTGCTGAACGTCTCGGCGAGTCTCGGACAAGTGAGGATTTGCGAATGAGAACTACGATTGATGCGCGTTTGTGGTCCTGTGTTTTTCTTTGCTGGTCCGGAACGCACCTGGGTCATGAGGGACTGCTTGCGCAGGCGCTCCGCGTCGCGCGACACTTGCGACGCCATGCTTTATGTTAATGAGTTGCTCGTCTCGGTTGCTTCGCCGCCGGTTGAGGAGTGGCAGCGGTGCGGGGAGCAGAGGGAGGGAAGATGGGAGAGGGTTGTTGACAAGCACGCCAAGAGTCGCGGGCCGATTGGCCTCCCAAGCCGCTGCTGATCGTCGTCTCAGGTTTAGGGTTCAGCCTAGTTTAGGGTTCAGCCTGACGACCGCGTTGACTGTAGATGAGCCGGTCAAACATCGCGGCGTGGCGGCCGGCGCGATCAATCTGCAATCAAGCCTCAGAAAATGACAACGTGTGTCCGGCCGGCCGGAAACACGTGTCGCGGAAACACAATTAATCGACCTTTGACGTTTGAGGACGCGCTGCCCGGCGCCAGTACGCACACACGCAGCGTCGTTTGTTGGTTGGCGCCAATCCCAGTCGACTTTGTACGCCGCCGCGCACGCCCTGTGAGGGACGGGGGGCTCTGACCACGGGTCAACCCGCGCCAGAACGCTGCTCTCCCTTTTTGGCCCTTGACCCTTCAGTGAGAGGGGGGGGGGCGCGGGGGTAGCGAAGGCGGCATGGAGGTCCACCCTGAGGTGTTCCGCTGGCTGGGGGCGCTGCAGCTGGTGGACGGCCGGACAACGCCGCCGGTGTCGCGATGGGGCAAGGTGCCGCTGGACGAAGCGACCGGCGATAGCTTCGAGAATGGCCAGGTATGTGGGTGCTCAATTAGCCGACTGTGAGGATTTCGTTTGCAACGGGCAGAACGACAGGCGGCGGGGCGCGTCGGGACCACCCTCGCGACGGAGTGCTTCATTACTAGATGGGGTATCCGCCTTGGAATGCGCGGGGACTTTCGCTGGCTCCGATACGCGGCGCGCTGCGTTGGCAGCGGTGCCGCGTGTATGGGGTGGCGCTCTTGTGAAATTACGTTCTCGAAGTGCCCTGCCGCGACCGCGAGTAGTCGTATAAAGGGTCAGACATTCTGCACATTGTGCGACTTCCGTTGTGCTCCCGTGGGTCTAGCGCGGGGGCAGCGTGGGCTGAACACGGGGGGGTGTCACGCGCACGCGCTTCGTTCGTATCCCCCTTCTTCCGACGCATCATCCCCGTCCCCGCGTCGCCGCTCCCTTCTGCCCCCCACCCCCGCTCCCTCTCGCCGCTTCCCCAGCGCTGGAGGCTGAACACGGGTGCCGCAAGCAAGCGCTCTGCCCCGCTCGTATCCCCCGCCCCCGACGCAACCAACCCCACCCCCCGCAGCCCCACGCCGCCGCGCCCCCACGTCACCGCGTCGCTGCCCCTCTGCCCCCCCGCTCCCCTCTCGCCGCATCCCAAGCACCCAACTGACCCCTCTTTTTCCTCCCCCACCCCCCCTCACCGCCCCCAACTGCAGGGGTTCGGGACGCTGCTGTCGAACCTTGGCGCGCAGCGGGGCATGCCCCCCGCGCCCATCGACACATTCAAGAAGGGCGGCAGCCCCGTGGCGCGCCTGTACAACTGGCAGGGCCACCAGACAGATACTGCTCGCCACGTCACAGGATGCCGTTCAACTCAGAGACACGAGGTAGCAAAATGCGTGTTCACAACGGAGCCGGGAATAATGCTGTGTCCCTAACAGCTGGAATCTGCTAACGCCCGTCCTCACGCCGTTCGGAATCGAGCTCGACGTAGACACCAAGGCGCTCATCGTCGCCGGAGACGCGGACGTGGTGTCGGACATCCTGTCGCGGTTCTACGAGCGCGTGGAGGGCGAGCTCCCCGCCATTGTCCGACCGCCCTCGGCGCCGCCCAGCCGCGCGCAGACCCCCGTGCAGACACCCGCGTATATCACGCCTCGCGGGTCGGCGGCGGCGGCGGCGGTTGACTACGGTGCGGTGGTTCACGCGCCCGAGGCGGCGCCGCTGACCGCCGCCGTGGAGTACGCGGTGCCGCCGCCGCGCCGCAGCACGGCCAGCGGCTACGGCGCGCCGCCGCCGCTGCCGCCAGCGGCATCCACCTCGTCGTCGTCGCAGGAGGAGGGCACGCGCACGCCGCGGCGTAGCTACGCGGCTTCCTCGCAGGAGGAGGGCATGGCGTCGCGCCGTAGCCGCGGGGCGTCGCCACAGGAGGAGTTCATCGATGATGAACCGCTGACGCTGCGAGGCGAACGGAATTCCACTGCGAACGGGATTCCACTGCCGCCGGCGAGTGCGTCGCCGGCGCGTGCGGCGGCGGCCCTGGCGGACCCGGACCCGTGGGGCGCCGACTCCACGGCTCCGCGCTCCGCGCTGGAGCTGCTGGGGTGGAGCGTGGAGGGCCCGTTCGGTCTGGCTCCCGGCGCTGGGGAGGTGCTGCTCAGCACGCAGCTCACCGTGTTCCAAGATTGGATGCGGGTGGGGCCTGGCAGACATTGCTCGCCACGTCATCGACGCGCATGTTGAGCCGTCGTTTCTTGAGCTGAATGGAATCTCATGTCGTGGCGAGCAACATCTGCCAAGCCTGGCAGATACTGCTCGCCACGACACGCATCTTGAGCTTTCATTTCTTGAGTTGAATGGAATCTCATGACGTGGCGAGCAATACCTGCCAGGCCCTAGATTCGGGTCGGGAACAAGCCTGACGGGAGCCCGGGCGCGGCGCAGACGTGGGTGGACGGCATGCACCTGGAGCTCCCCACGCTAGTCAGGCTGCTGGGCACCGGCGGCGGCGGCGGTGGTGGCGGCGGCGACAGCATGTTGGACACGGCGGGCAGCAGCGGCACCGATGGGCTGTCGTTCGGCACAGTTTTGGCGACGTTTGACGTGCTGAGCGCGGGGCTGGTGAGCCGCGACCCCGCGGTGGTCACGGGCACCCTGCGCCTGCTGGCCGCCGCGGCGCGGGCGCTCGGCAGGGGCTTACACTCGTCCGCTTCTCAGCTCCACTTGAGCCGTTTCCGAAACAAAAGCTCACCCTGCACACCCCCTAATACCCCATAATACTCCTTAAACACCCCCTAAACAACCCCTAAACGCACCCCCTATTCCACAGAAAGCGCTTACGTTGAGCTGAAACGTGAACGAGTGTAAGCCCTTGGCGCTCGGCGCGGCGCAGAGCCCGGTGCTGGACGCGGCGCGCGAGTGGCTGACCGCCGTGGGGGGTCCCACCGTGGCGCTGACGAAGCTGCTGAACGAGGCCGGCGGGTCGGGGTTCGGCGCCGGCCTGCCGCGGGGCTCCACCAGCGGGAAGCGGTTCACCAACGACCAGGCGGTGTACGGCGGCGTGGGTGGCTTCAGCAGCATCCGCGTCGGTGACGCCAAGGTAAGGCGGTGCAGGTTGACCCCAGATTGACCCAAGCTTGACCGCGCCTGAATTCAGCGCGTGAAGCTAAAATATGATGAATCGCTATCGAGTTTTGCTTACAATTTCAACATGCGCCGGTACACCAAGGCGGCTGCGGACGCGGCGGCAGCGGCGGCGGCCGACGCCGCGCAGGGCTTCGCGCCCGACTTGGAGGTAGGGTGCACCTAAACACCCGTTAACCACCCCCTGAACCCTCTAACCACCCCCTCATCCCCCCCAAACTGCCGCTAACCCCCCCTACACCCCCTAACCACCACCTAACCACTCCCTTGCTTATGCCTGCCTCGCCGTTCATGACGTTGGAGACCCTGGTTGTTAAGATAGTGCTGACCGATGAGCATGATTGATATTTGTGTGATGGCCCGAGTGAGAGGACCCGGACGGGGTGGCGGGGGCGCACTTCTCGATGGGTCTGGGGGACGACTTGGGAACTGACACAGGGCAGCGGCGCGCAGCGCTGGCCGCGGCTGTGGCCGCCGTGGTAGGGCGGTGCAGGTTGACCCTATCAAACCCATATCGAAACCGCCAGGAACTAAGCACTCGAAACTAACATTGTGAGATACTGCTTTCAACTTTTGGTTTCAAATTTAGCTTGCGCCGCTACACCCTGGTGGACGCCTTCTGCCGGCGCCGCCACCTCCACACCTTCCTGCTGGAGCACCTGCGCGTGGGCGCCGACGCTCGCACCAACCCCAAGCCGTACATCGACGCGCTGAACGTGCTCGTGCCCGCGCTGCTGGCGCGCGGCGCGGGCCCGCGGCGCGTGCTGGCCGCGGAGCGAACCCCCGCGGCAGGGGCTTACACTCGTCCACTTTCCAGCTCAACCTGAGCCCTTTATGACACAAAATGCACCCTAAACACCCTCTCATATCCCTGACACCCCCTGCACACCCCCTAGATAAACCCTAAATGCACCCCCTATCCCACAGAAAGCGCTTACGTTGAGCCGGAAAGTGGACGAGTGTAAGCCCCTGCCCCGCGGCCATGCTGCTTGAGGCGCTGCGGTGCGCAGAGGGTCCGGCCGACCTGCGCGAGGCCAGCCTCACCCTGCTCACCACCCTGTGGTCCGCGTTCCCTGACGAGGTGCGTGCCCCGCCAACCCACCAACCCTAAACCCTAAACCTTGAACCCTAAACCCTCTCATAGTGCAGCTATACACCACTGCCGCCGCTGCCATGCATTCGCATCCATGACTGTTTGCTTATAGCGCACATCTACTACACCCATCAGCGTGATCCCATCTTGCAATCCTCTCAACCTGAGCTAACTTGCTATGAACTCGACCCTGATCTCGACCCCAAACAGGTGGAGGTGCGCGGCGAGGACTGCCGGCAGGCGGTGACCATATTGAAGCGCGCGGCGCGCGACCCGCACCCGCCCACGCAGATCCACGCGCTGGCCTGCCTGGTAGGGGGGTGCAGTTTGACCCTGTGAAACCCAAGTTCAAACGCCCTGGAACTAAGCGCTTGAAACTAAAGTGTGATGATACTGCTTTCAATTTCTGCTTTCAAATTCAACCTGCGCCGCTACAGCCTGTTCCAGCTCCTGCACGCCTTCATCGCCGCCGCCAACGCCTTCTCCCCCGTCGTGTACAAGGCAGGGCCTTACACTCGTCCACTTCTCACCTCAAATCAGAGCCGTTTCTGACTCAAAATACACCCTAAACAACCCCTGAGACTCCTCTGTGACCCTCGACACCTCCTAAACACCCACTCAGAAACCCCTGAACGCACCCCTCTGCCATAGAATGCGCTTAAGTTGAGCTGAAAAGTGGACGAGTGTAAGCCCCTGGTAGAAGACCATCGTGTTCATGCTGATCGAACACATGCGCAACGACCCGGTGCGCGACTTCATCACCGCCGAGCTGCGCGTGGCGCTGGAGGCGCACTCCAACATCCCCGTCGGCATCCTCGTGGACCCCGTAGGGCCGGCCAGATATTGCTCGCCACGTCATCCGACAGTGTCTATTCAACCCTGGCCGCGTGCCTGGCTGATGTTACTTGCCACGTGATCCGACGCAATCCCTAATTTCTTGAGTTCAAAGGCATCCTATGACGTGGCGCGTAATATCTAGCCGACGCATATTAAACCCTTGTTGAGCGAGTTGAAAGGCATCCTATGAGGTGGCGAGCAGTATCTGGCAGGCCCTGGGAGCGGGTGGTGAAGCAGGCGTCGCCCGGCGGGCAGCACCCGGGGGTGAAGCGCGTTGACTTCGAGCTGATGGCGGCCATGTCGGAGCACGCGCGGCTCGAGGCGCGCCCGGTAGGGCGGTGCAGGTTTACCCTATCAAACCCACGTTGCAAGCGCCTGGTATTAAGCTCTTGAAACTGACATGTGACAAACCGCGCTTAAAATTTGCTTTCAAATTCGGCTTGCGCCACTACAGCCCGGCGCTGCACCTGCTGGCGCTGACGCTGCGCACGGCGCTGGACCACCGCGAGGGCGTCGACCCGGCTGGTGACCGGGCTATCGCGCTGGGCGCCGCCACGCGCCTGGGTGCGAGGCTCAAGGGGGAGGAGGCGGCGGAGGAGGCGCTTGAGCGTGCGGCGGGGGGCGCCCTCGCGCGCATCGCCGCCGCCGCCGAGGTAGGGCGGTACAGGTTGACCTTATCAAACCGAAATTGAAACCTCCAGGAACTAAGCGCTTGAAACTGAAGTTTAATACAGTGCTTTCAACTTCTGCTTTCAGATTGAACTTGCGCCGCTACGCCGAGGGCACGACGTCGGTTGCCGACGACCCGGTTTTCGCGGAGACGCAGCGTGCAGCCGCGGAGGCAGAGGCTTACACTCGTCCACTTTTCGGTTGAACGTAAGCGCTTTCCGTGGGATAGGGGGTCCATTTAGGGGTTGTTCAGGTGGTGTCCGGGGGAATCAGCGGCCTCAGGGTGTATTTTGTCTCAGAAACGGCTAAGGTTGAGCTGAAAAGTGGACGAGTGTAAGCCCCTGCGCGGAGGTGCTGCTGGCGACGGCGCACGCCATGGCGGGTAACGGCGGGCCCGGCGTGGGGCACCTGCGCGGCATTATCCGCAAGGCGGCGTCGAGTTATGCGGCGCGCCACGGCTTTAGCCACCCCGACATTGAGGCGGCGCTTTCAGTGTTAGGACCGGAGGCTCGAGGCAGCGGCGGTGATGAGGAGGAAGATGGGGCGTACTTTGCGAGGAAGCGCGCGGCGCCGGAGGACAGGTTAGCGGCAGGGGCTTACACTCGTTCACTTTTCGGTCCAACGTAAGCATATTTTGTGGGATACGTTGGGTGCATGATTTCCCCCCAGTCTATTAGACAAGGGGATACGGGGAGGTGGTACCAAAACGGTTTAGGTTGAGCTGAAAAAGTGGACGAGTGTAAGCCCCTGGTTAGCGGCGGGCGCGCGCGCGGCGCCGCTGCCGCCGGCATTTGACAGCGCGGCGCCGCCGCTGGCGTCGCATCAGATGCCGCCGCAGATGCAGCACGCGCAGCAGCAGGCGCAGCATCAGGTAGGGCGGCGCATGTTGACAGTATCATAATCCGTGGTTTCAGCGCTTGAAACTACAATGTCATGAACCGCTTTCAAAGTTGCTTTTAATTTGAACTCGTGCCGCTAAACCCAGAGTGCGCGGGCACACCACCAGCAGCAGTTCCACCAGCAGCAGCATCATAGCGCACCGGTCCAGCAGCAGCAGCAGCAGCAGGCTCCGCGGTTGAGCGAATCAGAGCCTCCGCTGGGCTCTTACAAACCCGGCCGGAACACATCCCCTGATAGCATGGCCACGGAGGTACTCGACGAGGGCGACATCGTGGGCCCCATGCAGTCTCCAGGCCCCGTGCCGCCCCCGGGGCGCCGGCCATCCTCCCTGCCCCCCCCGCCCCCCATCGCCCAAGAGAACTCCTCCTCCTCCTTCGACACCCCCAGGACGTCCAAGCCCGCCCACGACAAGCCCTGGCTAGACAAGCCCACCGCCCTGAAGCGAACCGGGCGCGACTACGTGACGGGGCTGCGGGACGGCGAGGCGGCGGCGCGGCTGGACTCGAAGACCAAGCTGCTGATGCAGCGCGAGAAGCGCGAGGAGGAGATCCGCCTCATCCGCGGCAGGGCCGGGCCAACCCTAAACCCTAATCCCTAATCCCTAATTCCTAAACCCTAAACCCTAGACTCTGGACCCCAACACGTGGGGCCGCCATCGCTTCCTTTGCAACCTCAACTTGAGCCGCTTTGATAGGATGTGAGGTCCAGGTTGATAAAATGTCAACTGTGTGTTGATAGCGTGTGAGGTTCAATCGGATGGGTCTTGACCCTTGGCCCGCTTGAATCGTCCCTCGAAGGTGCCGGCAGTTGATATGAAAAGGGAACGATTGGCCAGGCCCTGATCCGGGATCAACGCGAGCAGAAGGAACAGAAAATCCGCGACGCGGAGGAGGAGGCGGCCAGAAAGAAGGCGAAAAATATGGCCAACTTGAAGAAGAAGAGAGAGAGCTTGGCGGCGACCGCTCAAAGCCGGCAGGAAAATGTCGCGCCGCCGGTATCTGCCGGGGAGACGAAAGAGAAGAAAGGGAAGGGCGCTGTGCGGGAGCGGGATCCCGCGCCCCGGGGCCGCCGGGGGTCGGTCGGGACAGGGAGTCGATCGGACAGGATGGAGCCCCCACTGCCGGCAGCGGCGGCGGCGGCCGGGCTGCCGCCGTACGCACAGGAGCTGGTCATCGAGGCACTCAACGAGCGGCTAGCGCGGAACCCCGACGCCGAGCTGCCCGAGGGGTTCGAACGCGTGGCCAAGCCGGGAACCGGACCCCGACCGCGCGGCGGCGGCGGCGGCAGCGACGCGGCCGCGGCGGCGCGGGGAGCGGCGGCGAGGGCGGTCGCGGTGCTGGATGACGACGGCGCGGGTGCTTCACCCGGAAGCCCTTCGCAAGAGGCGGTGAGTATTGTTTTGGATGGTATCGTTGATGGCATCGCGGGTGAAGCGGTGGCGGCCGAGGGTGAAGTGAGGCCAGCCAACGGTGAAGCGGGGCCGGATGACGAAGGCGATGGAGAGGAGACACCAGTGGTGTGGGTGGCGCGGCTCACAGCGGAGGCAAAGGGGGCTGCGGGGGCTGCCAAGGCCAAGAAGGTGGGGCGGCTGCTAAACACATTTTGCCCCTCTCAACCCTAAGCCCTAGACTTTAAACCCTGAAAGCCCTGAACCTGGAAGCACACACGGGAGACGTCATACGCCTTTAATGTGTCGGATTAGATGCCTGAGCGAACCCGGTGGACCCCGTGGGATTCAGTAATCTTACCTCGTGCTATTGCGCGTTTGAGGAGTTTTGGTTCCCTTCCGCTCTTAACTATGTACCGGTACACTATGTGTTGTGGTCCCTACTGCACGGCAAAGGCCCCCGTGTCCCGCCAAAGGCCCCGGTCTGTCCCGCCAAAGGCCCCGGTCAGAGGAAAGGATGATGGAAATGACGGGAAGCTCCCGGCCATCAGCACCACCACCAACGGGAACAAGAAACCCGCACCGCAAAAGAAGAAGTCCAAGAATGACGGTTCGTTGTCGCCCACGTCCCCGCTGGTGGCGCCGGGCGCGCCGGCGGCGGCGACCGCGCTGCCCCCCATCCCGGGAGCGGAGCCCAAGCCCGCACACCCCATCCGGGAATACCCCGACACTGCTGAGGTAGAGTCCACGGGAAACACAGCGTCATCTACCACACGTCGAACCCTTGTTACCTAAGGCAAATACGAACAAGCAGTCATCCTCCACAGTTCAAACCTTCAGTTGTTGATTTACTTGGCCCTGCGCTAAGGGGTATGTGGCACATGCCCTCGATGAGGCGGTCCTGCCCAGAGTGTTTGACCGGGTCGGGGGCAGGGATGGCAAGGGCGGCGGCACCGGCACCGGCACCGGCGGCGGCGGCGGCAGCGGCGGTGGCGGCGGGCAGCGGCCCAGCCCGACGCTCGCAGGTGGCACGAGCACTACCTCCATCGGCGGCGGCGCCGGCGCGGCGCAAGAGGACAATTACTTCTCTCGCAAGAAGGCAAGGTCCAGTCACTCATCCATGCCCGCCGCGTCATGCACCTTATTAAATCCCCTCGATCGTTGAGCTCAATGGCATGGTGTGACGTGGCGAGCGTGAGGCACTAAACCCTAAAATCTATACCTTAAACCCTAAACATAAACCCTAAAACTTAACCCTAAACCCCCTCGACCCTGCCGCGCGGCGCAGGAGAAGGAGGAGGTTGAGAAGAAAGCCAAGGCGGACAAAAAGCAAGCGGCGGTTGAACGCAAGAAACAAAAGGAACATTCCGAGAAACTCAAGAAGGAGGTGGAGGCTAACCGCGGGGCGAAGGAGGCGAAAGAGGCTGCCAAGAAGAAAGAGATTGCGGATCAGAAGGCGGCGGAGGATAAGGAGGCAGGGGCTTACACTCGTTCACTTCTCAGCTCAACTTGAGCGCCTTTTATGGGATAGGGGGTGCGTGTAGGGGTTGTGTAGCCCGTGTTAGGGGGTTTGTAGGGGGTGTTTAGGGTGTGTTGGGTGTTTCTCTGTGTCCGACACGGCTCAAGTTGAGCTGAACAGTGAACGAGTGTAAGCCCCTGGAAGGAGGCGGCGGAGAAGAAGGCGCTGGATAAGAAGCGGCGCGATGCGGCGAAGAAGAAAGTGGCGGCGTATGAGAGTAAGAAGAAGTCGGAGAACGCCGAGGCGGCGGCGGCGGAGGCGGAGAAGGTCACGGCGGAGGAGGCGGGGACAATTGCACGACCCTCGCAGCGTCATGACATCCCAAGTGACGTGTCATGGATTTCGGTTTTCCCGCTTGAATCAGCGGATGGGGTTGGTCAATGCTCACCATATGAGCGCCTTGGGGTAGTTTAAACTCAGTGTCGGCTTCACATGTCAGGTTTATCTCCTCGAAACCGACGGCCTATTTACTCAAGGATCGCGACCCTGTCGGACTCTCGGCGAGTCGATCTGCGGGACTTCCAAATTGGAAAGTTCTGATCGGTCGAACGGGATTAAATTACATACCTTTGATACCAGACCCGACACTGAGTCATACGAATTTTGACGTGGCTCGCATGATGAAATGGCGGCGGCCCTGGAACGCGGCGCGCAAGAGGGCTGCGTCAAAAGAGCAGGCGGCGCGCAGCAAGGCCGCGCCGACGCCGGCGAAGTCCGTGAAGCCGCTGAGCGTTAAGGACGCCGGCGAGGTGGACGCCGTGCTAGACGACCTCCTCGACGGCTTGAAGCCGGGGAAGAAAGAGCGCCGGGGAAGCCGAGATAGTTCAGATGTTATGCGGGAAGATGGTTTCAGATAGTTTCTGATGGTATGCATGTTTCTCAGGTTTCATTGGGGGAGGTGGGGAGCGGTTAGTCGCTAGGGGCGAGGGGAGGCGAGCGCAGCGCGTTATTGAACGCGAATGGAATAGCAGCGGGGAGGGGCGAGGGGAGGGGACCGCGTTGTTGCACGCGAATCGAATAGCAACAAGTCTTATTTATGGTCTGTAATATTGAAACTGCCAAAACACTATTTAGTCTAGTGGGTGCACGTGTCCGACGTGTCCGAAACATTAATTGGACGTAATGCCCCGCTACTGCTCATGGTTTTCATTCTCCGCCGCCCCATCCTCCGCCGCCGCCTACGAGACCGGCTGCTCGTCGTCATGCGGTTCGGCCTCTTCCACGGCCACCTCCGCAGCCGCTTCCTTTTCCTCCGCCGCCGCCGCAACGTCCTCAGAGGCGCCCTCGGCAGCAGCGGCTGCGACGGCGGCGGCAGCGTCGGCGTCGGCAGAAGCGGTTGAAGCCTCCTCGTCGTCGGCATCGTGGCTGCCTGTAGCTCCCTCGCTGCTGCTGCTGCTCTGGATCGCCTGCTCCTGATCCGGCAGCCACCATTGATCCGGCGGCTGCGGCGGCGCTGGCGGCGGCGGCGGTGGGCCGAACATGGACGAGTCGCCGACCGGCTCGTCGGTTTCCACGTTCACCGTGAGCAGCGGGATGTACAGCGGGGGCGGGGGCGGCGCGTCGTCGAGGGACGGAACGTCGCCTTCAAAGTCGAACCCGGGCCCAACATCTGCCTCCGACTCCGCCTCGCCCCCGGGCCCGGCATCTGCCTCCGCCTCGCCCGCCACCACTGGTTCCGCCTCCTCTGCCACCTCCGCCGTCACCTCGGCCGACGGTTCTGGCTCGGCCTTCCCTGCCTCCGCCGCCTCTGTATCCGCCGTCGCCACCGCCATTGCCTCCGCCGCCCCCGCTTCCGCCGGCGCCAGAGCCTCCGCCGCCGAAGCCTCCGCCGCCGGAGCCTCAGCTGCTGCCTCTGCCTCCCTCACCTCCGCCGGCACAGATGGTTCTCCCACCTTAATTGGTTCCGGCACCTCAGCGTCTGGTGCCACATCAGCTGACTTGTACGAATCCCCGTGCCAGTTCACGCCCCCCCAGTCGTCAGCCGCCGCCGCAGCAGCCGCCGCCGCCGCCGAAATCGCCGCCTCGGAATCCTCGCTAATGGCCGCCTTCTCTGCAGCCGCTTCCCCCTGCACGACGCTCCAAAAGTTGGCAGCCGCTGCTGTTGATTGTTCGACCCGAGCTGCCATCTCCTCCGCTGCCTTCTGCGCAGCCGCTGCCACCGCAGCCGTCCTCTCCTCAGCCGCCGCCTCGGCAGCCGTCTTCTCCTCAGCCGCCGCTGCCGCCACCGCCGTCGCCGCCTTTGCCGCCACTGCCCTCGCCTTTGCCATGGTAACCGCCTTGGACCCGGCTTGATCCTTGCTAGTAAGATCCGCACCCATTCCCGCCGCCGCGCTGCCCGACCCCGCGCCCCCCGCGGCGCGCCCTGCCGCCACCGCGGCCCCAACGCCC
>Ga0307489_10001270_pt1 | contig 16528 bp, 11 predicted proteins | sample SB12metaG_FD_202247 | JGI IMG/M metagenome (GOLD analysis project Ga0307489, IMG submission 202247) | Sea-ice brine microbial communities from Beaufort Sea near Barrow, Alaska, United States - SB 1.2 | ecosystem: Environmental > Aquatic > Marine > Coastal | place: USA: Alaska | collected...
GGTGAACTGGAACGCTGCGGAATTCGCACCGCCGGTATTCGCCTCTTGGAACGCAAGGTAATCTGCAATGTCAGCCTTGACCTTGTCGCTATCCCACTGCTCTTCCGTCAACTCGAGCGTCAGCGTATCAACGCCATCTCCACCCTTATAAACGTCAGACGCATCTACGTTTGCGGCCATTGTATAGATGGCTTCGTCGTTGCCGCCACCGAGATTTACAATATCGTTGCCCGCGCCCGCATGAACGACATCATTGCCGTCGCCCGTCGTGATGATGTCATTAGAGCTGCCCGAGGTTATCTCAAAGTTCTCAACGCCAGCAAAGGTCGCGATGCCAAGTCCAGAGATGTTCCCAGCGTAACCAGCGGTTGCATTACCAGCCAGAGTATTGATGCTAACAGCACCAGTCGCCAAAGAAAAATCAGCAATCAGAGTGTCGTTGCCGGCTCCGGCAGTAATTGTATCCGTGCCACCCGAGATGTGGATCGTATCGTTGCCCGCACCCGTTGTGACGGTATCGATATCAACACCAGTGTAGACGGTGTCATTTCCGGCCCCAGTTGTGACCGTGTTGGCACCGTTGCCTGCGTGAACCACATCATCACCAGCACCTGTCGTGATAGTATCTGCACCGTTACCACCCGTTATTGTGTCGTTCCCAGCACCTGTTGTGATTGTGTTGGCACCGTCGCCCGCGTCGATTATATTACCGCCATCAGTTAAACCACCTGTCGTGATGGTGTCGGCACCGTCACCCGTGTTGATTACGTTTATGCCAGATGTAGCAACGATCGTATTCGCACCACCGCCAGCATTGATTGTGTTATTTCCAGATGTGACAGTAATCGTGTCGGCACCGTCACCAGAGTTAATCACGTTGTTGCCTGTGGTACCTGTCACTGTGTTCGCGCCTTCGTGGGCATTCACGGTCGTGCTTGTGTCCGTAAAAGTTATCGTGTCAGCAGCATCGGTTCCATTGATGGGGTTAGTCGACATTATTTAATCCTTCAGCGCCGGCAGCGAGAGCGATTTTTCAGCTCTGAAACGTGTACGCATTTGTAATTTTGATTGGGAAATATTTTGCTCTTACAATACTTTATTGTAATGTAAATTAACGCAAAAATTGTCATTGGGTAGCTGACGGGCCAACCTCAAAAGTATGTGTACAGCTATCTTTTGATCGCGCACATACGTCTTTTGGCCGACGGACTCTCATCTATTTTCGTATGCGGCAACAACCAAGCCTGATGGTGGCGATTGTTTCCAAGCTGCGTTATTTTGTGGAGGTCTGAACTCAGGGCATGAATCTAAAAGTTTAACGGATTCATTTTATGGACCGAATCGAGGTCATCAAAATTTGAAGCGGAAGCGAAAGACTGCGCGTTACAATAACGGCGAGTGAGCCGCTGCCTTGGCAAGCTTTGACGTCATTAAACGTTAACTGATGGACACGATGAATGGTAGCAGCCCGTTACAGGCATCATCTCACATCTACCAACGTCCGCTTTGATCCTACGCAGGAAGCAATGCTGCGACGCAGCGAAGGTCCGCTGTCCGCCCTTCACGTCGATATGTGCATGGTGCAGCAATCTGACCGCTCCCTACCTCATCATCGTCACTCACGGCCCTTTGCAGCCATTGGCCACCACCTCAAAATGCTGCGGTGCGGCCCGTCAGAGCGGCCATTCGCTGCAACTGCAAAATCTGCGAGGGGCGAACTCACAGACTGCGGACAAACCGGCCTTTTGCACTCGCAGCTATTGCTCACGCAGCATTTGCACGCGTTCGCAGTACAAAATCTTCGGCGACGCAACGATTTTCACCAAACCGGCCATTGGATCAGGCAGAAACGGGTGGACTCCAAACTGACCTTTCGCTGCGGCTTGCCTAAACCATCAAGACGCGGACGAAGCGAACTTTGCAGATTCAACTATTGCCAACGTAGCATTTTTGCTGCGTTTCAGCCTGTGTCGTCAGAGCAACCGTTCAACGCCGCCGATCCACGTGGGTGTCAAACCGGCGTTTCGTGGCGCCTTGGCGATGCATGCTTGCTTGCTTTCAGAGGGTGAAAAGTTGAGGCCGCTCGCCCATTTACACAGTCACCACAGCTCGCATACTGGCAACATCTGAAATTCGCGCACCAAAAGACCAACGCACAAAGAGCATTGCTTCGCCTACAATAGCATGGTCGTGCAAAGTGCGCGCCAAATCGCCGAGAGGGCAGTTCAGGACGATCTGTCCTTTTCGCTGAGCCTTTGCGACGATCTGAACGTCAAATGGGACGCCAGGGTGACATGTTTCAAGGTGTGCGACAATCTGGGGTGCTGCGCCGACAGCCATATAAAGCGCGACGCAGGTACCCGGTTTGATATTCATAATGGGGTCGGGCACGGCATATCCGTCGTGGCGGTGCCCTGTGGTCAAGACAAGCGTGTCGATGTTCCCCCTGTCTGTTAGGCTTTGGCCGACGCTTGCCGCCGCGGCACAGGCCGCCGTGACACCGGGGACAATTTCAAACGGGATATCGCTGGCTTTGAGGGCATCGGTTTCTTCGGTGCTGCGCCCGAACACACCCGGGTCACCACATTTCAAACGAACCACCCGTTTCCCGCGTTTGGCGGCGGCGACCAGAGTCTGGGTTATTTTTTCCTGCGGCCAACTGTGACACCCTGGGGCTTTGCCCACATAAATGCGTTCGGCGTCGCGGCGTGCCAGTTCCAGAATTTCGGGATCAAGAAGACGATCATAATAAATGACATCTGCTTCTTGCAGGCGCTGAACACCGCGCAGGGTAATCAAATCCTTGGCACCGGGGCCGGCACCCACAAGGCTAACGCTGCCACCCTTTGTGGCCCCAAATTCACCTGTCTCAATGGCCGTTTTTATCAGCTTGGCCGCTTCGCGTTCGGCCCCGCTGGTGAACAATTGGCGCGGTGTGTCATTGAACACCCAACGCCACAAATCCCGCCGCGCGCGGGGTCCAAGACGGGCCGCAGCCGCCCCGCGCATACGACCCGCAAGGGCCGCAAGATCGCCAAGGCGAGGTTCAAGTGCCTCTTCCAATTTGGTCTTGATTTGGCGTGCCAGAACGGGGGCTGTGCCTTCGGTGCCAATGGCCACAACCACAGGGTCACGATCCACAATTGACGGCGTGATGGCGTCACACAGCTGGGGCTGGTCCACCACATTGACGGTCGCGCCGCCTGCTTTTGCCAACGCATGCAGCGCCATGTCGATACCGGGGCACCCCGAAGCGATGAACACCAGTGCAGTACCTGAAAAAGTGTCCGGCGTAATGGGGCCAGTTTGATGTGTAATCCGACCCTTAACCGCGAGGCCCGACAATTCAGGGTCGAGCGCTGGTGCCCAGATTTCGACCCTCGCTTCGGTCTTGAGGATCAGCCGTGTTTTTTGCGCAGCTTGTTCACCGCCACCAACAATGACAACTCGGCGACCCGCCATTTGCAGGAACATGGGAAAGGTTTTCATGCGGACAGTCTTTCTGTCTGATGACGCGAGGCCCAAAGACCCCTCGCCAATTGGTGTGCTTCATCAGGTGTTGGAGCCGCCCTAAGCGTCCAAAGCGCCAGCGCAGCCGTTCCGGTGATCGTGGCAATCGCAAACGGATCACGCACGCGGCCGTGCCAAAGATCAGATAGATTAATCGTTTCACCGGCTTCGTGCAGCTTGCGGGTGTCTTGTAGAATATGCGCTGCGGTTTCCTGAATAAGCGCACCATCCCGCAATCCGAAAACTACGGCTTCCTTGGACGGGTGGCGCTCAAACTCACCACCACCACCTTTGATAATGCTTAAGTCCTTTTGCCCCAAAAGTGCGGTGGCCTGCGCCTGGAGGCTGCGGTATGATGGATGAAATACGCCTTGAACTGTTGCGCGGGCCCCGGACGGGTTCCACATCCGCAGCACCGTGTTGAAACACGACCGCAATCCGAAGGTATCGCGTAAGTTCAACACCGCAAACGCCTCAGGGCTGAGCGTTTCAAGGGGTGAATAACTCACATTCGGCCCCGCAAGGTCAATCGCTTCGCGCACGGACGCGGTGGCTGATTGATGCGAATTCCAACCGTGCATCGACACAGCGTACCCAGCCTGACCAACAAGCCGCGCGGCGAGCAAAAACAACGGCGCACCACGACTTCGCCCTGCGGCATAGGACGGCCAATCAAGGTCTGCTTTCGGCAATGTCCCCGCCACATGGGCGCGCAAGGCAGCGGTGAACCCCGCAATCTCATCCGCTGTTTCCCCGCGCAGACGCATGACCATCAATAACGCGCCAACCGCCTCGGGCGCGGCGTCCCCCGTCAGGATCAACGCCATCGCCTCTTGCGCCTCATCCATCGTCATCGCCCGTGCACGTCCCTTACCGCGCGCAACGATCTGAACAAACGGCGCGAGGGTCATTCTGCCGCCATCGGGAGCTGAGCCTGCGCCAAGAGGGCGGTCAATTCAGGCTTACAGGATCCACAGTTGGTGCCTGCACAGGTTGCCTCGCCCAAAGCGGCGACACTGTGCGCTCCATTCGCAACGGCGGCCAGCAGAGTATTTCGGCCCACGTTGAAACACGCACAAACGGTTGCGCCCACGTCTGGCCGATCAGAGGGGCTGCGCCCGGCCAATGCGGTAAGCGGCGGTGTGTCCGTGCCGATCATGTCAATGATCGCTGTGCGCGACACGACAACAGGGGTCGGCGCGGCAAAAAATAGCGCTGTGATTTGGCCGTTCTGCGTTATGGCGATGCGGATGCTTCCAATGGTTGGGTCTGTTTGGATTGATCCATCGCCCCCCGTTTGGCCACACAGCTGTCGTGCCTCACTTTCCCAATCGGCAGGCATTTTTCCACCCGCCAGTTCCACCTGCCAGCCCGTTTGCGTCGGCGTGATCGCGGCGAAGGGTGTTTGGGGGGCAGGTTCATTGATGCACGCCAGAAAACCGTACCACTTCGCCCTGTAAACCTCTGCTATCACGGCGCAAGATTTTAACGCAGGCTGGCCTGAAAACGGATCAGTCAGCGGTGCTATGACGCTGTTAACGATCCCCGCAGTTGTGCGCTGTCGTGTCCAATGCATCGGCGCAAAAAGCTGTCCTTGCGCTACCCGGGGCGTAATCAAGGCCCGCAAAAGTGTGCGTCCATAGATATTTTCCACTGCGATTAAAGAACCGGGCACGGCCCCCAAATCGGTTGCGTCCACTGGGTTAACCTCAACATATGGTTCGGCGAGATGGGCACCTAGTCGCGGAGACTTACCCGTACGCGTCATCGTGTGCCACTGGTCGCGGTTGCGCCCTGTGTTGAGTGTGAATCGTGGCTTTGACAGTATTGGCGCGGTAACCGCGATCATCCGCGCTTTGCCGTCGGGATGATAAAAACGACCGTCCGCAAAAAACCGATGATCATTTCGCGGCCACTGTGTCGGAATTAGACCGGCATAATCAGCATCAGCAAAAATGCTTAAATCCAGATCACGCGCGAAGTGCGACGCGGCCGTATCCAGCGCCACGTATTCCGCAAAAATATCAGCAGGTTTTTGATAATCAAAGGCCTCCGCAAACCCCATGCGCGCCGCCACGTCGCTGAGGATCTCCCAATCGGGCCGCGCACTTCCGGGGGCCGGCAAGAATGCCCGTTGACGCGAAATACGGCGTTCGGAGTTGGTGACGGTTCCGTCCTTTTCGCCCCACCCAGTGGCCGGCAAAAGAACATGAGCAAGATCGTTGGTATCTGTCTTTTCCATGATGTCGGACGTGACGACAAACGGAACCTTGACGATGGCAGCTGCGACTCCGTCAGAATCGGGCAAAGACACAGCAGGATTGGTCGATATCACCCACAGCGCCTTGATTTGCCCGTTCGCACAGGCCTCAAACAGATCGACCGCCTTCAGGCCCGGTTTTGTGCAAATGGTCGGGCTGTCCCAGAAATCCTGCACCACCTGTCGATGGTCAGCATTGTCTAATTCAAGATGATTGGCCAGCATATTGGCCAGCCCCCCGACTTCGCGCCCGCCCATCGCATTGGGTTGACCGGTGACAGAAAATGGCCCAGCCCCCGCGCGCCCGATGCGGCCCGTCGCCAAATGACAATTCAGGATGGCGTTGACCTTGTCGGTGCCACAGCTGGATTGGTTCACCCCTTGGGAATAGATTGTTACGACCTTTTCGGTCTGCGCCCAAAGCGTGAAAAACGCGTTCAATTCGTGGGGTGTCAGGCCCGTATCGGCTGTATTTGATGCACGCGCTGCGGAGATTGCCTCTGCCACGCCATTGACGTGGTTTCCCGTGAATGTCGCATCAAGTTTTCCACCATCTGCCAGATGCGCAAGCAGCCTGTTGAACAGCGCAATATCGCCGTCAGGTGCGATTTGCAGATGCGTGTCTGCAAGGTCTGTTGTGGCTGTGCGACGCGGGTCGATGTTGACGATGCGAATGTCTGGCCGCGCGTCTTTCGCCGCCGCAATTCGTTGATACAACACTGGATGGCACCACGCCAGGTTGGAGCCGACCAGCACAATCAGGTTGGCCTGTTCCAAATCTGCATAGGTACCCGGAACCGTATCAGTCCCAAAAGCGCGTTTGTGCCCCGCGACAGACGACGCCATGCAAAGGCGCGAATTTGTGTCGATATTAGCAGCCCCGATGAACCCTTTCATCAGCTTATTGGCGACGTAGTAGTCCTCCGTCAGCAACTGGCCTGACGCATAAAACGCTACGCTTTCGGGCCCGTGTTCAGCAATCGCAGCACTGAATTTCTGCGCGACCAGATCAAGGGCTGTGTCCCAATCGGTATCCGCCCCGTTGACTTTCGGGTGCAACAACCGCCCCTCAAGATCAATCGTTTCTCCCAATGCCGCGCCCTTGGAACACAACCGCCCAAAGTTTGCCGGATGATCGGGATCGCCTTTGATGGTCCCATCCGCCCCCGCCAGAACCCCGCAGCCCACGCCGCAATAGGGGCATGTTGTGCGGGTCAGGCTCATGCTGCCACCCGTGCTTTCAAAAACGCGCGATCCAGCAGAATGCGGCCGTTCTCAACGCGCGCGGGATAGGTTGCGACGCGGCCCTCGTCTGCCCCCTGTGCTTGCCCGGTTTCCAGCGAAATGACCCAGTTGTGCAGCGGACAGGTTACTGATTTTCCGTGCACAATCCCCTCCGCCAACGGCCCTGCTTTGTGTGGGCACGCGTTGTCGAGCGCGAACACCTCATCCTCACCCGTCCGAAAAACCGCCACGCAGCCAAACGCCGTCTTTACCATTCGTGCCCCCCGCTTTGGGACGTTTTCTAGCGGGGCAATATCGATCCAGTCTGTCATTCTGCGGCCTCCAATGACAAGTTCGCCAAAGGCTGATAACGATCCGCTTTGGTCTGCGCGTGTTCTGCCCAAGGGTCTTTGCGATAGATCGACTGGCTCAATTCAAACCGATCAACCAAAGCGGGGCCTTCGGCCTCAACACGCTCTTTGATCCAATCAAGACCCACCTTGCCCATCCATTTATAGATACGATCAAGGTATTTGGCGTTTTCACGATACAGCTGGGTCACTGCCTTGATGACATCAATCGCCTCGTCCTCGGTGGCGACCTGCACCATCAATTCGGTTTCGCGCACATCCATGCCAGCGGCCCCGCCGATGCTGACCTGATAACCACTGTCGACGCAGATAACGCCAATGTCCTTGCACGTCGCCTCGGCGCAATTGCGCGGGCAGCCTGACACGCCAAGCTTCAACTTATGCGGCGTCCAAGACCCCCAAAGTTCCTTTTCCAGCTTGATCCCGAGGCCCGTGCTGTCTTGCGTTCCAAACCGGCAATGATCCGTGCCAACGCAGGTTTTCACGGTGCGCAGACCTTTGGAATAGGCGTGGCCGGATACCATGCCAGCGGCGTTCAGGTCGGCCCAGATATTGGGCAAATCCTCACCCTTCACTCCCAGCAGGTCGATACGCTGACCACCAGTGACCTTGACCGTCGGCACCATATATTTGTCGGCGGCGTCGGCAATTGCTCGCAATTCATCGGGCGTTGTAATCCCGCCCCACATACGTGGCACGACGCTGAATGTGCCGTCCTTTTGAATGTTGGCGTGCTTGCGTTCGTTGATGAAACGGCTTTGCGGATCGTCTTGGTATTCCAGCGGCCAGTCGGCCAACAGGTAGAAGTTAAGCGCGGGACGACAGACATGGCAGCCGCAAGACGTCTTCCATCCGCATTCCTGCCAGACAGCGGGCATGGACGTCAGGCGTTGTGATTTGATCATGCGCCGCACGTCCTCATGGGTCATGTCGGTGCATCCACATGTTGCCGCCGCCGCCGGCATGACGAATTCATCGCCCAGCCGCACGGCCAAGACTTGTTCGACCAGTCCCGTGCAGGTCCCGCAGGACCCCGATGCTTTGGTGGTTAACCGCACGGCGCCAAGATCAGTGGCCCCCGTTGCGATCGCGTCTTCGATTTGCCCTTTGCATATTCCGTTGCAGCCACAGATCTCCGCATCACGCGGTAAGGCTGCAACAGCTGCTAAAGGGTCCAGGGGGGTCCCCCCTTGATAGGCGGGTCCAAAGATCAACGTGTCGCGCATTTCGGTGATATCAGTCTTGTCGCGGATCAGACTGAAAAACCAGTTGCTGTTGGCAGTATCGCCATACATCACCGCACCAATGATCGCATTGTTTTCAATCACCAAGCGGCGATAAACCCCGCGGCCGGGGTCACGGAACACGATATCTTCGCGCCCTTCACCGTCTGCAAAATCACCCGCACTGAACAGATCACAACCTGTGACTTTCAGCTTGGTCGACAGTTTCTTTTGCACAAACTGGGTTTGTTCCCCCATCAACGTCTGAGCTGCCACCTTGGCTTGGTCGTAGAGCGGCGCGACAAGGCCAAAGATTGCCCCGTCATGTTCTACGCATTCGCCAACCGCCAGTACATCGCCGTCCGATGTGACCATCTGGTCATCCACATGGATGCCTTTACCCACCGCTAGTCCACAATCTTGGGCCAGCTTCACATTGGGCCGAATGCCCACGGCCATGACTAACAGATCGCACGGCAATTCAGTGCCATCATCCAACAGCAAAGCCTTAACGCGCCCATCTTCACCAAGGATTTCTTTGGAATTGGCGGAGCATTTTACAGCGATGCCTTTGTCCACCAATGCCTTGCGCAATAGATACCCTGCTGCCTCATCCAGCTGGCGTTCCATCAAATGTCCCATGATATGAACGACTGTCACATCGACACCGCGCGCGGCCATACCAGCAGCCGCCTCAAGCCCCAGCAAGCCGCCACCGATCACGACGCAATTTTGATCAGGCCCAAGGTCCATCATCCGCTGTGTGTCTTCGAGGTCACGATACGCGATAACGCCTTCCAGATCGTGTCCAGGCAGCGGGATCATGAACGGGTTGGACCCCGTGCCAAAGACCAGCTTATCGTAGGCAAGAGCCTCGCCCACATCGGTTGTGACAGTCCGTTTTTCACGGTCAATGTTCTGTACAAAACAGCCAAAGCGCGTTTTGACATTGTGTAATTTGTACCACTCATCGTCATGAGTGACGATTTCATCGAAAGTCTTTTCCCCTGACAAAACGGGCGACAACATGATGCGGTTATAGTTGCCGCGCGGCTCGCCGTTGATCAGCGTGATGTCGTAATCCGCATCTGCCTCGACCAGCGCTTCAAGCATCCGGCCTGTGGCCATGCCGGCACCGATGATTATCAGTTTTTGGGTCATACCGGTTACTCCGCTGCTATTGATTTGGGTTTAGGGGTCGCGCCGTGTTCGTATTCCTCAAGGAAATCAAGAACCTCTTGGCGGTAGGCATAGTAGTCGGGATGCTCCAACAGCGCCTTGCGCGTGCGTGGGCGGGGTAGCTTTACGTCGGTGATCTTGCCGATTGTGGCCTGCGGCCCGTTGGTCATCATCACCACGCGGTCCGCCAACAGGATCGCTTCGTCGACATCATGGGTGACGCAAATTGCTGTGACCTTGGTGCGCGACCAGACTTCCATCAGGACCTCTTGCAATTCCCAACGGGTCAAACTGTCCAGCATCCCGAACGGTTCATCCAGAAGCAACAACTTAGGTGACAACGCAAAGGCACGCGCGATTCCAACGCGTTGCTTCATCCCGTTAGACAGGGATGCTGCCCTTTTGTTCATGCTGTCAGCAAGGCCCACACGTTCAAGATAATACTCTACGACGTCCTGCCGTTCCGTTTGAGATGCGTGCGGGTAAACCTTGTCCACACCAATAGCCACGTTTTCCTTCGCCGTAAGCCACGGGAACAGGTTGGGCGATTGGAACACGACGGCGCGTTCGGGATCAGCTCCTTCAACATTCCAGCCATCCAGCCGGATCGCCCCTTTGGAGATCGGGTTCAAGCCAGCAGCCATCGTCAGCACCGTGGACTTACCACAGCCGGAATGCCCAATGAGCGAGATAAACTCACCCTTATTGATCTTGAGGTCGAACCCCTCAACCACCGTGAGTGGTCCCTTGGGCGTCGGATACACTTTATCCAACTGCGAGAAATTCAAGAATTTCTCTTCAATCCCGCCGATCTGCGCCTTGGCGACTGCTGCGGGCACACCGTGGATCGGCGTAACGTTCGGTAGGGTGCGTGTTTCTTCGACCTTGGCAGCGATCCCGACATCCATAAGGTAAGTGGTAACCTGTCTGCGCAGCGCCTTGAATGCCGCATCATTGTTCATCGCGATCCGATCACGCGGGCGGGGAATATCGACCTTAAACTCGTCGCCCAAAGTGCCGTCGGGGTTCAATGCGATAATGCGGTCGGCCAGAATAATTGCTTCGTCCACATCATTGGTGATTAACACACAGGTCTTTTTGTCCTTGTCCCAGATCGCCTCGATCTCATCCGCCAGATTGGCGCGGGTCAGCGCATCAAGGGCCGACAGGGGTTCATCAAGCAGCAGCATTTCAGGGTCCATCGCGAGCGCACGCGCCACGTTGACCCGCTGACGCATCCCGCCAGATAGTTCGGCAGGGTGGCGGGTAGCAGCGTGGCTTAGACCGACCATGCCAACGTAGTGATCTACCTTGCCTGCGCGCTCCACTTTGGACAGCTCAGGGAACATCGTATCGACGGCCAGCGCGACGTTTCCACTTACAGTCAACCAAGGCATCAAAGAATAGCTTTGAAAGATCACGCCCCGTTCGCGCCCGGGTTCGGTGATCGGCGCGCCGCGATAGGTGACTGACCCTTTGGTGGGGTGTTCAAGCCCCGCCATCAGGTTGATTAACGTGGTCTTACCCGTGCCCGAAAACCCGAGAATGACGACGAATTCCCCCTCGGCCACATCAAGGTTGATGTCTTTGAGAACGGACATGTCACCGTAGGTTTTCGAGACGTCTTTGAATTGTAAAATTCCCATATCTATCACCGATTGTTCGAAAATGTGAACATGGACTGGAGCGCATACATCACACGGTCCAGCATGAAACCGATGATGCCGATGGTGAACACAGCAACCATGATACGGGCAAGCGACTGGGACGATCCATTCTGAAATTCATCCCAGATGAATTTGCCAAGACCAGGGTTCTGGGCCAGCATTTCAGCGGCGATCAAAACCATCCAACCCACACCAAGCGATAGGCGCAATCCGGTGAAAATCAACGGCAAGGCCGAAGGCAGAACCAGCTTGGTGATCTTTGTATAAGTATTCATTTTCAAAACGCGCGACACACTGACAAGGTCTTTGTCGATGCTACTGACGCCGAGGGCAGTGTTAATCAGCGTGGGCCAGAGTGAACACAGCGTGACCGTAATGGCCGACACAAGAAATGATTTTTCGAACCATCCGTCATTGGTCGTGTAAACGGCTGATACGATTATGGTAACGATCGGCAACCACGCCAGTGGGGACACAGGTTTGAAGATCTGGATCAACGGGTTCAACGCGGCATTTGCCGTCACCGAAAGCCCCGCCGCGATGCCGAGCGGGATGGCGATGATTGATGCAATCAGGAACCCGAAAAATACCGTTTTGATCGAGGTCCAGATTTGATCATAATACGTTGGCTTGCCGGTATAGATACGGTCGCGAACAGCGTTGGTATCACCATTGGCAATCGCGTCGGCATTGCGCGCGTCTTGGCGTTCATAAAACGCGGCCTCGCGTTCGCCTTCGCGGATGGCATCTTGGCGCAACTCTCCGACCTGTTCCCAAACCTGCACCGGCCCGGGCACCGCACCGAGGGACGTTTGCACCGTCGGTGCAAGTGTCGCCCACATCGTAACAAACACAACAATCGCCAAGATCGGCACACCTAAAAGCCGCCAGACTTCGCCAGCTTGGGCGCGCGGGTTGTCCCCTGCGGCGGCGCGCAGGATCGGTGTAATCCATGACAGGCCAAACACGCAAAACCATGCGTCGGCTTTGTTAATGCGGACAAAGCGGCGCGCCCGGCGGGCTTCAGCGTCAAGGGTGGTGGGGTCAATCGCGGTCATATCGGGTGTCCAACTGCTGCTTTTGGAAAGGGAGTAGCGCGCCCTGCGGTTCTGCAAGGCGCGCCATTTAACTTAGCCTTGAATTTCGCCGTCAATGACGGTCTGGCCGGATTTCAGACCAATCGGCAGGCTGTCGATATAGGCGTTCGGCGCGCGGCCATCGTAGGGAATGGCGTCGATGATATCTTCCGCAGGTGTGGCGGCTTTGAACCCGTCACTGTCCCATGGGAAATCAGCCTCGTTAGCGAGCCCCTCGCCGACCAACAGACGTGCGGCCTCAAGGTAGATATCAGGGCGGTACACATCGGCGGCGGTTTCAAAATACCACTCGTCCGACATGGTTTCGGCGATCTGCCCCCAGCGGCGCATCTGCGTAAGATACCAAATTGCGTCCGAATAGAACGGATAGGTCGCGTTATAGCGAAAGAAAACGTTGAAATCAGGTGCAGGGCGAACGTCGCCTTTTTCGAATTCAAAGAAACCGGTCATGGAATTGGCGATGACTTCGGCGTCCGCACCGACATATTCGGGGCGCGCCAACATCTGCACGGCTTCTTCGCGGTTCGCATTGTCATTTTCATCCAGCCAGATCGCGGCACGGATCAAGGCCTTGGTCACAGCGATTGTGGTGTTTGGATAGTCTTCGGCGAATTCGGCGGTGATGCCGAACACCTTTTCGGGATTGTTCTTCCACATGTCGTAATCGGTGATCACTGGAACGCCGATGCCCTTGAACACGGCCTGTTGGTTCCAAGGCTCACCAACCGCATAGCCAAAGATTGTGCCTGCCTCCATCGTGGACGGCATTTGCGGCGGCGGTGTTACGGACAACAACACATCCGCGCCGATCTGGCCGGAAATATCCTGCTCGCTGTAAAACCCGGGCTCCAGACCACCAGCGGCGAGCCAGTAGCGGATTTCGTAGTTGTGGGTGGACACAGGGAACACCATGCCCATGTTGAACGGCTCACCACGGTCGAGGTAGTTTTCGACAACAGGCGCTAAAGCGCTTGCGCTAATGGGGTGTTGCGGGCGACCATCTTCCATCAGGGGAACGTTTGGCTTCATTTCGTCCCAGATTTCATTGGATACCGTGATCGCGTTTCCGTTCAAATCCATCGAGAACGGCGTGATGATATGCGCTTCGGTGCCGTAGCCGATTGTTGCCGCCAAGGGCTGACCCGCCAACATATGCGCGCCGTCCAGCTCCCCGCTGATCACGCCATCGAGCAAGACCTTCCAGTTTGCTTGCGCCTCAAGAGTCACGAACAGACCCTCGTCCTCAAAATACCCCAGCTCATAGGCAACCGCGAGCGGGGCCATGTCTGTCAGTTTAATAAATCCGATTGTTAGGTCTTCTTTTTCAAGATCCAAAGATTGGGCCGCCGCAGTGGTGGCCAACAAGCTGGACGTTGCCAGTAAGATCGCAAGTGTCTTTTTCATCATTTAATCCTTTCGACGCCTTGAGAGGCGAAAAACAAAAAAAGCCGCACGTAGGGGTCACGGGGGAGGAGATCCGTGGTCCATACGAGCGGCTTTGCTCTTGGCAGGTGCGCTACCTACATCGGTCAGCGCGTGTGTGCGGGCTTCGTTGCCCCTTAACCAAATGATGAACCAGCGCGAGCTGCGAGCGCAATCTTTTTGCTGCGCCGCCGCATGGAATTATGCTGCAATGCAGAGACCGCTCAGTATTTAGGCGTTCTACCTAGGAGAAATCGAAGGTTCTGCCGTCAAAGAAGGCATCGGGAGAAAGAATCATATGCCCGCGGGTGGAAGCCACTGCCGTTTCAAAGTGCAGCGCGCCCTCTTCTTTTTCAGATGCACTGGGCATGTCAGCGCCGATGCCTGCAAGGTTCTGACGATAAAGGTCTGCTCGAAAACATGCCTTGGCCTTTTCTGTCCCTGCGACGTCCGCACCAAGTTGGGATGCGATCCATGCGGCCTGACTGCGCCAAGGAAACGTCGCCGCATGTTTATTAAACTGTAAAAAGCGGCCCACTGGCGTCGGGGCGGTATTTTGTTTGGTGACAATATCGCCGGAAAGTGCGGGATCAATTAAGTCCGGTGACATGCTGAGGTGTTCGCTGCGAGCCAGAATTTCGACAGCCAAGGGTGTGTTCTTTTGAGCATCAAGCCAGGCGGATGCCTTATAGACCGCGCGCATCAGTTGCGCGGATGCATCGCCATTTGCCTCGACCCAATCATGACGCGCCGCGAGGACCTTTTCTGGTGCGAACTGCCAAACATCTTTGCCCGTCATCATCAGCTGAGCCACATTTTGCCCGACTGCGACGCTTCCCCAAGGTTCACCCACCCAGAAGGCATCAACGAACCCGTCAGCGACGGCATCGGCCATACGCTGCGGCGGCACTGTGATTTCTTCGATCTGCAAGTTAGGTGCGGTCGATGTCCAATACGACAACAACAAGCGGTGCATGGAATAGTGAAAGGGCACTCCGACGCGCAGCTTCGCGCCCTTTCGAGTACTTAACGCAGACAACAGGGCATTGGCATCGCCAAACGGCACAGTGCCGATGTCTGCAGCCACATCGTTTGAAACGCCAAACACTGTGCCATTCACGGACAAGACCATCAGGGTATCGACCCGCGCCGGCAACCCGCCAAGCCCGATGGACATCGCCACAGGCATCGGGGACAGCATTTGCGCGGCGTCCAAATGCCCAAGGGCTAGCATATCGCGCAGGGCCGACCATGACGGCTGGCGCACGAGGTTAAGCGCCAGCCCTTCCTCGCCCGCAAACCCGAGCTCTTTGGCGATCACAAGCGGGGCGCAATCCACCAACGGTACATAGCCGCAATTCAAGACGGTTTGGCTCACGACAACAGCTCCGCAGCCGTGACAAGGGCATGGGCGACATCGATGACTTTGCGGTTCTGGCTCATCGCGGTTTTGCGCAATAAATTATATGCATCGTCTTCCGGCAAACCACGTTGGCGCATCAAAATCCCTTTGGCGCGGTCAATTGTTTTGCGGTCCTCTAGTGCCTGTTTGGCCGCGTCCAATTCGGACTGCATCTGGCGCATAATGTTGAACCGCGCAATTGCCGTTTCCAAAACCGACTTGATCCTGTCCATCTTGAGGCCATCGACCACATAGGCGCTTACCCCCGCGCTCAGCGCCGCTTGCGTCAGGATGTCATCGGTTTGATCGACAAACAACGCAACGGCCCGTTTGGATGTCTCTGTCGCATGGGAAATATGTTCAAGCGTGTCACGATCAGGGTTAGCAAGGTCGATTAGCACAATATCGGGTGCAAATTCTTTGACTGTCCGGTCGAGTGCCGACATGTGCGCCAGCGCCTTGACGTCCGACCAGCCTGCATCCTTCAACGCGTCAATAATCGCGCGCACTCTTTCAGGGTCAGGCTCAACAACGAGAATGCGCAGGTTTTGGTTCATAACGCCGTAAGATGTTCTTGCATGGCCATGGTCAATGCCAATCTTGAGGAATGCCTCTGTCGCCGGGTTTCGCAAGCACGAAAAAGAAGCGTGAAGCGCATAGATGCACAATTTTGGGGCAGCCTGAAATAACTGGCCCAACGTCTGTCTTGGACAACGAGGTCAGCCAGCTCGCCCAGCAATCCCAGGTACGAAGGCGACGCGGCCCGCTGAGCGCTGCCGCTATGAAGATTTTAACATTCCAGTTTTCGACGTTATGGAGTGCCGAGGTTAGAAGGAGTCCAGGCGATGCAGTAGATAATCAATGCGAAAGTATTCGATGCGGCAGCGAACGGTTGTCCTTGCCGCGTAGTTCGTTACGGAATTTTTACTCTTTTACAGCTATCTTGAATGTCTGGTTTTTCCGCCGCTTGGCGGATTGAATTATTGTGCACTTGCCGCGTTTTTTGCTCTGCGTGCGCACGCAGCGAGAAAGTCGAATTTACACAATGGGCTCGGAGCGGCCTTGCGGCGGTGCAGAAAGAAACTGAGTTCTTTGGCAATCTGAATGTCAGCTCTCGCTGTTGACGCACTCCCACCTCGCACTTGCAGCGAAGGTCTGGAAGCCGCCCTTAAT
>Ga0307489_10001271_pt1 | contig 16527 bp, 21 predicted proteins | sample SB12metaG_FD_202247 | JGI IMG/M metagenome (GOLD analysis project Ga0307489, IMG submission 202247) | Sea-ice brine microbial communities from Beaufort Sea near Barrow, Alaska, United States - SB 1.2 | ecosystem: Environmental > Aquatic > Marine > Coastal | place: USA: Alaska | collected...
ACTCTCCTGACTACACTCGTTCACCACACTACGCTCCTCCGCCCTACCTTCGTTCAGTTTCCTGCTCTTCTTCATCATCCTCCTCCTCCTCCTCCTCCTCCTCCTCCGTCTCCTCCTCCGTCTCCTCCTTCTCCTCCTCCTTCTCCTCCTCCTTCTCCTCCTTTTCCTCATCCTCCTCCTCCTCCTCCTCCTGCTCCTCTTCCTCCTCCTCCCCTGCGCGTTTCTATGAGCATTCAGCCAGACATTTCACCCTCACAGTTGTTGAAGGTACAATCCATGTACGTAAGTCACACCCCGATCGATATTGAGTGCTTGTCTGCTCATGCATGACCCGATTCAATCTCGACATCCATTGGGCGACGGATCATTCCCCCCTCACGGTTTAGACCGTCTCGTCCTTCCGACTCGCCTGCCGCCGCACAGATTACCAATTCAACTCAAAAATGCTGATCGGATCCCGAGATTTAATCGGGCTGGACTTCTGTATGAGTCCCTCGTGCGAGGCTCTCCCCTTCAACTACAACGCTATGGCGCCGGATTCTCCGGCCAACACGTGCTGCCTCCCCGAGCAGAACTTGGACGTTACTGACCTCGTGCAGCTAAGCTATTCCGGATCAGCAGACAATAAGTTCTTCTTCGCTGGCTCTGAGACTGCCATTAGCACATACGGTCAGCCTACCCCTTCTCTCTTGCAAAAGACGCTGTATAATACAGCCTGTCTGTGTTGCAGCGGCACACTCGCTTTCACCACCAACCCTCTCTCCGAAGGCGGAGTCCTCATTGGGCTGCGTTGCAACCCAACTGGTGATGCTCAGACGTTTACGAGTGACACGTTTCTTACCGACTTTCTTCAGTGCAGCCCACTTAACTAATAAGCGGTATGCCCTTAGTAGGCATAAAATGTGATTTTGAAATACTACCTCGATTCATGAAAACTGTTTCTGTATTTCTCGTTTTTTGTCGCAGCGGAATATTCGAACTGTGTTACTGTGGTTGTTGGTCGAGGGACACTCTAGGTCAGTTCAATCTTTGTAGATTTTGAATTGGTTGAACAGAGCGGCATTGCGACACGTGATGCCTGCCACACCATGGGTCGGCTGACCGAGCCGGGCAGTGTCTGACACTCGTCCACTTTTCGGCTCAACTCAAGCACCACCTGTGGGATAAGGAGTGTGTTTAGGGGTAGTTTCAGGGTCGATTACGATATGTAAGAGAACATCAGGGGGTGAGTAGGTGGTGTTTTTGTGTCAAAATGGCTCTTGTTGAGCTCAGAAGTGGACGAGATTGAGCCCCTGGAGCGGGCCGCCAAGGCGGAACGTGCCTGGCTGGGGAAGCCAAAGCCGGACGAGCCACTCACAGTGGTCAAGCGCAACGCAACCACCCTCTCGGCGGTTTCCCTCCCAGCTCGCAGCGAGGAAACTAGCACGGCCCTGGCGCTGGCGGAGGTGGCAGGGCCGGGTTTGAGGATTTCAGGGTTTAAGGTTTGGGGGTTAGGGGTTAGGGTCTAGGGTTGGTCGAAGTGGTGCCCGCGGAGAAGACCAAGCGGGTGAACAAGGAATGGGCGGGAGGCAACTCGAGGTCATAGGTTTTGGTAACTAGCAGTTTGATTCATCGTTCAATTTGCATCCAGTGCAATTGTATTGAGTCCAATCGGCTAATGCACGCTCAGTGAGGCGTTCAGCCACCGCGTCGTTGCATCATGTGTTATTTACATTGTGATTGTACACATCATCTAGCAGTGCTCTGTGTTATCTCCCTATTATGTCTTGGGTCACCCAACTCGGCACGCGGGGCATCAAGACTTCAGAGAGGAGCGGAATGTGAGCGCGTGCCGCGGATGGCACAGCGTGTGTTCGCCCAGCTCCACACGGAGGGCTGGCTCCCAGACGTCCGCCGCTGTCGCCGCCTTTGCTGCTGCCTCCGCCTCCGCCGCCTCCGCCGCTGCCACCTCCACCACCGCCGCTGCATCATTCTCCGCCTCCGCCGCTTCCGCTTCTTCCGCCTCCTACCTCTGCTGGTTGTACCCTCTACTGGCGAACCATGCGGTGACTTGCGCCTCAGTGATGGGCTCCGAATTGCTGAGCTCTGCGGCCAGCTTCTGAGCCTCGACGCCGCGCGAGGGCGACCGCACATGGCCTTCGGCCGCTGCCGCCATCGCTGCATCCTCCGCCGCCTCCGCCTCCGCCGCCGCCTCGGCTGCCACATCCTTCTCCGCCGCCACCCCCGCTTCCGCTGCTACCGCCGTCACCGCCCCGCTGTATTCTCCGCCGCCGCTGCCGCCATCTCTGCATCCTCCGCCGCCTGCCCCTCCGCCGCCGCATCCTCCTCCACCTCCGCCGCCAATTATGCTGCTGAGTCCTCCTCCTCTTCTGCCGCCGTCCCCACTGTCACCGCGCCGCCGCCTCCGCAGCAGCATCCTCCGCCACCTCCGCCTCCGCCGCCTCGGCCGCCGCATCCTCCTCCGCCTCATTCGCCGCATCCGCTTCTGCAGCCTCCCGCTTTTTCTTCTCTTTGTACCTTTTGCTGGCGAACCGAGCGGGAGAGTCATTGAGAACCAGCAATCGGACATATATCAGACATCATAACATAACTTACCTTCATGGTGAATGCAGCATTATTGTGACAAAGTGCGTGAAACCACTTAGACAGATAGCAACAAGCAATACTAAGCCGTCCAAATGGAGCGTTCTGATTGGTCGAGCGGGCACTAAATCAGACTAAGTAGCACTAAGTCAGTCCAGGTGTCTAAGTCATTTGGCGCACTTTGTCACATCAGACATCACAACATGACTTACCTCCACGGTGAATGCAATGCTATCAGTTCATACAGACGCGCGTCACGCCTTCCAGACGCGCAAACGTGTTCGCGTTGCATCGATTCATTTCAACATCGGTCGAGGAATCGTTCACAGTAACCACCCCTGCCATGCGGTGACTTGCACTTGTTCGGTGATGGGTCCCAAGGTGCCGAGCTGCGAGGCCAGCAGCCAGGGGCTTACACTCGTCCACTTCTCAGCTCAACTTGAGCCGTGTCTGACACACCAAAACACCCTACACACAATAAAGACCCACTTAACACGGGCTATACAACCCCTACGCGCACCCCCTATCCCATAAAGAGCGCTCAAGTTGAGCTGAGAAGTGAACGAGTGTAAGCCCCTGCCAGCAACCGAGCCTCGACGCCGCGCGAGAAGGTGATGCCAGAAGCGAAGATCTCGTCCAGGCGCTTGAGCTGCGGCTCGTTGGGTATCCAGCGGTGGGCCGCCCACGCTCCCGGCGCCGTCCCCGCCCCCGGCCCCGCCCCCGCCATTGCACCGGCATTGCGCCGCCATTGCACCGCCGCAACCGCCGCAACCGCCTCCGGCGCCGCCCCCCCCGCCCGCGGCCTCAGCCCCGCCCCTGGCGGCCCGGCCCCCGTGAACCCGCGCATCTCGACCTGAGTCGTCGCCTGCACCACGTCAGCGCTCGCCGCCGTCGCCGCATCCGCCGTCATCTCCGCCGCCGCCGCCGCCGCTGCCGACGCGGCCGCTGCCGCCGACGCCGCCGACGCCGCCGCTACCAGAGCCCGGGGGGGACGCGGCAGCAGCATGGGGAGCGGTGCGTTGATCGATCTCATCTTCTGCTTCTTCGCTCTTCGCGTGGGCGCCGCATTTTCCGCCGCCGCCGCCGCCGCCGCCTCCTCCTCCTCCTCCTCCTTCTTTGCTGCAGTTGCCACCGCCGCATCCTCCATTGGTAGCCACCTTCCCTGCCCCGGCCCTCCCGCCACCATCCCCTTCCCATCACCCGGCTGCTTTCTCTTACCAGGGGCTTACACTCGTCCACTTTTTGACTCAACCTGAGCCATATCGTCACTATATGCAACCACATGTATCCCGCGAGCCATTTCGTCACTAAAGCCACCATACATTTCCCGCAAAAAGTGCTACCATACGTTTCCCACAAAAATTGCTTACGTTGAGGTGAAGAGTGGACGAGTGTAACCCCCTGCCTCTTCCCGGGCACCTTCCCCGGCCGCCCCGGCCGCCCGACCCACCCCGCCCCTGCCGCCCCCGCCGCCACAGCCGCCGCTAACAGCGCCGCCTCCTCCGCGTTCAGGAAGCAGGGTCTTACACTCGTCCACTTTTCAGCTCAACTTGAGCCGTTTATGACAAAATACAACCCAAACACCCCATAAAACCCCCAAACACCCCCTAAACAACCCCTAAACAACCCCTACACAACCACTGAATGCACCCCCTATCCCATAGAAAGCGCTTCCGTTGAGCTGATAAGGGGACGAGAATAAGCCCCTGCCGGGAAGTTGAGCCGCTTGAGGTTCGCCCACCCGCGCCGCCGCACCCTCGCGCAGGGGCTTACACTCGTCCACTTTTCAGCTCAACGTAAGCATTTTTGGTGGACTACACGCGTCCACTTGCCGGCTTGTCGGCTTGTCGTGAGCACTTGTTGTGGGCTATGCCGAGGGGTGTCATTGGCAAAAGCGTCTCAGGTTGAGTTGAGAAGTGGACGCTTGCTGTGGCTTGAGTGACCAAAGAGGCTTGGGTTGAGCTGAGAAGTGGACAAGCGTAAGCCCATGCCTCCGCGTCGTATGCCCGGGCGGCCTCATCCTTGGTGACAAAATATCCCACAACGTACAGCTTCGTTGACTCGAGCGGCGAGACGGTTGCCCGCCAGGGCGTCACCTTGCAACAGGCGTGGTTCGTTTTGCACACGCCAGAGGTCAGGGGCTTACACTCGTCCACTTTCCAGCTCAACCTGAGCCGTTTCTGACACAAAATACACCCTAACGCTCCCTCACACCCCATGTGCACCCCCTGAGTACCCCCTAAACATCCCCTAATTGCACCCCCTATCCCACACAAAGCTCAACCTGAGCCGTTTCTGACACAAAATACACCCTAATACCCCCTAACACCCACTGAGCACCCCCTAAACATCCCCTGATTGCACCTCCTATCCCACACGATGCGCTTATGATGAGCCGACCAATGGACAAGTGCCAACCCTTGCCGAAGGTCCCACTCTTGCTTTTGGGGTTTTGTAGGATGAGGCCCGACAGCCGCTGCCCCTTGACGTAGCGGCCTGGGGGTCGCTCGGGGGCGACCTGGGAGCAGCGGCGCCAGTTGAAATTGAAAGCAAAAGTTGTAAGCAGCTCATCATACTGTATTTTCAGGCGCTTGGAACCAGGCGCTTCCAAAATGGCTTTCATAGTTATCTATTTTAAATCTAATACGAGTAATCATATTATTCTAATTCAAATTCAGGCGCTTTCAACACGGGTGGCGTAGGTTGAACAGGGTTCTCGCAGGTACAACATGAACCACCTCACCAGAGGGGCGGCGGGCAGCGGCGGCTCCGGCGCGAGCGACAACGGCAGGCCTCGCTCATCGCAGCGCTCCCCGGCCTGCATGTACGCGGCCTGCTCCTCCGGCTGCGGAAAGTTGAGAGGCTTAAGGTGCACCCACCCACGCCGCCGCACCTCCGCGTCGCAGGGCCTGGCGGATATTGCTCGCCACGTCATAGGGTGCTGTATACCTCAAAAACGGGGGTTCACAGTGCGTTGGATGACGTGGCGGGCAATGTCGTGCAGGCCCTGCCGCGTCGTGCGCCCGGGCAGCGTCGTCCTTGGTGTAGTGTCGCAAGTTGAAATTTATAGCACAGGTCTGTCCGCTTGAAATGGCAGAGGGGGTTGCTTAATGCTCACCACGTGAGTGCCTTGGGTCTCGATGAACAAGCGGTTCATCGTGATTCAATCGGTCAACCTGGGGACAACATGGAGTCAACCTGCACCGCCCAACCTTGGTGGCAAAGATGCCAAGGTTCCGCTCCTTGTCCCCTGGCCGGTACAGCTCCGCGCGCCATTTCTCCCACGGGACGCCATCCGGTGTCATTCCAGTTAGCACGCTCACCCCGTGGAGTAGCGGTGCAAGTTGAGATTGAAAGCAAGATGTCAAAGCAGTTTATCACATTGAAGTTTCAAGCGCTGAAATCAGGCGCGCTCAATAGAGTAGCACGTGATACGATCACAGAGTATTACACACTGGCATTGAACCAAGACACGCGAAGAACGTCTTGTTTTGTGCGTGCAAACACGGGCTTCAAGCTTCAACCTGCACCGTCCTACCGTAGCGCCCATACTTTCCGACGCGCGCGCCCCCGGTCTTCCGCTGCGGAGGAGCGTCCAGCGCGACGTCGCCGGCGGGCAGGGGCTGACACTCGTCCACTTTTCGGCTCAACATTTGCGCTTCGTGTGGGATAGGGGTGCGTTTAGGGGTGCATTTAGGGGTTGCATTCAGGGGTTCATTTAGAGGTTCTTCAGGGGGTGTTCCGGAGGTGTTACAGAATATTAGGGGATGTGTAGGGTGTATTTTGTGTCAGAAACGGTTCAGGATGAGCTGAAAAGTGGACGAGTCTAAGCCCCTGCCGGCGGCGGCGTCGCTTCGCCCCCGCTTCGCGCGAGCCGTAGCGGCGCAAGTTGAGATTGAAAGCAAAGTTTGAAAGCTGTCCAATACATTGTAGTTTCAAGCGCTGGCACTATAGGCGCTTTCAACACGGGTCTTGATAGGGTCAACCTGCACACCTTGAAAGCAGTCCAACAGATTGTAGTTTCAAGCGCTGACACCATAGACGCTGCGCTTTCAACACGGGTTTTGATAGGGTATTCTGCACCGCCCTACCGAGCAGAACGGTCCGCGGGTGTGCTCCGGCGAGGTGCCTCCCCCTGCGCAGGGGCTGACACTCGTCCACTTTTCAGCTCAACGTAAGCACTTTTTGTTGACTACAGACGTCCACTTTTCGGCGTGACGTGGTCACTTTTTTGTGGGCTATGTTCGGAGGTCGCATCGGCAAAAACGTCTGAGGTTGAGCTGAACCGTGGACGCAGGCCGTGAATGCAGTGACAATAACTGGCTTAGGTTGAGCTGAGAGGTGGACGAGTGTAAGCCCCTGCCCCTGCGTCCCCCATTGTCCCCTGAGGTTTCCACTCTGGTCCGAGCGTCGCCCCCGCCCGTCGTATCCAAGGTGTAGGCGTGCAAGTTGTGTTTGAAAGCAAATTTGAAAGCGGTACATCATATTGTAGTTTCAAGCGCTTTGTTTCAGGCGGCGGTTTCAATGTGGGTTTCATCGGTCCAACCTGCACCGCCTTACCAAGGATTTGCTCCGCCCCCGCGGCGAGCATCAGCAGCATTTCCCCTCCCCACCCTGGAACATCCTCCCCCTCCTCCCCCGCCCCCTCCTCCCTCACCCCGGCCCCCTCCTCCCCCTCCTCCCCCTCCCCGCCATTCCCCGCACCGCCGCCCCCCTCCCCGCCCGGTCCCTCCTCCTCCTCATCGCTTTCCGAGTCCTCCCCGAGGAAGCCGTCGAGTTTTCTGAGCTCGAGAGATCGCTGCGCCGGCTTCCGCACGGGCATTGGCTTCGCCCCCTCCTCCTCCTCTGCCTTCAGTTCCAATGTCACTACCGCAGAGGAGGCACCCGCCCCCAGCAATGGCAGTCCTCCCCTCCCTCCGCCATCGCCGCCGCCGTCGCCGTCGTGGCCGCTGCTGCCGTCGCCGCCGCCGCCGCTGCCACCGTCGCTGCCACTGCCGCCGCCGCCGCCGCCTTCTTCGACGCCGCCGCTCCCGTCGCCGCCACCGCCACCGCCGCCGCCTCCGCTGCCGGCGACTCGCAGCAAGCACGTCGCTGGTGCCCTGTCGTACCCGCACCAGCTCTTGACGCTTCCACGCCTCTTCTGCGCTTTGCAGATTGCGCATGGTTCCGTGCTCTTCGGACCGGTCTTCCGCTTCTTGGCGACGGGATCAGTAGCGACGCGTTCAGCAGCGACAGGGCCAGCAGCGGCGGCGACGGGGTCAGCAGCGGCGGGGGCAGCAGCGGCGGCGACGGGGTCAGCAGCGGCGGGGGCAGCAGCGGCGGGGGCAAAAGCGACGGGGGCAGCGGCGGTAGCGTCCCCCGCACCGGCCGTCAATGCCCGCTCGTTCAAGCCAGCGTCAACTCCAGCTCGGGGAGGGGCGTTGGGGTCAGGCGCTGGCAAGGGCGCGGCGGGCGCGAGCTCGGGCGCGGGAGCGGTCGCGGCGGTCAGGGCGGCGGTTCCCTCGCTCTGCCTCGGGACGGTCGTGCGCGGCTTGCGCACGACCAGCGGCGCGGCTGCGGCGGTGTGCTCACCCACGTCCGTAGCAGTAGCATCCATGGCCAACTGTAAAGGGTCCTTCGGGGGATCTCCGAGTTCGGGCATTTACTGCTCGCGTCGCCGACGGATCAGAGAGGGGACGGTCGTGGCGGGTGGACCCGTGCGTTGTGATGTGGATCTGTGTGAATTAATCCGACGCCGCGTTGCTGTGGAGCGACGTGCGTAGTGTCGCGCGGGGTGAGTTGTGACTGTCTGGTACTGTAAGGATGCGGGTTTGTGACGGTGAGTCACGGATACGGATATACGAGTATGGCATACGGATAAATACGCTACGAGATACGGATAGTTGTTGGACCCGTCTTTACTTGGGCATCCCTCGAGCATATCGCGCGGCCCCTCGCGTGCGCGCAACGACATGTGACCGCCCACGTGGGCGTGGAACTGTGCGTTCCTCAGAAGTTTACGGGCGGACAATGCTATCATTCATGCTGTAGTTTCATTGTGACATCCTTGCTAGAGGTCATGTTGTGTTTCGTGTCATGGTTGTTGTCATTCACGCTGTGGTATCGTTGTTGTCATTCACTATGTCATTCATGCTCCATTTTCGTCGCGGTCATCCATGCCGTCGATCATGTTGTCTGTTCAATGCTGTCATTTTGCATGTTTCACTTTCATCGGGGACAGCGGCGGTGTGTCAGTATGCCCAGTTGCCGCTTAAGCCCCCCTCGCTGCCGCCGCCGCCTCCCGGAACGCCGCCGCCGCCTCCGTCTCCGCACCCCCCGCTGCCGCCGTCGCCACCTCCGCCGCCACCTCCGCCGCCGCGGCCTCCCGCAAATCGATAAGGCATCCATCACTGGTATCGAACTCCGCGCCCGTCGCCGCCGCCATCTTCTCGCCCGCCCACCACACCTTCGCAGCCGCCTGCTCCTCCGCTTCCACCGCAGCTGCCACTGCTGCGGCCGCCGCCACCCTCGCCAGTTGCTCCGCCTCCCATGCCTCCCTGAGCCCGGGTGGCGCGTCGATGGCGTACGGCTCGGGCAAGCGGATCTGCAACTGCTCCCCCTCCTCCAGCTGCTCCTCATCCTCCTCCTTCACCTCCTCCCCATCCTCCGCCGCCACATCCTCGGCCTCCTTAACGTAGCGGCAGAAGTTTATATTGAAAGCAAACCTTTAAACCATATCCACAAATTTCAGTCTCACGATGTAGAGGCACAAGCTTGAATTTTCAGTTGTACTCAAAAGTAACTCATCATATCTTAGCTTCAATCGCCGATATCAATCCGGGCTCAACTTGCACGGCCCTATCAAGACCTTGATCCTGGCGCTTTCAACTTAGGGTTTAAGCCATTTCAACTTGCAACACCCCACCTGGGCAGCGCGGAAGGCATCCCACCCGAGCAGCGCGCCAGGCCCCCCTGCCCCAATCGCGTAGCCCTCCCCCACGCCCCAGAGGTGTACCTTGGGCTTCTTCGCGGGGGGAGAGGCAGCGGGGGAGCCGGTAGCCGCGGCGGGGAAGCCAGTGTCGGCGGCGGCGGCAGGGCCGGCAGCGACGGAGTGGGCGGCGGGGCAGCCGGCGGCAGTGGCGGGGCCGGCGGCAACGGGAACGGCGGCGGCAGCGGCGTTACCCATGTATCCTTCGCCCCCCGGCAGCGCGCCAGCCCCCCCTGCCATCGCCGCCCGCAGGTAGCCCTTCTCCGCGTCAGGGTCCACCTTGGACTTCTTCGCGGGGGGAGCGGTGGCATGCGGGAAGACAGCATCCGCGGCGAAGAAGGCAGTGTCGTCATCGGGGTCAGCGGAGAAACAAAGGAGTGTGGGACCCCCAGCCCCGTTATTCAAGATTCTGGCACATGAATCTCACTGTCAGGGTGACTGAACACTTCTTGGTCGGCAGTATGTCGGCCGTAAATATCGCTGAGCGATTGCTTTATAATGCTACCAATTTACCGCTCATTGTATGCTCAGACCATTGGGCTGGGGGTCGCGTAGGTGATACGGGAGAGGGAGAGAGATGCATCTGTATGAGGAGGCCCTATGCTTCCGCTTTGGCCCCGGTATTGACTCCGCCGGATCACAAGCTGACACTTGGTTAGCTCATGAAAACGAGGGCTTAGTTGATGACACAGGGATATCAGGATGGCCCTACGTACTCTATGGGTGGTGGGGGCGGCGGTGAAGCCGGCAGGGGCGGCGGGAGCGGCGACGGTTGGGCCGGCGGCGGCGGCGTTGGCAGCAGCGGCGGCGATGGCGGCGACGACAGCGGTGACGGCGGCGACAGCGGCGTCGGCGGCGGCGGCAAGGGTCATACGGATATTGTCTCCGCCGCGTCACAAACTGACGTCAGGCTCATGCAACGATGGTTGAGTTGATGATACGGGAACGGGTGCAAGTGCGAAACCTTGGTGCCTCTTCATACACGCGGAAGCGTCTCTCTCTGATGACACGGGGGGTCATAATGAGGATGACCCTGCGGATGATGACTCCCCCGTTGGCCAGCGCCCAGTCCACCATCACCCTGCGGCGGGATCATGCGGGCGGAAGGGCAAGGTCAAACTCAGTGTCAGGTTTAGTATCGATGCCATGGTCAGCGTTAAGCGGGCGGGAAGTTAGGGTTAAACTCAGTGTCAGGTTTAGTAACGATGCTGTGGTCAGGGTCAGACATGCAGACTTAGGGTCAAGCAGGCTGGAGGTCACGCTCAAGTGGAGGTAGTTAGGGTCAAGCGGGCTGGAGGCCAGGGACTCAGGGTCAGGCGGCGGGATCAAGCGGGCGGCCGGACAGGGTTAGACTCAGTGTCATGCTTAGTATCGAAGCTATGGTCAGGGTCAAGCGGGCGGGAGTTAGGGTGGAGCAAAGCGGGAGGTCAGGGTCAAGCGGTATATATTCAGTTTTAAGTGGGCGAAAGATGGGAGTTATGAGTTAGGCTCAAAGGGGCGGTTTGTGGGGTCAAGTGGACACGATGTTAGGGTCAAGATCTCAATATGCTTTATGTCTCCTGGAGAGTTGAAACCGAAGAACCACGCACTCGGACTGCGGGGTGCCGTCCACGGGGACGAGGACGTGGCGCAGCGGCGGCGCGGCGGCGGCGGCGGCAGTGGCGGCGGCAGCCTCGGACAATGAGGCGCGCGCGGTAAGCTGCACGGTTGGGGTGGTTTGGAGGAGTCGATCACCGCGTCGTCAGGCTCGCGGGCGAGGAGAGGACCCGAGTGTGTCCAGTGACAGCCTTTCCCCCAACATATCCTCGGGGATCAGAGGCCTTCGGGGATCAGGCGAGGGGACGCGAGAGGACGCGATAGATTGAGGGATAAGGGAGCGGGGAGGAAGAGAGAGGAGAGGACGGGAGGAGAACGATGGATATATCAGGTGAGGAGAGGCGTGGGGAGCGGGGAGAAAAGAGGACGCGATGGGAGGAGGGAGGAGAGGGTAGGAGACGGGTGGGGGGGGGAGACGGAGGAGATGGGGACTCGGGGAGGAGAGGGTGGAGAGGGGAGGAGAGGGGCGGAGAAGACGTCGGTGGCGAAGGCGAGGCGTACCATATCGGCGAGGCCGTCGGTCATGTCCACATCCATGTCGGCGGCGGCGGGGTCGAGTGGGGTCGGTGGAGGCGGGGAGGGGGGGGGTGCGGAACGCGTTGTGGAGTGGCCACCAGGTTGCGGCGGGTTTCCACACCAGGTGATTTGCTGATTTGAACGATATGTCTTGGAATTCCATTGGAATCGTGCCGAGTGCCTGCTCTGAAGGGATACCATTATGAAAACTTGCTGAGTCAGAGGGACAGGTACACACATATGAGACGAAGGCGGGGGCTGCGGCTACCGTGAGGCTACCATACCAGGAGGCAATTCCCACCGACGTCCGGTAAAGCGACCCCTCGACTCGCGCCCATTTTCTTGCGTGGCTTTGACTACAGCTCAGGCTCGAAGGTCTATTGTGCGTGTGTCTTTGCTGCTAAATCGTGTTTGATCGTTGGGCTTCTAAATGTTGGTTACAGAAACCCATGACTTCGAGCTGCATCCCGCCCAGTCCTTATTCACCCGCTTGGTCTTCTCTGCAGGTTTAGGGTTTAGGTATGATGATTTAGGGTTCAGGATTGAGGCACAAGTGCGACTCCAGGGCCCGCCGGCTGCGCCAAGGCAAGGGCCGTGCTGGTTTCCTCGCGGCGAGTCTTGCGGGAAACCGCCGGGAGCGCGGTTGCGTTGCGCTTGACCACTGCGAGTGGCTCGCCCGGCTTTGGCTCTTCAGCCAGGAGCGTTTCGCCTTGGCGAATTTTGGGGTCTATGCTTTAGGGTTTAGTGTTGGGGTTTACGGAGGGTTTGGGTTTTAGGGTGTGGGTTTGTTTAACAGGGATTAGGGCTTAGGGATTATGGTTGAGCGTTTAGGGTTTAGGGTTCTGCGGCCCACTCGGTCAGCCACCACATGGTTCGGCTCGCAGTACGAGGTACGCGTCGCGATGTAGTCGAGTTTAACACAAACATATATACAACGTTTGAATTATGCTAGAGTGTCCTTCGATCACAGGAATCACAGTTCGGATATTCCGCTGGAAGTAAACTAGCCACTGAATCAGTGAAAGAGGTTCCTTGAGTCCAGGTACAATTCAAATAGAATTCCGTTTCTTAGTCAGAACGGGGGCACCGAACAAACTTGCCAGAAGAAAATCCTTCTTCAGGTTCGTTCCCAAAAAAAGGGTTGGCGGGTTGCATCTGAGGGGAATGATCCCTCCTTCGGGAGAAGTATTGAGAGGATCGTCAAAGATATAGAGTTTGCCGGTGCAACACAGACACGCTATATTATTCAGCGTGCTGGCCAGGAGTTCGGAGGGCACGGGAGATGTCACAGAGGTGTATGTGCCAATGTCGGGGGAGCCAGCGAAAAAGAATTTATTTCCTAGTGAGTCATAGCCTAGCTTTACGAGGGCAGCGACGTCCAAAAACTGCTCGGGGATTTAGCACGTGTTGGCCGGAAACAACGGATCGTCGTTGTAGTTGAAGGATAGTTCCTCGCACGAGGGTCATACAGAACGCCTGCACAATTCGATATGGATTTGGGGCCGTTTGAATGTGTCGGATCGTTTTTGGCGATCGGTTTGCTCATACGACGTACTCTGTTCAGGGTTAAGGATTGTTCAGGGTTTAGGGTCCACATTGAGGGGCCATTTTGTCCAAAAGAGGATGGGGAGAAAGAAAGGGAGGAGTAGGAGGAGGAGGTTGAGCAGGTGGAGGAGGAGGAGGAGGAGGAGGAGGAGGAGGATCAATTGGAGGAGGAGCGGGAGCAGGAGGAGGAGGAGGAGCCGGAGGAGGAGGAGCAGTAGGAGGAGGAGGAGGAGCAGGAGCATGAGCAGGAAGAGGAGGAGGAGGGGGAGGAGGAGGAGGAGAAGGAGGAGGAGGAGGAGGGGGATGAGGAGGAGGGGGAGGAGGAGGAGGAGGAGGAGGAGGAGGAGGGGGAGAAGGAGGAGGAGGGGGAGGAGCAGGAGGAGGATGAGGATGAGGAGGAGAAGAGGATGAGGAGGAGCAGGATGAGGGGCAGGAGGAGTGGGAGGAGAAGCAGGATGTATAGGAGCGAGGGCGTGGAGCGAGGGCGAGGAGGAGGAGGAGGAGGAGGAGGAGGAAGAGGAGGATGAAGAGGAGCGAGGAGGAGGTGGCGGAGGAGGAGGAGGTGGTGGAGGAGCAGGCGGAGGAGGAGGAGGAGGAGGAGGAAGAGGAGCGAAGAGGACGAGGCGGAGGATGAGGAGGAGGAGGAAGAGGAGACGAAGGAGGAGGAACGCTGGTAGAAGCGGGAGGAGGAGGAGGAGGAGGAGGATTATGATGAGGAGGAGGACATTTAAAATGAGGAGAAGGAGGAGAACGAGATTGGAAGTCGGTCAGGTGCTCGTTCACACATAACTCACTTCCCTACCGACTTTTCAGATGTCGTAAAGGGAACGCCGTCGACGATGTTTTCGGAGAACGTGAGGGTGATTTTGTTCCGTGTCGATTCTTCGCGGCAAACCAAGCCCGGGCAGCAGGGCCGGGCAGAACTAGCTATATACCTCAAATGTTGAAATTCAACTCCAGAACCGCGGGTTGGCAAATTTTGCCGCATGTCATTTTCTGGAAGGTTGAGCAGTTTCGATTCGATCCAAGTTATGCATGGGCAGGGAACCCAGTCCCAAAAATAACATGACATTATGTTGTATGAAGTCGAGGCACCTTTGTCCGAGTCATTTGGTCCTTATCATGCATCGTTTCATTGGCCGTGACATACCAAGACTGGAAGACTGAAGTTTAATATTTTTTGTGATTAGGCATCAGTTGAGCCCTACCAGGCAGCAGCTGTTTGGGCCGCCCCCTATGCAGGGGCTTACACACGTTCACTGTTCGGCTTGACGTCAGCACTCTTTGCGGACACATTGTGTGGTCACAGTTTTAATGACAAAAACGGTTCAGATTGAGCTGAGAAGTGGGCGTGTGTTAGACCCTGCCCCTATGCTGCCACCGCCGACTTCGGTGTCGGTATCGGAGCTGGTGCCGCCAGTGCTGTTGCACGGGGCGTTGACCACACCCTTAGCATTGATGGACACGGCGACGCACGCGGAAGGCTCGGGAACAGCGGCGGGCTCGCAGGGAAGCGGCTCGGCAGAGCCGTCGGCAGGGTCGATGGTGACGGGGATGCTGGGCTTGTCGGCAAGGGGTTACACTCGTTCACTTTCTGGCTCAACGTGCACTGTCTGTGGGTTGGGGGTTGCATTTACGGGGTGTACAGAGTGTGTACAGGGTGTGTCATGGGGTATTTGGGGGATTTTGGGGTGTTCAGGTGGCATTTTTTGGTAGTATTTTATGTCATAAACGGCTCAGGTTAAGCTGAAATGAGGACGAGCGTACGCGCTTTCTGTGGGATAGGGGGTGCATTTACGGGGTGTGTAGAGAGTGTATAGGGGGTGTTGTGGGGTGTTGTGGGGTATTGTGGGTGAACAGGTGGTGTGTTTACGGTGGATTGTATGTCATAAATGACTCAGGTTGAGCTGAAAAGAGGACGAGTGTGAGCGCGTTCTGTGGGATAGGGCATGCATTTACGGGGTGTGTCGAGCGTGTAGGGGGTATTGTGGGGTATTTTGGGTGTTTAGGTGATGTGTTTAGGGTGCATTGTATGTCATAAACGGCTCAAGTTGAGCTGAACGTGGACGAATGAGAGCCCCTACTTGTCGGGCTTGCTGGGCTTGCTGGGCTTGCTGGGCTTGGTGTGGCTGTAAGGTCATGACCACGAAGCAGGGGCTTTTACACTCGTTAACTTTCCAGCTCAACTTTAGCCGTGTCTTGACACAGAAAACACCCTACACACTCCCAACAGCCCCTAACACCCCTGTAATACGGGGTACGCAACCCCTACGCGCACCCCCTATCTCACAAAATTCGCTCAAGTTGAGTGGAGAAGTGAACGAGTGTAAGCCCCTGCTACGAAGACGAGGGGCGGTGTTTGGAGGGGCGCCACCAGCCTCGCCCGGCCTCCGTCCAGGGGCTTACACTCGTTCACTTCTGTGCTCAACCTAAGCCGTTTTGGTCACAGCTCCCTATATCCGCCTGTCTAATAGACCGGGGAAGAATAACGCACCCAACGTATCCAACAAAACGTGCTTACGTTGAGCCGAAAAGTGAACGAGTGTAAGCCCTTGCCTCCGTCGGCTCGGGGGCGGGGACGGCTGGGATGGCCGGGACGGGGGCCGCGGCGCGGGGGGCGGCGCGAGCGAGAGCGGGGACGCCGGCGGTGTCGCGGGCGGCAGCGACCTGCGCACGGGCGAGCGACCGATGGGTGGGGGACTTTATTAGTACTACAGAGAGCGAGAGAGGAAGTAAGAAAGCGGTACTTTTTCTAGCTAGGCTGCTCGGAGTCTGCTCGCAGGCGGTATTTCTTCTAGGGCCACTCATCCGGTCCGCCGGCGCGGAGCAGACGTTAAGCGACACTACGTGTACGCCGTCGCTGACGCGAGACGGACGCACGAATAGGAGAGGACGTGGCTGACACTTGCAGTGCGTCATCGTACGCTCGTTCGAGGTGCCCCAGCCGTCGTAGCGGCTAAAACTGAAGATAACGAGTTCTTGCCGTGTTAAAAGTTCCCGGCAAAGTTCTTCAGGCGGTTATCGCGGTGCTCCGGCTTATTGAAAGCTGAAGTGCCTTGAAATATGGCGCCCGTATTCGTGACCCACGGACGGCGCGTCGGTTTCTCCAGGCCCCGAGCGGCTCAGCGTAAGCTGACGGTCCTCGGGATGGAGGTCGCGCGGCGCTGGACGCTCGGGGTGGCGTGCGAGTGGGGTTTGGTCGGGCAAACGGGGTTGCGGTTGGGTCGGGGAGAGGAGGAGGAGGAGGAGGCGGAGCAGGTGGAGGAGGAGGAGGAGAAGGGGGAGGAGGAGGAGGAGGAGGAGGAGTAGGTGGAGGAGTA
>Ga0307489_10001273_pt1 | contig 16498 bp, 34 predicted proteins | sample SB12metaG_FD_202247 | JGI IMG/M metagenome (GOLD analysis project Ga0307489, IMG submission 202247) | Sea-ice brine microbial communities from Beaufort Sea near Barrow, Alaska, United States - SB 1.2 | ecosystem: Environmental > Aquatic > Marine > Coastal | place: USA: Alaska | collected...
AGGAGGAGGAGGAGGAGGAGGAGGAGGAGGAGGAGCAGGAGCAGGAGGAGGAAGGCGAGAAGGAGAAGGAGGAGGAGGAGGAAAAGGAGGATGAAGAGGAGGGGGAAGAAGAGGATCCGTCCCTGCCTCCCACGCCGCAACCGCGGCTGCGGCGGCCCGCGCCTCTGGGCTGCTCGAACGAACGTCAGACTCGAGCAGCCGCAGAGACGGGTCGTCGCAGTCGTCATCGTTTTCCAGGAGGTCGGTGAGGCGGGGGTAATGCGGGGGGCCGACAGCAGCAGCGGCGGGGGCGGGGGCGGGGGCGGGGGCGGTGAAGGCGGTGAAGGTAGAGGTGATGGAGGCGAAGGCGTGGGAGTGAGCGTAGGCGTGGGCGGCGGATAAGGGGAGCAAAGAGGAGGGGGCGGGGGGCAACGGGGCGGGGGAGATGGGGGATGGGGAGGCGGGACCGTCGTCCGCGTCGTCGTCGTCATCACTGCTCGAAATGCAGATGACGTCGTCCTGCGCCGCGCCGCCGCTCGCGCCGCCGGCCCCGGCGCCGCTCGCCCGGCGCCCCGCGTTGGCCTCCTCCACTGCGCGCCGCAGCTCCTCCTCCTCGTCAGTCTCCTCCCCGCTGTCCTCATCTAGATCTACCCCTCCACCCCCTCGGTGTACCGGCGCAAGCTAAAATTGAAAGCAAACCTTGAAAGCGGGCCATCACATGTTATTTTCAAGCGCTCCGTTCCGGGCGCTTTCAACGTGGGTTTGATAGGGTCGACCCGCACTGCCCTACCTGGGTGACTTCCGCTACCGCTCCCGCTCCCACTCCCGTCTTCTATTGCCACCGCCTCTATCCAGGGACTTACATCAGCTCCCTTTTCAGTTGTAGTGCCAGCACCTTCGAGGGTTCAAGTAGGGATACCTGCAAGTGGTTTCAGGGACAAAAACGCTCAAGTGCCAGCTGGAAAGGGAACACGGGGGGCGGAGCATAAGCCTGGCGCCTCGTTAAACACGCGGAAGTGTCTCTCCTTCTGTATCTTTTCAGCTGATGAAGGGGGGCAGCGGGCGGGCCCTGCCTCTATTTTGCCCTTACCCCCCGATGACTCACCCGCTTCCAGCAGCTCCGGCGGCACGTGCAGCACCGTGCCTCAGGGGCTTACACTCGTTCACTGTTCAGCTCAACGTAAGCGCTTCTGTGGGATAGGGGGGTTGTTTGAAGATTGTTTACGGGACATTAGGGGGGTGACCAGGGGTATTAGGGAGGGTTTACGGGGTGCTTTTGTGTCAGAAACGGCTCTGGTTGAGCTGAGATGTGGACGAGTGTAAGCCCCTGCCGTGCCCCCGATGCCGAGCACCACCCCGTTCATGGCCTCCGCGGGCACCCACGCCCCCGTGGCTCCCCCCCGCCCCTCCTCCGGGCACGGCCGCCACCGCCCGCTCGGCTCCACCTCCACACAGGGGCTCACACTCGTTCCGACATCAGCTCAACTTGAGCTCTTCTGTCCACCGTGTGACCCAACTTATGTCATGAATGTGTCCTGGAGTTGCTCAAGTTGAGCTCTAGCGTGAACGGGTGTAAGCCCCTGCCTCCACGCGCGACACCGAAGTGGTGCTGCCCCCGCCGCGCGCCTCCTCCCTGGCCCGCAGCACCCCCAGGACCCGCGTTAAGAACCCGTCGATGATGACGTCGGGGGGGCGCCCGCACGCGGTGCAGTGCGGGCACGTCCACTTGCGCACCTTGGAGTTCAGCTCCAGCTTGTATGGGCGCAATTTGATAATTCAAAGCAACACTTGATACCAGTCTATTACATCTTAGTTTTTTAATTCGGTGTCGGCGTCACTAGTGATGCTGTTCTCCTCGAAATCGAGGGTCTATTTTCTCAAGGATCACGACCCTGTTGGACTGTCGGCGAGTCGGTTGGCGGGATTCTCAAATGGACTGTTCTGACTGGTCGAACGGGATTCGTTACCATATATTCGTTGCCATACCCGACACTGAGTTCAAGAGCTTGAAACAGGCACTTAGAACACGGGTTTGAAGTTGCAGCTCCCCACCAGGTAGGTGTCGAGGTCGAAGACAGCGAGGCCGCGGCAGGCGCGGGTGCGCGCAGGGGTCTTGCAGATCTGGCCGGACACGGGGCAGCGCAGGGACAGCACGGCGGTGTCCTGCACGACTATGTCGTCGTCCGAGTTGTAGAGCCCGCCGGATAATACTCGCCACGTCATAGGATGCCATTTGACTTCAGAAACGAGGGCTCAACATGTGTGTTGATGACGTCGAGGGGAATAGGCCGTTTCGGTATATCGCTTCCCGCGCCGAGCGCTGACACTTTGCCCGCAATTCTGATTGGGCTCCCTCTGGGGGTCTAAATGGGGGGTCTACTGTAGGGTTTTGATCGTTAGACTTGAAATATAAGACGGACACATGTATATTCTGTACGGGCATCCAGCCTGGCACCCGCTTTCCCGCGCGGAGCGCTGACACTTTGACCGCAACTTTGTATGGCATTTCACCCAGGCGATATACCGAAATCGGCCTACATCTGCAGGCCCTACAGAGTCGTCACCGTCGCCGAGTGCGGCGCCGGCGCCGGGGCCGCTGAGCTCGCGCTCGAGGAACGCGCGCGCCGTGGGCCATGCAGCGGGCGCCGGCACCAGGCCCCGCACCTCGTCCAGCGAGCGCCACCGCACCACGCGCATCAGCACGGAGAACGCGCGCTGGTCATTGCACTGCACCGACAGGCGGTTCGCGCCCTCCATCCAGGGGCTTACACTCGTTCACTTTTCAGCTCAACTTGAGCCGAATCTGACACACAAAAATACCCTGCACACCCTGCACACCCCCTAACGCCCCATGAACATGGGCTACACAACCCCTATGCGCACCCCCTATGCCATGGAAAGCGCTCAAGTTGCGCTGAGAGGTGGACGAGTGTACGCCCCTGCCTCCACCGCGATACCCAGCGGCACCGCCACCGCGGGGTCGCGCCCCGCCTTGCCCATGGCCGCACCGGGCTGCCGGTACATCACCGGTTGGGCCTGCCCGTCACCCAGGGCCTTCCAATCCTCCCCTTGTCACCTTTGCAAGCTTCCCAAAATGGACCATCGCAGCAACTCCGCCCTGGCGTCGGTCTCCTCCGACTCCCTCACTGTAACTGAGTAACACCCTCATCACCCTCACTGGCACGGTGGCCTCGTTTAAGCACCTCTGAGATTAAGCACCTCTGAGATGAAACTGGGGGTGATTTCACGGACGAATCAGGTGAAGAGTGGAGTTGCGGTGGAAAGGGAAGTTTGGACGCGGCCGTGCCGTTGACCCTGAGGTGCGCGAGGAATGGCCAGTGCAGGCGCGCTGCCACCGAGCAGGGGCTTACACTCGTCCACATTTCAGCTCATCTTGAGCCGTTTCTGACACAACATATACCCAAAACGCCCTCTGATATCCCCTGAAACCTCCTAAACACACCCTGCTATCATGGACCCTTTCAAATTGATAGAACGAACACCCTGCTACCTCGTAAACACCCCTAAACGCACCACCTATTCCACAAGAAGCGCTTACGTTGAGCCGAGAAGTGGACGAGTGTAAGCTCCTGCCACCGGGTCGTCCATGAGCACACACGCGCACTGCAGCTCGCATTTGTCCGACCGCAGCATCTTCGCCTGGCTGTTGCGGCGCAAGTTGAATTTGAAAGCAACGTTTGAAAGCGGTACACCACTTTTTGGTTTCAAGAGCTGAAACCAGGCGCGGCTTCAACACGGGTTTTAATATGGGCAACCTGTGCCACCCTACCTGGTTGGGCGTCAGCGTGAAGGGCCGCTCCAGGAACTGGACGTGCGAGCCGGGCTGTTGGCGCAGGCGGGTCGGGGGCATCACCACTCCCGGGAGCTGGCCCCCCTCCGCGGGGGCCCAGAAGCAGGGGCTTACACACGTCCACTTTTCAGCTCAACGTAAGCGCTTCTCGAGGGATACGGGGTGCGTTCAGGGTTTGTTTAGGAGGTGTTCTAGAGGTGTTAGCGGGTATTAAGGAGTGTTTAGGGTATATCGTGTGTGAGAAACGGCTCAAGTTGAGCTGAAAAGTGGACGAGTGTAAGCCCCTGCCCAGAAGGGGTCTGCTGCAACGGCCCGCCCCCACACCCCCTGCTCCACCCCGTGCCCCCCGGGCAGCCCCGCCCCGCCGAACCCGCCCTGGAACCAAGGCCAGACATGAATATCGCGCAGCGACGTCGTACAATATCGTTGAACCAAAAAACACCAACGCGCACGGCGAGGGTCCAAAGCGCTAGACGTGGATATCACGCAGCGACCTCGTACCATATCGTTTCCAACACCAATGCGCGCGGCGAGGGTCCAAAGCGCAGGGGCGGTGGGGGTTGACGGACGATTGAGGCGTTATGTACGAGTCGCACTCAAGCCGCACCTGGAGCACCCCCGCCGCCGTCGCCTGGAGCGGGTCGGCGTCCGCCATGCTCTTGCGCTTGGCGCCCGCCATCTTGACGTCCACGTTGGCGAAGCCTGCGGACTGCACGGACGTCACCGCGTTGACGCCCCCCGCCATCAGGGGCTTACACTCGTCCACCTTTCAGCTCAATGTGAGCGCTTTTGAGCGCTTTTTATGGGATAGGGGGTGCGCGTAGGGGTTGTGTAGCCCGTGTTGACGGGGTGTTGGGGGGTGTTTAGGCTGTGTAGGATGTGTAGGGTGTCTTTGAGTGTCAGACACGGCTCAATTTGAGCTGAAAAGTGGACACGTGTAAGCCCCTGCCCGCCATCCGGTTGTACGCGGTGTTGATGACTCGCTCCACCCGCTCCTTGCCGCCCGCGCTGTACACCATGACGGAACTGCGGCACGCATCTCTTAACCGCCGCAGGAGATCGTCCTTGCGGCCGCTCTTGGGCTGGTGCAGCGCCACCAGGATATCCTGCAGGTCCTTCACGCGCAGCACGCCCAGCCGCGCCTGTGGTGTGCGCGGCGGGGGGGAGAAAGGCGGAGGCCACGTTCAACACCTGCCCTAGAAAGATGAAGCACTTCTGCAATCTGGTCACCCCCCCTGGAGGGAGCGATGCGGGGAGGGTTGTATCGTGTGTGCGGGGTATGCGCTCGGGGCGGGGAGCAGGGTGGTACCCAACGCACCTGGACGTTGTCGGCCACCAGGGCCATGCTGCTGGTGTCACCCTCTCCCCCCCTACGCAAGCGGGGGTGACGACGAGCCACGCGCTGTGCCAACCAGATCAGGCCCACGACACTGAATAACCACGACGCGACGCCAAGTGTGCAGCGCGCCTCTCCTAGGACTCGGTGGGTTGGCCAGAAAGAGGGGGGCTGAGGCGGAGGAGGTGCCGTGGGCCTGTACAATGCGGTGCGCGCCACGCAATAACGCTCAGGAGCGACTGCCGCTGTCTCCCTTCTCTTCCGACGTCGAGCCGCAGCGCAGCTTAAGCAGCCGTGAAATCAGTTGCAGAGAAATGGAAACGAAAATGAAGGAGTCGAGTCGCAGTCGCTCTGACTGGCGAATTTGACGAGTTAATAGACCCTCATTTAACAATTGCGTGGGAGAGGGACAGCGACAGGAAATGCTGACCTGTCAGCGAAGCTGCTCGTGCGGTTGGCCGTTGCCCACTCGTTGCCCTCGTGCCTGGGAAGGGGTGATCGGACGCTGACGGTGTATGGGAAACCGTACGACAACCGGCGACGTTCACAACACTGGCACGGGCACAGTGCTCCGTCCTATTGCGGGGTTGACAGCCGGCAGCTGTCTGGCGCGGTCGCACGGCGGTCGCAGCTGCCTGGCGCGGTAACCAGATCCCACAAAGTCTGAAAGTAGTTGGGGTTCAGGCAGGCGGCGTGTTCAGGGGGGTCAGGTCAAGCGGCGTCGATGGCGTCTTCCGGTCTAGCGATCGCCCCAGCCGTGGCGCCTGCGGGGCTAGCCACCCGCCGCAATGCCGCGCCGAGAGCGGTCGGCGTGGGGGGGTTACTGCCGGTGCGCGGCGGTGCGCTGGGGCAGCGGCGGGGCCCGGCGCGTGTGACTGCATCGCTGAAGTCCTCTTTGCCCTGGACGTCCTCCCCGCCCTTCGCCGCGTCCCGTCTGACGCCGGCTACGCGGGCCAAGCGCATCACGCTGCTGCGTTGCGCGCCCCCGAAGGATGGCGGCGTCGCCGCCGCCTCGGGCGACGAGCATGCGGCGGACGAAGCGGTGGTTCCTGGCGAGCTACTCGCTGCACAGCTGGAGGAGGTTGAGCGCGAGCGCGTGAGGTTCCGGGAGATCGCAACGGCGGAGAAGAACCGCGAAAACGACGAGTTGGAGCGGCGGTCGGAGCTCGAGGCGGTGGCGGAGTCAAAGGCGCAGTTCGCGGTCAAGGCGTGGGAGGACCACGCGCAGGCGGAGGTGACTCCTCACAACACTTGAATAACCGTTTGACCCACCCATCTTCTCGACACCGGGGGCCGCAAAACAAATATTCTGTTCCTCACGATCTCTTCCGCCCACCCCCCATCTCTCCCGCCGCTGCTGCCGCTGCCGCCGCAGGAGTTCGTGGCCCAGGCGATGAAGAAGGCGGCGGACGCTAACGAGGCGATGGGCATGGCGGAGCTGAAGCTGGTGCAGTTGAAGGCCAATCACCTGCTGCTGTCCGAGGCCACCGCGCTGGCATCGGGCGACGCCGTGCCGGTGGTGGGGCCCGCTCAGTGTGTGCGGGGTAGACCGGTACACTATGAGCAAACAGTCAGGGAGGAGGATGCGGCGAGTGTGTGCGCGTATACCGGTACACTATGAGCACACAGTCAGGGAGGAGGATGCGGCGACTGTGTGCGGGTACACTGGTACACTATGAGCAAACGGTCAGGAAATCAAACCTCATACGGCGTCATCCACCGCGTTGTAGACCTTCGTTTATCAATGAATTTGGCATCCTCTGACACGACGAGCAATATACATGTTTCACCAGACCCTAGCCGATGAGGCTGGAGTCCTCCTACTCCGAGTACGAAGGTAGGGTCGAGACGAATACCTGACATGACGATGACGCTCGCCACGCCACCCACTAAACTTTGAAGCTCGTTTGTTGAATTACACGACGTCGCGTGACGCGGCGAGTGATACTGACGGGGTCTCTATACGGCGGCAGCGCCTTCGCCGTTAGCGGTGAAGTCTCTGGTGAGCCTGCCGTCGCCAGCGAGGAGGGTAACGGTGCGGCTGGGCTCAAGGCAGGGAAAAGCGTGAGGAGCAGACTGGAGCTCTAGCTCCTAGTCTAGATACAGGCTGTACTATTCGTACTGCCGATATTAGTAAGGATCTTGCCGTGTCATCCACCGCGGCGTGAACCCTCGCTTCTTGTGTTGAGTGACATCCTATGCTCGCCCTGCTCGTTTCTTGTGTTGAATGACAGCCTATGACGCGGCTCCGTGTGATTGACCTGGCCCTTACCCCCGAAGATTAAACCGAAGAAGAAGACCGCTAAGCCCTGGTGGGAAGTTGAGGGCGTGAGCGTGGCCGAGGCGGGCCCGCTGCTGGCCGCCCGCACCGCCGAGGCCGAGGCGGAGCTCGTCAAACTCACGGCAGGGGCTTACACTTGTCCACTTTTCAGCTCAACTTGAGCCGTGTCTGTCACAATAAAATCACCCTACACACCCCCTAACACCCCCTTAAAACGGGCTACACAACCCCTACGCGCACCCCTATCCCACAAAAAGCGCTCAAGTTGAGCTGAGAAGTGGACGAGTGTAAGCCCCTGACTCCCGGCAAAGAAGGACAGCCGCGAGGTGTACAGCATCACGGTGGCGCACACGGCGGAGGAGGCGGAGGAGCTGGCCAAGAAAGCGGACGTCCTGGCAGATAACGCGATGACCCAGGTGGAGGAGAGCATGGACACGGTCATGGTAGGGCGGTGCAGGTTGATCCTATGAAAGCCAAGTTGAAACCGCCTGGAACTAAGCGCTTGAAACCAAAGTGTGATATACTGCTCTAAACTTCTGCTTTCAAATTCAACTTGCGCCGCTACATGATGGTGTCGCGCATCGCGGCGGCGGCGGCGGTGGACGAGCTGGCGGCGCTCGACCGCCGCGAGGCGGTGCTAAAGGGCGTCAAGAAGCCCCCAGCAAAGGTAGGGCGTTGCAGGTTGACAGTGTGAAAACATGTGCTGAAAGCGCTCATGGTGTCAGCGCTTGAAGGTGAAATCTCATAAACTGCTTCCACACTCTGCTTTCATTCTCAATTTGCGCCGCTACACAAAGGAGAGCATGGGCTCGATGGACGAGAGCATAGACGAGGGCGACGGGAGCAAGGATGGCGACGGCGTGGACACCGTCATCCCCGTGGTGGTCGGCGATGCCGCAGCCACCAAGGTAGGGCGGTGCAGGTTGACCCTATCACACCCACGTTGAAGGCGTCTGGAAGCAAGCGCTTGAAACCAAAATCTGATAAATTGCTTTCAATTTTGCCTCAATTTTGCTTTCAATGTCAACTTGCGCCGCTACAGCAAGGCCAAAGATAAGGTGAGGGTGGCCAAGGATAAGGCGGAGAAGAAGAAGATACAGGATTACGCGGACGGCGCGGCGGCGTTCGCGGCGACGCAGGTCAAGAAGTCGACAAAGTCGAGCGCTTCAGGGTTTTGGAGCTCCGGCGCATCGAAGCCACTCGGCGCGGGCGCGCTCGCGCTGTCCCTCGCGCTGGGCAGGGGCTTAAACTCGTCCACTTTTCAGCTCAACATGAGCTGTTTCTTACACACTATACCCCTTAAACACCCCTTAGTACCCCCTAATACCCCTCAAACACCCCCTGAACAACCCCTGAGCGCACTCCTATCCCACCGGAAGCGCTTACGTTGAGCTGAAAGTGGACGAGTGTAAGCCCCTGGCGCTCGGCCTCGGCCTGGCGCTGCCCAGCGCGGCGCCGGTGCGTAAGACGATGTGGTCCAACGCGTGCTCCGCCACGTCCACCCTCAAGGCCGGCGCCAAGTCCGTAGGCAGGGGCTTACACTCGTCCACTTCTCAGCTCAACCTGAGCCGTTTCTGACACAACATACACCCTAAACGCCCCCTGATACTCCTGAATACCCCCTGACACCTCCTAATCACCCCCTCAACGATCCCTTCATGCACCCCCATCCCACAGAATGCGCTTAAGTTGAGCCGAAAAGTGGACGAGTGTAAGCCCCTGTCCGTAGGGTCTGTCATCGAGAAGGCCATCCCGGAGTCCGAGCGCAAGCTGGCGCAGCACGCCGCGCAGGTATCCACCCCACCCAACACATCCGCTGCACCACAAACATGCCATCAACTCGTGTGAACCGACGGAACTCAAAACCCTAGAGCTACATCCTGTCAACTTGGTCCTCTGGTTTTCCTGCTTTGCACTGCGCTGCCCCCTTCGTTTTCCCCTTCATGTCCCTAAGGCACTGGGTTCACCTGGCGGGAGGGTCATTCAGAGCAAGCCCTCAAACCGAGATTGGAACGTGACTGACCTTCAGGGTGAATGCTCGTACATACGCGCGGACTTCGTTCGTCGATTCAACGTCGGTCGACCGCTGCCTCTCAATACCCCCCGTGCCTGGTAACCCTAAACCCTACACCCTAAGTCCTAAGCCCTAAACCCCACCTGGAACCCGCAGGAGGCGCATGAGGCGGGACTGACGGACGTGCTGGTGCTGCTCTTCACCTCCGTGCTGGCCGTGACCCTGGTGTCCAAGATACCGGGCAGGGGCTTACACTCGTCCACTCTTCGGCTCAACCTGAGCCGTTTCTGACATAAATTAGACCCTGTGCAACCTCTTAATACACCCTATTACCTCCTTCACACCCCCTAAACAACCCCTAAATGCAACCCCCTACTCCACAGAAAGCGCTTACATTGAGCCGACAAGTGGACGAGTGTAAGCCCCTGATACCGGGCGGCTCCCCCGTGCTGGGCTTCCTGCTCGGCGGCGTCGCCGTCGGGCCCTTCACCACCGGCCTCATCCACAACGTGCACCAGGCAAGGCGGTTCTACGGGACTCAGGCCCCTGTGTCGTAAACAAATGGGGCCGCGGTCGGCCGGTCCCAAGTGAGGAAAGTAGTTTCACAAAGCCGAGTCCGGTCGGCGGCCTGACCAAATGGGTTGTCGATACCTGTGTGCTGTCCTTGCGCCACTCAAAGCAGGCCATTTGGACTGCCATATGTAAAGGTTTTACGACACAGGGGCCTGAGTCCCGTAGTATTGAGAGGAAGCACTCGACCGACGTTGAACCGACGAACCGAGTCCGCGCGTATGTAACAGCATTTACCCTGAAGTTAAGTCACGGTCCGATCTCGCTTCGTGGGGTTGCTCTGAGTGACCCTCCCGTCAGGTGAACGTGCTGGCGGAGTTTGGAGTGGTGTTCCTGCTGTTCAACATCGGATTGGAGCTGTCGTACGAGCGCCTCATCTCCATGTCCAAGTACATCTTCGGCATGGGCTCCGCGCAGATGGTGCTCAGCGCGGGGCAGGGGCTTACACTCGTCCACTTCTCAGCTCAACCTGAGCCGTTTCTGACACAGAAACACACCCTGTACATCCCCGATCACTCCCTAACACCCCCTCAATAACCCCTCAATAACCCTTAACGCATCCCCTATCCCACAGGAGGCGCTTACGTTGAGCCGATATGTGGACGAGTGTAAGCCCCTGGCGCGGGGCTGGGCACGGCGTGCGCGGTGGCGTGCGGGCTGGCGGTGCCGCCCGCGGTCATCATCGGCATGGGACTGGCGTTCAGCTCCACGGCCGTGGCGCTGCAGGTGTTGCAGGACCGCGGCGAAACGGGCGCACGACACGGCCGTGCCACCTTCTCTGTGTTACTCTTCCAGGACCTTACGGTGAGAACCCACCCACTCCACCAGGGGGCCCCACACCCACTCCACCCGACCCCACACCCACTCCACAACCTGATTTAGGGCCACATAGAAGTGAGTAGCGCATAAAAAGCCCCAACATACCCGTGATTCGCTACACGTTTGGTCCCATGGATGCCCTGCACTCGACCCTCCCTGTCCAACCACTCGAGCCTTCCCCCCCACCCGCTCGAACCCAATAGAGAGGCACATTTCGTTATCACAGACCAAACATCAGGGCAATGCACCATCCAGCCCATCCAGCCATGACTCGATACGGAAGAGGCAGCAATGATTACCAAAACTTGATCTTATCTTTTAGAGGTGACTTCCGCCGCTACCGCATGCTACCCCTCACGCGGGTGGTGGCTGCTGTGTCGCGCATGAAAGAGGCACCCCAATGCTGAGAATCGGTAATATGAGCACACCTCCCGCCACATATTGAGCATAGCATCCTAACAAGTTGAAGAGAGAGAGAGAGGAAAGAGAGACGTGTTTGCGAGTATAACGAAGCTCCTGCCAGTTGCCCTAGCCCACGTGTCCTATCCTTTCAACTTGAACCTGACATCGTGTCCGTTCAACCCCGGCGCGCGCAGGTGGTGCTGGTGTTCATGCTGGTGCCGCTGCTGGTGGGGCCTGCTAGATACTGTCCGCCACGTCATCGACACGCATTTGTAAACCTCATGTCTTGAGTACTATGGCATTATACTACGCAGATCGGCTGGGGGGGTCAAATGGGGATTTGTATTTTCTTGAGTCAATTGACGGTCGCTCATATAAATTACAGTGTAGATCAGTCTCATGTACACGGCAGACTGATTTTTTGTATGGGCGAGGGTCTGTTAACTCAACGGTCGTGACCATACCGCGCCTCGCGCCATCCCCGTTCGACGCCCCCACCAGAACTGCGGAGTATGATGTGACGAGCAAGATCTGGCAGGCCCTCTGCGGTGGCGGGCCCCGACAGCGGCAGCATCGTGGCGATCGCCGGGAGCCTCGCCAAGGCCATCGTGAAGACGGCGGTGGCTATCGTGGGCATCATGGCCGTGGGGCGCATCATGCTGCGGCCCATCTACAACCGCATCGCCAAGCTGGGCAAGGCGGAGCTGCTCACGGCCACCACGCTGTTCGTGGCACTGGGCAGGGCCTTAAACTCGTCCACTTCTCAGCTCGACCTGAGCCGTTTCTGACACACAGACACACCCTGAACACCCCCTAATACCCCCTTACACCCCATAAACACGCCCTATGCAACCTCTAAACCACACCCCCTATCCCACAGAAAGCGTTTACATTGAGCTTACAAGTGGACGAGTGTAAGCCCCTGGCGCTGGGCACGTCGCTCCTCACGCAGTCCCTTGGCCTTTCCATGGCGCTCGGCGCCTTCCTCGCCGGCCTGCTGCTGGCGGAGACGGTAGGGGGGGGATATTTTGTCAAATTTGGGGTATTCAGATTGGAGCCAGCGGTCAGCCACGCCTGCCACATGTTGGGAGTAGCACGTCATCCAACGCGCTTTGCACCCTCGTTTCTTGAGTTTGATGGCGCCCTATAACGCGGCGAACACTTGGGGTTAGGGTTTAGGGTTCAGGGTTTTAGGGAACAATATCTAGCAGACCCTAAGAGACGGAGTTCCACCTGCAGGTTGAGTCGGACATCGCGCCCTTCCGCGGCCTGCTCCTGGGCCTGTTCTTCATGACCGTGGGCATGCAGATCGACCCCTCCGTTCTCTTCTCCAACTTCGGCAACATCATGGCCATTGCGGGTGCGCTGCTAGTGGGTAAGATGGGGGTGATGGCGGTGGTGGGGCCCGTCTTCGGTCTGTCCATGCTGGCGGCGCTGCGCGCGGGTGTGTACGTCGCGCCGGGCGGCAGGGGCTGACACTCGTCCACTTCTCAGCTCAACCTGAGCTGTTTCTGACACAACATACACATTTAAACCCCCCGCTATCGCTTTCATCATCTAAGCGCCTTCTAACCAACCCCTGAATGCACCTTCCATCCCACAGAAAGCGCTTATTGAGCTGAAAAGTGAACGAGTGTGAGCCCCTGCCGGGTGGTGAGTTCGCCTTCGTCACGTTCGGCCTGGCCAGCTCCGCGGGCCTGCTGTCCATGGCCATCGTGAACCAGATCAACCTGGCCGTGGTGCTGACCATGGCGGCCACGCCGCTGCTTGCCACCTTGGGGGGGAAGCTCAAGGGGCTGCTCAAGAGCGACCAGTCAGTGGCCAGCCTGGCGCCCAACGAGACAGAGGCAGGGGCTTACACTCATCCACTTCTCAGCTCAACCTCAGCCGTTTTCTCTTACTAATGCCACAGCTACCGTCCACTTCTCAGCTCAACCTGCGACGTTTTTGTCGACGAAAGTACCTAAATAGCCCACGTAAAGTGCTCACGTCAGGCCGAAAAGCGGATGCGTGTAGTGCACAGAAAGTGCTTAAGTTGAGCTGCAAACGGACGAGTGTCAGCCCCTGGACCGAGGTGGATGACCTGACCGGCCACGTCATCATCGCCGGCTACGGCCGCGTCGGCCGCATGATCTCCGAGCTCCTCAACAAGGAGCTGATACCGTTCGTGTGCCTGGACGTGAGTGCGGAGGAGGTGGCCAAGGGCCGCGCGCGCGACATGCCGGTGTACTTCGGTGACTCGGGCTCCGCTACCGTGCTGCACGCCGTCGGCGCCTCCAAGGCCGCCTGCGCCGTCGTCACCCTGGACACGCCCAGCGCCAACTACCGTACCGTGTGGGCAGGGGCTTACACTCGTCCACTTCTCCGCTCAACTTAAGCGCTTCCTGTGGGATGGGGGTCGCCTTTAGGGATTGTTTAGGGGTGTGCACGGGATGTTAGGGGGTGTTTCGGGTGTATTTTGTGTCAGAAACGGCTCAAGGTGAGCTGAAAAATGGACGAGCATACGCCCCTGCGTGTGGGCGCTGCACAAGTACTACCCCAACGTGAAGGTGTTCGTGCGGGCGCACGATGTGGAGCACGGCATCCAGCTGGAGAAGGCGGGCGCCAAGGCAGGGGCTTACACTCGTCCACTTTTCAGCTCAACCTGAGCCGTTTCTGACACAGAACACACCCTAATCACCCCCCAATACCTCCTGACAACCCCTAAACAACCTTTAGATGCACTCCCTATCCCGCAGAAAGCGCTCACGTTGAGCCGAATAGTGGACGGGTGTAACCCCCTGCACAAAGGCGGTGGTGCCGGAGACGCTGGAGCCCTCCATGCAGCTGGCGGCGGCGGTGCTCGGCACCATGGAGATACCGAGCGACGACATCTCAATCGCGCTGGAGAGGTTCCGCACTTCGCACGTAGCCGAGCTCAAGAACCTGACGCTAGTGGACGGCGCCACCGCGTGAGCCTAAGCGCACTCTTCCGCAGGCGCCGTGAGCAAACAGTGTGAAGGCTGCTGCTGCTGCAGTTGGGCGCAGTGAGCAGATAGTGTTAACGCTGTTGCTGCAGTCGGGCGCAGTGAGCAAACAGTATGAACGGTGCTGCTGCTGGGTTCGCGTGGTTTCCGTGAAGTTCGTCTGTGAGACTTGCGAGCTTGTAGGTGTGCTTAGGTAGCGCCGTGAATAAGGGTAGCGGGTGTCGATTTGTGTCGACGTGATCGTCGACTTGCTATAACTTTGCTGTTTGGAGCGCGGTGCGCACCTATTTTTTCCCCTGCTTTTCCTAGTAAGCAAGCTGTAAATTCGAAGGATTGCTGTCTTGGATCACAAGTAAAGCATGGTCCATTGAAGCATGGTCCAGCTAACGCCACACCGCCACTCGCAAACGGCCACTTCTGTAACCAACCCCATCCGCCATTCAGGCGGACAGACCTTACGCTCTGTCGGGAGTAAGGCGGCATCAAGTTACCCTCAGCGCGGTGGGCGGCCCATTACCATAGCATAGACATGTGCGTAGTGACTTGAAGAGTGAATGTATTGCACGAGAGTCTGCTACCTATATGGCGGCGTCGCAATATAGAGTGGGACACGTGTCCGCATGGTCGGACGGTCACTAGTCGGTTGCTCAGTCAGTCCTATGTTCTCAACACCTCGCTACAGCTTGAAGCCGGAGTGTATGGCCACGACCCCCCCGGTCAAGTCCTCGTGCGCCACGCTCTTGAACCCCGCCTCCCGCATCAGATCCTTCAACTCCTCCTGCTTTGGGAACTTGCGGATGCTCTCCACCAGGTACTGGTAGCTCTCTTTGTCCTTGGCGACCGCCTGGCCCATCGCCGGGATGACGTTGAAGCTGTAGAAGTCGTAAAAGGACTTGAGCGGCTCAAACTCCACGTGGCTGAACTCCAGGCACATGAACCGTCCCCCGGGCCGCAGCAGCCGGTGCGCGTCCTTCAACGCCGCCAGAGTATCAGTGACGTTGCGCAATCCAAACGCAATCGTGTAAACATCTACCGACCCGTCCTCGAACGGCAGGTGCTCTGCGTTTCCCTCGACGAACTCGAGCCCAGCTAACTTTTTCTCAGTCTCCTCTTGCAACTCCACGACGTAGCGGCGCGAGTTGAATTTGAAAGCAGAAGTTGTAAGCAGTACATCACGGTTTAGTTTCAAGCGCTTAGTTCCAGGCGGTTTCAAGTTGGGTTTGATAGGGTCAATGTGCGCCGCCCTGCCACGAGACCCATCTTGCTCGCGCGCTTCTCCCCCTCCCCGAGCATCCACGGATTGATGTCGCTCACTATCACCTTGCCGGGACTTGATAACGCGCCGCCGGACGCGTCACCCCCTCGCCTCGCAGGATGGTCGTTGAGAACAACGACTCGACCAACGTTGAGTGGACGAAACATCACAGTCGGGGTCACCGCCGAGACCCAAGGGGGCCGGACAGGGCCTACTAGATATTGCCTGCCACGTCATCGACACGTCATTTGAATTCTCGTTTCTTGAGTGAAATCGCATCCTAGTACATGAGCGTGCGACGGTTTGGCCACCACGAACCGAGCAACGTACGTCTGTATGAGCTCCCACCCTTAAAGTGAGTTGTGCTGCATTATGCGTTCGAGTTGTTGTTCTCAATATACCCTCCTGCCTCGCCGCCGCCTCCGCCGTCCGCAGCGCCCGCAACACCTGGAACCAGGGGCTTACACTCGTCCACTTTTCGGCTCAATGTAAGCGCTTTATGTGGGATAGGGGGTACATTTAGGGGTTGCTTACGGGGTGTTTGGGAGATATTAGGGGCTGTCAGGGGTTGTTAACGGGTGTTTGGGGTGTGATTTTGTGAGAGTAACTGCTCAAGTTGAGCTGAAAAGTGGACGAGTGTAAGCCCCTGCCCGGAACGCGACGTCGCCGGTGCCGCCTGCCACGTCGAGGTGTACCATCCCGGGGAACACGCCGACCTGGGATCAGGCGCTTACACTCGTCCACTTTTCAGCTCAACTTGAGCCGTGTCTGACAGATAAAAACACCCTACACACCCTAAACACCCCCTTGACATGGGCTACACAACCCCTGCGCGCACCCCCTATCCCATAAAAAGCGCTCAAGTTGAGCTGAGAAGTGAACGAGTGTAAGCCCCTGCCTGGGACACGAGGTAGTCCTTCCACAGGCGGTGCACCCCGCCGCTCATCACGTCGTTCATCACGTCGTAGCTCGGCGCCACCTTCTCGAACACCCCGCGTATAGGGCCTGACGGATGGATATCGCTCGTTACGTACGTCATAGGATGCCATTGAACTCAACCCAAGG
>Ga0307489_10001274_pt1 | contig 16492 bp, 10 predicted proteins | sample SB12metaG_FD_202247 | JGI IMG/M metagenome (GOLD analysis project Ga0307489, IMG submission 202247) | Sea-ice brine microbial communities from Beaufort Sea near Barrow, Alaska, United States - SB 1.2 | ecosystem: Environmental > Aquatic > Marine > Coastal | place: USA: Alaska | collected...
GTTAGCCATAGTCGGCAGTTCAGGCTCAGGCAAAAGTACTTTGTTGCATTTACTGGGGGCGCTGGATAAACCGACCAGCGGTCAGGTACTGTTTGAACAGCAGGATATTTTTAGTTTCTCCAATCGAGAGCAAGCTACGTTTCGTAATCAATTTTTAGGATTTGTTTATCAGGTGCACCATTTATTACCTGAATTCAGCGCTCTGGAAAATGTCGCTATGCCCCTTCTTATCGGTAAAGTGCCCGCAGAGCTGGCCAAACACCAGGCGGAAGCTATTTTACATAAAGTCGGCCTTAGTCCACGCTTAAGTCATAAACCGTCTGAGTTATCCGGTGGTGAACGCCAGCGCGTCGCCATTGCCCGTGCGCTGGTTAATCAACCCAAACTGGTTTTAGCAGACGAACCCACAGGGAATTTGGATCAAAAAACCGGGGAAGGAATTTATCAGCTGTTAAATGAGCTCAGAGAACAAATTCAAACCAGTTTTATTGTGGTTACCCATGATATTCAACTAGCCAACCGCTTGGATCGCTCATACAGTCTGGTTGATGGGCATCTAACCATCAATAGTGATGCTGCGAGTGCTCCCCGGTGAAATTAATTTGGCAGCTCGCCTGGCGTTTTCGTGCCAGTAAAAGACAAAATGGCTATATTTCTTTTATTTCAGCTTCGTCCACTGTGGGTATAGGCCTGGGTTGTTTTGTATTGATTTTGCTGCTATCTGTGATGAACGGCTTTGAAAAAGAGTTAAAAGAGCGGTTATTGTCGATTATTCCCCATGGCGAACTTTATTCAACCAGTGCCCGGGGGATACAAGACTGGCAAGGAGAAATTAGCCGCTTGCAACAAGACGTGCGGATTGAATCAATCCAACCTTACAGTAAGGCCACAGGTATGTTGCAAAAGGCTGGCAAGATGAAAGCGATTGAACTGGTGGGCGTCAGTGTTGATTATGCTGAGCACGATCAAATTCTCAACGCCTTAGCGCCCGCAGTTTGGCAGCAATTTGTCGCGGACCCCAAAAGTGTACTAGTGGGGAAGGGCGCCATGGATAAACTGGAGCTGCAAGTAGGTGACAGGGTACAATTGTTATTACCACAACTGAGTGAGGATCTGTCGATACGGGCGCCTAAAACGTTGTGGTTGAACGTTATCGGCAGCATCAGCATAGGCGGTGAGTTAGATAATCATATTGGTTATATGCACCTAGCGCTTGCCTCACAAACGTTGGGGGTTAGGTCTGGCGCCCAAGGTTTACGTTTTCGTTATTTTGAGCCCTTTGCTGCCCCCACACTGACGCGGGAAATTGGTTACGCCTTCAGCCAAGATGTTTACATGTCTGATTGGACTCGTACCCAGGGGCATCTATACCAGGATATTCAATTGGTCAGGGTAGTGGTGTATATCACCCTGATACTGGTTATTGCTGTGGCGTGTTTTAATATCGTTTCCACCCTGGTGATGGCAGTCAACGAAAAGCAAACGGAAATTGCCATGCTTAAAACCATGGGCGCTAAAGACAGTATGATCATTTCGGTATTTGTATTGCAAGGCTTAATCAATGGCATGATAGGCACGGCATTAGGGATAACCGCTGGTGTGCTGATGGCCCTTAATTTAGCCCAGGTAGCGAAAGGAATTGAACATTTGACGGGAACCCAATTTTTGTCTGGGGATATCTATTTTATCGATTTTTTACCTTCACAATTGAACTGGCATGAAGTTTACTTCACCGCTATTATTGCCCTGACACTGAGTTTTCTCGCCACTTTGTACCCCGCTCGCAAGGCTGCCAGAGTCGATCCGGCAACCGTGCTTGGGCATTAATCCGAGCTTAAAACTATGACTTTTTGCTTATCGCTGACAAGTCAATTTCTTCTTCTTTGGCGCCGGCATTGGGATCATTATACTTTTTTACATCCAGTTCCCCTTCACTTTTGGCTACGATACAGGCCACCATGCAATCTCCTGTGATATTGACGGCGGTGCGTGTCATATCAAGTAACCGGTCAACACCAATGATTAAGGCAATACCTTCAACGGGCAAATTAACTTGCTGGAGCACCATAGCCAACATGATAAGCCCCACACCGGGGACGCCTGCTGTGCCAATCGATGCCAGGGTAGCGGTTAATATCACCATCATGTAATCACCCAGAGACAAATCGACTCCATAGACCTGAGCAATAAACACCGTTGCTACGCCCTGCATGATAGCCGTGCCATCCATATTAATAGTGGCGCCTAAGGGCACAGTAAAAGATGCCACTGAGGGGTTAACGCCTAATTTGTTGGTCGCAGTTTCCATAGTAACCGGTAATGTCGCACTGCTGCTGGAGGTACTGAAGCCAAATATTGCTGCATCACGCATCTTACGTAACAGGATCAGGGGGCTAAGGCCACTGAAGAGTTTAAGAATGATGGGGTAGGAAACAAAAGCATGTACACCCAAAACAAACAGTACCAATAGAAAGTATTTTAGCAAACCCGCTATAGTGTCAAAGCCGATAGTTGCAAACAATTTAGCCATTAAGACAAACACACCGTAAGGTGCCAAATTCATCAAGATAGTGACTAATTTCATGATAACGTCGCTAACATCTTCAAAAGTACTGGCCAGTCGTTCGCCAGCTTTACCTGATAAGGTCATGGCAATACCAAATAAGACTGCAAATACTATGATCTGTAACATGTTCCCTTCAGCCATGGCGTTGACCGGGTTAGTGGGCATCATATTGATGATAACCTGGGCCAAACTTGGCGCTTGTTGGGCTTCAAAAGTGGTGGCGGTAGTGAGGTTCATCGACTCGCCTGGTGAAACCAGTAAGGCAAAACCGACTGCCAGGCTGATGGCAACGGCTGTGGTGCCTATGTAGAGCAAAATGGATTTTCCGCCTAACCGGCCTAACTTACTCGGATCAGATAAACTGGCGGTACCGCATACCAGCGACACAAAAACCAGGGGGACAACCAGCATCTTCAAGCTGGCGATAAAAATTTGCCCGATAACATTAAATATACCATCTACTAAAAACCCATACGTAGAAACCTGAAGGCCAAATACATTAAAAGAAAAATCTCCGCTATCATCAAATAGCGCTTGTAACAGGCCGCCAATAACAATACCACCTAGCATGCCAAAGAAAATCCTGGCGGTTAAACTGTATTTTTCGGTTTTTTGGGGAAGGGATTGACTCATGATTTTCCTGAATTATTATTATTTGATATAGACTAACAAGATTAGCCGTTAAGCTGAACTATTAATGTTGTCGCGCCTGGCGGCCGATTGACTGACTGACCTGTACAATTGAAGGATATATTATATGAACTTATGTTTTAGAACTGTGTTGTGCCTATCGGCATTGTTTGCTCTTTTTGCCTGTGGCGGCGGTGGGGATGATGCCTTATCACGCACCTCAACAGATAATAGTGGAGATAGCGGTTCTGCAACCTATTCAATTCAATTGGCATTAAGCGATGATACTGGTATAGCTTCCTCGCAATTAACCCCCGATACCCCCTTAACCCTGAGCGCCGCAGTGACTGACTCTGCTGGCGCAGTAGTGCCCGATCGGCTGGTTACCTTTAGTTTTACGCCTGTTGGACTGGCGACTTTTTCTAACGATACTGGTACGGGGTCAACGGGCGCCACAGGTATTGCCAGCATTGGTTTGCTCGCCGCAGCCAGCTCAGGCTCAGGTCAGGTTATCGCCACCCTGAGTACGGGAGAAACTGCCAGCATTACCTTTACCTCTGACGGTGGCGGAGATAGCGGTTCTGCAACCTATTCAATTCAACTGGCGTTAACTAATGCTGCCGGTATGGTTTCCTCCCAATTAACCCCCGCCACCCCTTTAACCCTAAGCGCCGCAGTGGCTGACTCTGCTGGCACAATTGTGCCTGACCAACTGGTTACCTTTAGTTTTACGCCTGTGGGACTGGCCACTTTTTCAAACGATACCGGTACGGGGTCAACGGGCACCACAGGTATTGCCAGCATTGGTTTGCTCGCCGCAGCCAGCTCAGGCTCAGGTCAGGTTATCGCCACCCTGAGTACGGGAGAAACCGCCAGCACGACTTTTACCTCCAGTGGTAGCGAACAAACCAATGAATTTCCCAGCTCCCTGGCTTTATTTGCCAGTTCTGTACAACTGGCGTCCAGTGGTACAGATAATATTGATTTGATTGCTGTGGTTAAAAACGCGCAAAACGTATTGATGGAAGGTGTAGAAGTCACTTTTTCAGCCGATGCTGATGCCGCCTTACAGATTAGCCAGGGAACGACCGTGAATGATGGTATCGCCAAAGCCACACTGTCCACGCAAAATAACCGCCAGAACCGTACGATAACTGTCACCGCTCAAACCGGCACACTTAGCCAAACCCTGAGTATCGCCGTGGTAGGTACCCAGGTTAATATCGACGGGCCCAGTTCGATTATTATCAACGATCCTGTGCCCCTTACCATTAATTTGGTTGACTCAGACGGCAACGGCATAGCCAATCAACAGGTGATGTTAAGTTCACAAAGTGGCGTGTTAAGCAATACCGCCCCTGTTACATCGACCGATGGCCAGATTAGCGTCAATTATACCGCCAGTGTTGCCGGGGCGGATATCATCACCGCATCAGCCCTTAATGCCCAAACTCGTTTTGAGGTAACCGTACAAGAAGATGATTTCAGCTTTACAGCCCAGCCAGCCGATGACATTCCTTTAGGTGATTCGGTGCTGTTAAGTATTAGCTGGCTTAAAAATAATGCGGGCAATGCAGGGGATGAAGTTACGGTGACGTCATCCCGAGGCGTGATTGTAACCCCGGTGCAAAACACCGATGCAAACGGTTTAGTAAGCTTTAGCATAAGTTCAGATAATGCTGGCATTGCCTCAGTTTCTGCCATAGGGGTGGATAGTGACGGTAATGAGGTCAGTGCCCGCACCCAAATAGAATTTGTGGCCATTGAGGCCAACAGCATCATAGTTGATGCCACCCCCGATTCCATCGGGCCAACGGGGCAAACCAGTACCATCAGTGCCGTAGTGCGCGACCTCACAGGTAACCTGGTAAAAGGAAAATTAATTAACTTTTTAGTGGATGATGTCAGTGGCGGGCAAATATCCCCTAATCAGGCTACCACTGATCGCAGCGGTATTGCCTCTACCGTTTACACTTCTAATGCGCTGAGTTCCTTTGAAGGGGTGAAGCTATACGCCACTGTGGCAGATAAAACCGAAGTAACGGACTTTACCTTGATGACAGTGGGGGATAAACCGTTTGATATCGTCTTTGGTACCGGCAATCTTATCCAGTCGCCGACACCATCGTCTTACACCAAAGAATTTTCCGCTTTTGTCACCGATCCAGATTCCAATCCCGTGGTCGGAGCCGAAATGACCTTTTCGGCACCGCCTGTGGCGTTTGACCAAAGTGGAAAATATCGCAAGGGTGCTTGGTTTTGGGATGCAGATTCGAGCCAGTGGATCCAAATAATTACGAAAATTTGTGACAATGAAGACAGTAATGCTAATGGTATTTTGGATCTAGGGGAAGAAGATAGCAATGAAAACGGCGTTTTAGATCCGGATGAAGATATCAATGGTGACGGCGTTTGGGATGTAAGTGAAGACGACAATGGTGATGGGCAGTTAACCCCGGGTAACGTGGTAGCCATTCAATCAAATGGTATCACTGACGCCAACGGTCAGGTTCAATTTACCCTCAGTTACCCCCGCTCCTTTGGTGCTTGGGTGGATGTGTCTATCACTGCCAGCGGCGAGTCCCAGGGCAGTGAGTCATCTGAGCAGCGGGCGCATAGTTTGGGTGTGGCTGGAGCTGACCTGACTGATGAGGGTAACCCACCCCCAAAAAGCCCTTTTGGAATAAGCGCTAATTGCAACGACAATAATTGATAGACCAGGATAAAGAATAATAAAAAGCCCGGCATTAGCTGGGCTTTTTATTATCTGTAGCCTCGCTTTTTAACGGGGCAAGAGGGCTGTAAAACTATCCTTGCTGAAAGGGATAAATAGACCCGAGTTTTAACAACTGGGTGAGCTCGTCCAGGGCAGCGCGGGACTCATTTAACAAGGCAATATCCCGTAAGTCATCCACTAACAAACGGTCGCGATAGTGTTTGTCGACCCAGGTATTGAGCCTATCAAACTGTACATCGTTGATCAGTGTACTTTGATTGACGGCATCCAGTTCAGTCTCTGTCATCGCGACCCGTAATCTTAGGCAGGCCGGGCCACCGCCATTGCGCATGCTTTGCTTAACGTCGATGTACTGTATTTGCTTGATAGGGGTATTCATAGCAAGCAGCTTGGCCAGATAGGCTGCTACAGCAGGGGTTTCTTCGCACTCAGAGGGGGCGATGATCACCATGTCGCCCCCTGGCAAGGTGATGATTTGGGTATTAAATAAATAACTTTTTATGGCGTCCTGCACACTGACTTCGCTGGTAAGCACCTTGATAAAATGCAACTCGTGATCACCAAATTTTTGTTGCACTTGCGCCAGGGCGTTGTCGGAATCTAAAAAGGCTTGTTCATGGTAAAACAACACATTCTGATTCCCCACCGAGATCACATCGTTGTGAAAAACCCCCTGATCAATTAAATCGGGATTTTGTTGGATAAATACCACGTTGTCATCTTGCAAACCATGCAAGCGTGCAATAGCTTGGCTGGCCTCAAGTGTTTGCCTGGCAGGAAACTTGACCGGTGCCGGTTTGCTTTTGTCAAAGGCATAACGGCCATAGACGAACAGCTCCACACCGGTTTGGCCGTATTGAGTACACAGGCGAGTATGATTGGCCGCTCCTTCGTCACCATAATGCTCGTTGTCGGGCAAATGTTGATGGTGGGCAAAATGGGCCTGATTGGCAAAGGTGGCTTGCAGAATTTTGCCGGTAACCTGAGGTTCAAGAGAACGATGGTATTTGTTGGTCAAATTCGCCGGTGTAAAATGGATCTTGCCATCGGCGGTATCGGCACTGGGTGAAACGGTTGCCGCGTTGGCGGTCCACATGCTGGAAGCCGAACAACAGGCTTGAAAAATGGCTGGTGCCTCTTTGGCAGCCTGTTGTAAAACATTGGCATCGGTGCCACCGAAGCCAAGTCGACGCAATGCATCCACGTCAGGACGCGCCTGAGGCGCCAACACGCCTTGAATCATACCAAGGTCTGCTAGGGCCTTCATTTTCTTTAAACCCTGCTTAGCGGCCTGTTTAGGGCTACTGGAAGCGCTCGCATTACTCAAAGAGGCAACGTTACCGTAAGATAAGCCTGCATAATTGTGAGTGGGGCCCACTAGTCCGTCGAAGTTCACTTCAAATTGCTTCATTAATATCCTCTTAAAAGCGTCAGTTGCCCCAAACCCGGGCGGGTAAATTTAGCCTTAAAACTAAAAAAATTGTTTATAAAGGCAGGTACTTGCCCGCATTATACTGGTTTTATTGGCGCTGCCAATTGGGCTGTATGAAAACTGTACAGTAAAGCCCGGCTAAAAATAAAGATTATCGTATAAGTATGAAGAAGAACTTGTTTTCTATTCACTTTATCGATATATGTTAAAAAGCATTATTAAGCGATGAATACAAAAATCTCCTTAGGTTCATCTGGAAACCCTATTATAATCAAAGGTTAAGACTAAATATATGGCAAAGTCTCTAGTCATTGTCGAATCACCGGCAAAGGCAAAAACAATTAATAAGTATCTCGGCAAAGATTTTATCGTTAAATCTAGCGTAGGCCACGTTCGAGATCTTCCAACCAAAGCTTCGGGCAATGTTTTGCCTAAAAAACCGGCAAAAGAGCTTAAATTATTGTCTGAAAAAAAGCGAAATAGTTATTTACGTGAACATGAATATCGCAAATTAGCTGATCGAATGGGCATCGATCCCAAAAATGACTGGGCCGCCCATTACGAAGTATTAACGGGTAAAGAAAAAGTTGTTAATGAACTGAAAAAACTGGCCAAAAATGCCGATATTGTTTACTTGGCAACGGATTTGGATAGGGAAGGAGAAGCCATTGCCTGGCATTTGCAGGAATTGATTGACGATCCGACTAAAGATTTTCAGCGTGTGGTGTTTAACGAAATCACTAAAAACGCCATTCAAGAGGCTTTTTCTCACCCGGGAAAAGTCAATGTAGAGCGGGTCAATGCTCAGCAAGCGCGGCGGTTTCTAGACCGGATCGTGGGCTTTATGGTGTCGCCTTTATTGTGGAAAAAAGTGGCCAGGGGGTTGTCGGCAGGGCGGGTACAATCGGTTGCCGTACGGCTGGTGGTAGAGCGTGAACGGGAAATCAGTGTTTTTGTCCCCGAAGAGTTTTGGGATGTGCATGCCGACTTGCTTACCGCTAAACAGACTGACTTGCGTATGCAGGTCGTCAAACACAACGGTAAAAGTTTTAAGCCAGTTAATAAGGCTCAAACAGATGCCGCTTTGGAAAAACTGGATAATGCCGAGTACCAGGTTATCAGCCGGGAAGCAAAACCGACCCAAAGCCGACCGTCAGCGCCCTTTATTACCTCGACCCTGCAACAGGCGGCCAGTACTCGTTTGGGTTTTGGCGTCAAAAAAACCATGATGATGGCCCAGCGCTTATACGAAGGTGGCTACATCACCTATATGCGTACTGACTCGACCCATTTGGGTAAAGAAGCCGTTGATGCCTGTCGTGATTATATTACTGACAATTTCGGTGATAAATATTTACCAGAAGCCGTCCTTAAATACGGCAGTAAAGAAGGGGCCCAAGAAGCTCACGAAGCTATTCGCCCCTCTAATGTGTTAATTAAGTCAGACGCTATGTCTGAAATGGAACGGGATGCCCAGCGTCTGTATGAACTAATTTGGCGTCAATTTGTGGCCTGTCAAATGACACCAGCTAAATATGATGCCAGCACCATCAGGGTCAGCGCCAGTGAGTTTGAACTAACCGCCAAGGGCAGGGTACTGGTATTTGATGGTTGGACCCGGGTACAAAATCCGCAGCGCAAAAAAGGCGAAGAAGATGTGCTACTGCCGGATGTAAAAGAAGGGGAAAAACTCGAGCTTAACGTTCTCCAGCCCAAGCAAAACTTCACCAAACCTGTGGCCCGCTTTAACGAAGCGTCTTTGGTCAAAGAATTAGAAAAACGTGGTATTGGTCGTCCTTCTACTTATGCCAGTATTATTTCCACCATTCAGGACAGGGGTTACGTACGCCAGGAAAACAAACGCTTCTATGCTGAAAAAATGGGCGAAATTGTCAATGATCGCCTGGTGGAAAACTTTGACGAGCTGCTGAGCTATGATTTCACGGCTAAAATGGAGCAGCAACTGGATGAAATAGCCAATGGGAATACTCCCTGGAAAGGCGTGCTAAATGACTTTTACGGTGATTTTGAACAGAAGTTAGTCCAGGCAGAAAAGCCACCTGAAGAAGGCGGAATGCGCTTGAACGAGGCCATAGCCACAGATATAGAATGTAAAAAATGCGGCCGCCCGATGAATGTGCGTACCGCCAGTACCGGAGTGTTTCTAGGGTGCTCGGGCTATAACTTGCCTCCTAAAGAGCGCTGCACAGGTACCATGAATCTGACTCACGGCGACGAAGTGGTCAAAGTTGACGATGAAGACGAACTGGAAACTGAATTGCTCAGAGCCAAGCGTCGCTGTCAGGTTTGCGGTACGGCCATGGACAGCTATTTGGTGGATGAAACCCGTAAATTACATGTATGCGGCAACGCCCCAACGTGCGACGGCGTGCAGGTAGAGACCGGTACATTCAAAGTCAAAGGTTACGACGGGCCGTTACTGGAATGTGACAAGTGTGGCTCGAACATGGAGCTTAAAACCGGACGTTTCGGTAAATATTTCGGTTGCACCAACGAAGAGTGTAAAAACACCCGTAAATTATTGCGCAGCGGCGAAGCTGCGCCGCCGAAAGAAGATCCCGTAGATTTACCCGAACTTGAGTGCACCAAATCAGATGCGCACTTTGTGCTGCGTGATGGCGCATCAGGGATATTTATGGCGGCTCACAACTTTCCTAAATCCCGGGAAACACGGGCTCCATTGGTGGCCGAACTGGCGCGTTTTCGTGATCGTATTTCGCCTAAGTTTTATTATTTGGCCGATGCTCCTGCTGCGGATCCAGACGGTAATCAGACGCTTATCCGCTACAGTCGTAAAACTAAACAGCAATACGTAATGTCAGAAAATGAGGAAGGTAAAGCAACGGGTTGGTCTGCCTGGTGTACAGATGGTAAATGGCAGGTGGAAGATAAACGTAAAAAAGCCAAATAACAGGCTAAACAAGTAAAGCCGGTGACCTGAGGTCTCCGGCTATATTCATATGTAATACACGGGTTTAATCATGGCATTGTCACTTCAAGAACAACTTTTAAACGCAGGTTTAGCGAATAAAAAAAAGGCTAAACAGGTACGTCAGCAAAAACATAAACAGGCTAAGGCTCAGCAACGCAGCAAGGTAGTGGAAACCAACGAAGAAAAGCTCGCGGTGGAACAGGCCGTTGCTGCTAAAAAAGCCAAAGATCGTCAGCTCAATCAGAACACCAAACAAGAAGCCGAGAAAAAGGCCGTTGTAGCACAAATCAAACAGATGATTGAAGCCAATAAACAGCCTAAGGGCAAAGGCGACATAGCCTGTAACTTCACCGATAATCAGGTGATTAAGCGGCTATATGTAAATAAAAGCACCCACAAGCAGATCACCCAGGGCCAACTGGCCATAGTCAAACTCAACGATGGCTATGAATTAGTGCCCACACCGGTAGCGGATAAAATAGCCGAACGTGATGACGTCTGCGTGGTTTACCGGGCGGATATTTTACCGGAAGAACAAGCTAAAAACAGTCAGGATGAAGATTGGTACGGAGACTATGAAATTCCCGATGATTTAAGCTGGTAAGTGATTTTAGTCAAACAGATTTATTTTATATAAGGGGGCAAATAGCCCCCTTACTTTTATTATATTTTATGTTTATGCAGATTATTCGGGGCTAGCGATACACTCTATGGTGTGATAAAAAATTTACCACCGAGGTCTCAGAGTAAGTACATCTTAAATGATCCTATTTTAAACATTATTAACTCTGTCCTCTGTGTGCTCACCCACTCACACACATTGCCACTCGCCCAGCCTGAGTCAAATGCAGCGGCATATTATATTTTAACGCCACAACAGTGATTTTTAGTCCCTGGCAGTTCACCTGCTTAGTGTGGGTCGTGTTAGCGAATGCCTCATTCCCATTCTGTAATAGTGTTGCTAAAGCCCTAAAATATAACTGACATCCCATAGCATTTTAAGAATATATTCTCTGGTAATTTATCCCTGAAATTTTAATGATGATGGCTTGCCTGTCTTTTATATTTAGCAGCAGCGTTTGTTGTTCATTTATCGTAAGCAGAGCAATACCCGCAAAACACTGGAATACCCACTGAGCCGTTGGGGTTTGCGTAGGCTTCTTTTCATATCAGGGAAGTATTCAACCTGCCCCTTTAATTGCTCACGGTTCGTATGCTCTAATGCCGCATAGACCATTAAAAATCACGTCATGACCATGACCATGAGCAGCGCTTTTATACCCTCCGGACTTTTAAGGAATCTACACCCTTTTTGAACCGCTTGCTGGGATTTGTACGGTCTGAGGATGTCGCCCATGCTTTGTGAGCCGTCAATATCATTCGGTGCAAGGATAAACAGGGGCCAGTTGTTTGGTGGCTTCATCGCACTTTTCCAGCGGCGGGTATAATAGGTTACCGCTGATTTTATAATAGGTGCGAACGGGTTGTTGATGTGTTCCTGGTCGCCCTTTTCGTTTGTAAACGGGTACTTCAAGCACAGATGCCATTGCTCAACTGGTGCAAGGGCACCTGTGCGACAGGTAAACGCTTGCTGGCACAATTTTTTGAATCATCATGTAAAAATAATCAAATCGAGGCTGTATCGGTCAATAAACGCTCGATATTTTATTTCTAAATTATGTACGGAATAACAGATTTATTAGATTTAATGGTATTTACGATTTCATTAATTGGGCAGATTTTAGCAGATACCGTACACTGAGAACTGGGCTCCTTATCTACGCTAGCAAGAAGGGGACGGTAACAAATGTCCCTATTTTTATAGATCAGCGGCACTGACGCCACAGATCAGGATCGTCTTCCAGTCCATCCAAAGCTAGGTAGTCATCACCATCCCTCACTTTTAGGCCCTCGCGTTCAAGAAAACCAGCTACACGCTGGCTAACGAGGCGAGTAAGACTATTCAGTTCACTTTTTGTCGGGGCTTTTACCTGACCAGAGCAAAGAGGAGGGTCTATTCCGGCGAAGTTTGCGGTATTTTCACCGGCCTATTCTTGGGCAACTCGCGTTTCATGGCCTTCTTGCTGCCCGCGGTGTCCCAATACAGCGCCAGTTCATCGAACTCCCCGTCGTCCACCGGTCTGGTGGCGATATCTTCGTACTCGAACCTGTTCGGGTCGCCATGCAGACGCTTGTGCATCCTGCGAGCCAGCCAGTAGCCCCATGCATAACGTGATATCTTCACGACAGTCTCAATGGCGTACTTCGGATAGAAGATCAGCGGATTGACGATGGGCAGGCCTGGACGCCGGTCCTTGCGAGTCTTGATGCGCAGCAGGCCACCTTCCAGTGGATGTACATGATCGATCTTGTAGGTCATGATGAATTCGAAAATTTCGTCGACATTCACGCCCTTTTTCGGCGCGGCGATGGCGCGGCGGCCAATGGTCTCAATATGCTCAGGCGTGAAATAGGCGTACCAGGCTGCGCGATAGGCGTCTTCCCATTCCTGGTCGGACATTTTTGGGTGATGCGTGACCCGGTGAAAGATGTCGTATTTGTTCATGTCGGGGTCCATCCAGATCCCCTTGGCTGCCATGTCCCTATGATCGGCGGATCCGGGAAGTGGCGTCAAAAAGAAGAACTCGAGGATGTCCAGCGGCAGTTCACGTTTGATGATCTCGATATCGCGCAAGATAGATTCCTTAGTGTCCTCAGGGAAACCCAAAATGTAGCCCGCTGCCAGTACCGTGCCGTATTTGCGCCAGTGCTGCATCATCATGCGATACTCAGAGATCTTGTTCTGCCGTTTGTTGACGGTGAGCAGATTGTCAGGGTTGATGTTTTCAAGCCCCATGAACACCCGTTTGACCCCGGCCTGGCAGGCCTTGTCAATGAAGCCCTTGATCTTGTGGCACTGCATGTCGACCTGGATCGTCAGATTGACTTTAAGCCCCTCGGACTCGCGCAGGTGGATCAGGCGGTCAAAGAAAGCTTCCCAATGCCTGTTACGGGCGAGATCGTCGTCGGTGACAAAGAACTTGTGGATGCCATCGGCGGCATTCTTGCGCACAAGCGCTTCAAGATCGTCGGCGGTGCGGAACCGGCTTTTGCGCCCCTGGACGTTGATGATAGTGCAGAATGAGCACTGATATGGGCAGCCGCGACCCAGATCGAAGCTGGAAATGTCGCCGATGGTGCGGCTGACGAATTCTGGCTCCAGATACGGAACTGGCTGGTTTTCCAGCGACGGCAGATCATTCATGTGGTTGTAAAGCGGCTTAAGCTGAGCCGCATAAGCGTCGCGAAGAACCTCGTCCAGCCGACCTTCCTCTGCTTCGCCCGCGAACAGTGCAATACCCATGTCCTGCGCAGCTTTGATGTCGCCTGGCAGTTCTGGCAACATGGAAATACACCCTGAGATGTGAAAGCCGCCGATGGCGACTTGCAGTCCGGCTCTGAGGAACGGTTGCGCCAGATCGACAGCGCGTGGAAACTGGTTGGTCTGAACACCGACAAAGCCGATCATTGCGCGCCCCCCGGCTTTTTTGATATCACGGATCAGCTGGTCTGGACGGATGCGGGTGTTGGTTTCATCAACGGCGAGGGGGCGAATTTCCACATCTGGACCCAGAACTTCGCGTTCGCAACAATCCAGCAACAGCCCGTTGACCGCAGCCAGGGTGTTTGAGGGAAGGAAGGATCGCAACCACTGGATTGGATAACCGTCATCATCGTAATGAGTGGGCTTGATCATCACGAAGTGAAAAATCTCTTTGGATTTGAGAGTCATATCATCTATTTTTCGAACCATAAATAATCAAGTTAGCACAGCAGGCTACTAAAGTGTATAGATCTGACATGCCGCCAGGGCAATCGTATTAAAAACAGCTTGACACAGATCCTCTAATTTGATTCATTATTTCGCTTTAAGCGCAGTAATATGAAACAGAAATGGTTTGAACAGTATTTAACCCTTGAACATGGTATTGCGTCACACGATACATTTGGGCGAGTATTTTCTTTAATTTATCCCGAGTCATTTCAAGTCTGTTTTTTAATTGGATCAAAGAGATAGTTAAAAATGTGACGGGTGATGTCATTACGATTGATGGTAAATGCCTTAGACGCTCACATGACAAATCAAATAATAAATCTGCTAACTACATGGTAAGTGCATGTTCTCACGATAACCAAATCACCTTAGGACAGGTAAAAGTGGATGAAAAATCCAGTGAAATAACTGCTCTACCTGCTCTGTTAGAAAACCTCGACACTAAAGACGCTATTGTTACCACCGATGCGCTAAACACCCAGAAGAAATCAGCAAACAGCATTGTTGAAAAAGGAGCGGATTATTTATCAGCATTGAAAAGCAAGCATTGAAAAGCAATCAAAGTTCACTACATGATGACGTGACGTTATTCTTTGAAAATACAACCAAAAGCCATATCAATCGCTTGAATATCCACAAAGTGACTGATGCAGCCCATAGCAAACCTGCAGATAGCGCTTAGCCCATTGAATCTCAGCGGACAGCCTGGCGAAAATCATTACCGCTATCATCCTGCCAGTTAAGCTTTGTACAGAACGGGGCGCAACTTCCTGGGTAAATCAGGCAAAATAATGATCCAGCATAGCCAAGGCTGCCTGATTATAAGCCAGCCGCTGAGCCAGTGGGGCGTCTTTTGGGCGCACACCTAGCTTGATGCCGATAATAGTATCCGCGCTTAAGGCATCACCGCAGGCGGCAAGACACTGATGGATTTGGCTTTCGCTTAACAATGAATATTCAGCGCCTATTTCGCCTTCTTGGGCTGGCAGGGCAGGCATGTGGGTGTCCTTCCAGACGCCGTAAGGACTGTCTTTATCCGATGCACCAGAGAACATCAGGCCTTTTAATAGCCCACTGTCTCTGGCCTGGGTTATATGCTCAATAACGCCCTCAGTGCTGCGGGTTTCAATTGCCGAGCGCCCCCAGTTAATGACTATGCCCATATCTTTGCCATGGGTTTGATTAAGCTGGCTAAGCACCTTTATTTCATCCGTCAGACTTAAAAAACCTTTGGCTGGGGTTTGGCCTGGTAGCAAGGTATCGCAATGTTCGATAACAATATTGGCGCCCTGCCAATCCCAGCTGAGCATGGTCTCAAGGGAAACACGTAGGGCGGCTGCCGATGATGAGGCAACACTTTGATTCGGTGCGGTTTGAACTTCTATGGCTTTAACGGCTTGACGACCACAATAACTATTAAGTTTACCTATGGCGGCACAAGCTTTTTGCATAAAGGTAAGTGCGTCAGCCCGGCCTTGCTCATTGTTTGATGCAATGCCAAATTTTGGGTTGTCACCCAGTGCATTCATGATCCCAGGCACACAGGTCAATACAAAATCCCAATGAGGGTCGATATTTTCCAGAAACCATTGTTCGTCATGGGGGTGCAACGTGCCAACAAAAGGATGCTCCAGGCCTTTCACATGGTTAAACGTTTTGAGCTGTTGGTAATACTCCCGTTCAAGAGCGGGATCCCATTTTGACCAGGCGGGGGAGGTGGCGTAGGCACCGACAAAATAACGCACGTTATAGCCCTGTATAGGTAGATTTTGTTGAACTTTAACACGTTGACTAAAAGATGCGTATACGAGCTTTATATTCAGGTGACTTCAAATGCTGGTTGAGAGTTTAGGCAGCGAGACAGTGCAAGGTAAAACATGCAGAAAATGGCCTTCCCTTTTCAAAGGTTATAAGCCCACGCCTTGTTGTGGCTTAATCAAGCTGCACAACAATATCCCACATACCTTTTTAAAGTTGGCGGAGCCCTTCACCCGCTTCGCTGATCATATCGGCCATTTCAGTACCAGCGGTAAAGGCAATTCAGGTTATTGGCTTTGTTATAGATGAGTACTTAAAGGTCAATCATATTTAAAATAGGGCAGTGAAGCCGGATTATGATGAGCAAAAACCAGGAGAACATATTTTTAACAAAAAAGGCTTAGGTTCACAGAGCCCGCAGTGATTAGATGCAGACCAAAGACTTTTGCATGAATAACCAAATCCAGAGCACAAGCCAGAAAAACCTTAATAAAAATGCTCATGTAAAAAACATATATAAATACTATTTATGCCCCGTCACTATCATTCACATCTCCAAATCCTGACCTCACAGATCTTAG
>Ga0307489_10001275_pt1 | contig 16492 bp, 25 predicted proteins | sample SB12metaG_FD_202247 | JGI IMG/M metagenome (GOLD analysis project Ga0307489, IMG submission 202247) | Sea-ice brine microbial communities from Beaufort Sea near Barrow, Alaska, United States - SB 1.2 | ecosystem: Environmental > Aquatic > Marine > Coastal | place: USA: Alaska | collected...
GGGCGCGGGGGCGGGCGCGGGGGGTAGCGGCGGCGGCAGCGGGAGGGGGGCTGGCGCGCGCGGGGGGGCGGGAGTGGCGGCGGGGGCGGGGGGTAGCGGCGGCCACGGCGGCGGGAGCAGCCCGGCGGTGGACATGATGGGCGCGGTGGCGGCGCAAGGGTACAAACTGCCGCCAACGCCTGCAGGGCGCTACCGGCACACGGCCTTTGAGGCTCGGCTGCCGCCTGGCAGGGGCTCACGCTCGTCCACTTCTCAGCTCACCGTAAGCCCTTTTGGTGTGGTACGTTGGGTGGTTTAAGTGACAAAAGCGGTTCAGGTTGAGATGAGAAGTGGACGAGTGTAAGCCCCTGCCGCCCGGCTCGCGCCTCGCGCGAGAGGCCTTTGGAGACGACGGCGAGCGCTGGGGCGCGGCACACTCCAAAGCAAGCGGTAGCGGCGGCGGCGGCTTGGAGGGCAGCGGCGATCACTATGACTACTACGGTGAATTCGATGGCGGCGGCGGCGCCGGCAGCGGCGGCGGCGCCGGCAGCGGCGGCGGTGGCAGCGGCGGCAGAGGGAGCGTTGTGAAACACGACAGTGACGGCGCCACGGTGCTGGTGTATGGCGGGTACGACGGGTCCCGTGGGGTCTGGGGCGGCACGGAGGTACTGCTGCTGCGCGTGAGCAACGACGGCAGCCGAGTGCGCTGGGGCCGCGCCGAGATAGGACGTTGCAGGTTGACCTAACCTCCTAAAACCCTAAGCCCTATCCCTAAACCCTGCTCCCTGAACCCTAAACCGTAAACCGTGAACGCGTGTTGAAACGCAGGTTGGCGCCTGGATCTTTGCTCTTGAAATTAGGATATGATGGACCGCTTTCAAACTTTGCTTTTAAAATCAAACTGTGCCGCTACACCGAGGCGTGCGGCGAGGCGCCCCCGCCCACCTTCCACCACACTATGACTCGCCTGCGCCAACACCCCCCGCGCGCCGTGCTGATCGGCGGACAGACCGACGACCAGGACAACGCGACGGCGCTCGCGGGTGGAGGAGTTTACGAGCTGTGTCTGAACAGCGGCGAGTGGACGCGGCACGCCACGGGCAGGGGGCACTCGTCCACGTTTCAGCTCAACTGAGCGCTTTGTATGGATTAGGGGATGCGCTTAGGGATAGTGTAGCCCGTACTATCAAGGCGGTGTTAGGGGGTGTTTAGGGTGTGTAGGGCGTTTTCTTGTGTCAGACACGGCTCAAGTTGAGCTGAGAAGTGGACGAGTGTAAGCCCTGGCCACGGGCGGGTGGCCGCAGCCCAACGCCGGGCACATGTTACAGCGCTGGCTGCACATGGTAGGGCGGTGCAGATTGACCCTATCAAACCCAAGCTGAAAGCACCAGGAACTAAGCGCTTGAAAGTGAAACATGATAAATTGCTTTCAAGTTTTGCTTTCAATTTCAACTTGCGCCACTTCAACATGGGGGCGCTGCGGCCCAGCGCCCCGGATCGGGGCGAAGAAATCATCATCCTCGGCGGGTTCGACGACAGCATGCACCGCCTCGTGGCTCCTATGGTAGGGTGTGCCCATCACGTCTGCCCCTGCCGCCACGTCAGCGCCAGTCAGCCAATCATGTCAGCCCCTCCCGCCACGTCAGTGACGGTCAGCCAATCATGTCAGCCTCCGCCATGTCAGCGCCAGTCAGCGAATCATGTCAGCCCCTCCCGCCACGTCAGTGACGGTCAGCCAATCATGTCAGCCTCCGCCATGTCAGTGACAGTCAGCCAATCATGTCAGCCCCTCCCGCCACGTCAGCGACTTTCAGCCAATCGAGTCAGCCCGTTCCGCCACGTCAGCGACTGTCAGCCAATCATCATCCTGGGCGGGTTCGACGACAGCATGCACCGCCTGGTGTCTCCCATGGTCGGGCGGGATGGATAGTGACACTTGGAAATATATGATGAGGTGGCACTCTATGTGGGGTTTATGGTTTTTAGGGTTTAGGGTGTGACCCCACGCACTTGATACTTCACCCCTTGGCCATCATATGATACATGGGGACTTGAAATGCCCGCCACGTCATCCAACGCACTTTTCGCTCTAGTTGTTTTACGGCACTCGAGGACGTGGCGCGCAATGTTCGCCAGACCCTATGATATCGAGCCCTGGAGGCTGTGTGTCGACACCTGGTAGGACAGTGCAGGTTGACCCTATCAAACCCATATTGTAAGCGCCTGGAAGTAAGCGTCTTGAAATTGAAGTATGATAAACTGCTTTCAAGTTTTGCTTTCAATTTCAACTCGTGCCGCTACATCCTGGGAGTGGAAGCTAGGCCCGTAGCCTCCGGAGGCCGATGAAATGTATCGCAGATACCTTTACGGAAGCGGCGATCTGGGCGCCTGCAATCCGAACCGGGACGAGCCGCAGTGGTGCCCGCCGCCGGAGGGGCGCCACCGCACGGCGGCGTGTGTGCTCGGGGGGCGCCTCATGGTGAGGTGCTGTAAGTTGAAACGTGTGTTGGAAGCGCTGAAATCTGTTTCTCCTCTCCTCCCACCTCTCTCGCATCTCTCCTCCGTCCTCTCTCACCTCCCTACTCTTCTCTCTCGCCTCTTCTCTCCTCTCTCCCCTGCCTCTCCTCCCTCTCCTCTCTCTCCCCCCTCCTTCTCCTCTCGTGAAACTGAACTATGACAAACAGCCGAAAGCTATAAATTTTCGCGCCCTTGCTCAAAAAAATCAACTCAAGATTCCTGAGTCAAAAGACACCATATCACGCCGAAAATTTGATATGGCGGCTTTTGACTCAAGAATCTGGAGTCAAATATTTTCAGCAAGTGCCCGAAAATTTACAGCTTTCGGCTGTTTGTCATACCATAAACTGCCGTCAGCTCTTGATTTCAGTCTCAACTTGCGCCCGTACATGACGGTAGTGCACGGCGGGTGCCCGGCGCGGGGCCCGCACTGGCTCTCGGACACCGCGGTGCTGGACCTGGATTTGCTGACGTGGCGCCACATCGACATTCAGGGCGCGTCGCAGATCCAGGTGCAGGGCGGCGACAGCGTGCGGTGGGACCTCCGCGAATCATGCTTTGCCACGTCATCCACCGCATAGTGTACCGGTGCTCGCCACGTCATCCATCACATAGTCAGGTGAGGCTCTGGTTGAAGGCACACGCGCATCGCGGGGCACACGATGGATGCCATGCTTTGCTTCGGAGGTTGCAAGCGGGCAAGACTCGGACGACCCCGGTACTTGTATCCCACTCATTGCTTCGCACAAAGTGTACCACAGAACAGGAAGCGGCGGCGATTGTGTTCGGGGGTTGCAGAGGTCTACAATGAGCAATCAGTCATGCAAGAGCATGCGGCGAGTGTACAATTACACCGGTACACTCTGATTGAACAGTGAGAGAACACCGGGCCTTTCAGGCGGGGCGGGTACTAACCCTTGAACCCTAAACCCTAAACCTAAACCCTAAACCCTAACCCTAAACCTGGCCTTTGAAGCGGGGCGGGTACGGCATCACGCCGGTGGCCAAGATGGAGTTCCTCATGTTCGGGCCCGCGCGCGACGCTGCCACGGCCGAGGTACGGGAGTTATTGAGAACAAGCCCTCGACTGATGTCTTGTCTCCTCCTCCTCCCCGCGTGTGTATAAGCATTCACCCCTGAAGGTAAGTCTCGCTCCGATCTCGGTCCGAGTGTCGGTTCTGGATGCCGCCCTTCTCTCCCAGTTTTGAGTGAGAGAATGGCAGCAGAGCCCTTGATTTAAATTACGAATCACCGATCAGCTCCAATCATTAGACCCCTATACCACCTTTTAATAAACATCCCCCCCTTCACGATGACCCTCCCCCGAGGGGAAGCGGCGGGGTACGGCGGACTCGGCGAGGGCGCTGGAACGCCAAAACAAAGAACGCGCGCTGCTGGCCAACATGCGGCGCTACACCAGCGTGTGCATCGATAAGATCCGGGGGAAGTTCATGAGAATCCTGCACCACGAGAGCAAGGGTAGGGCCTGGCATTCATCGCCAAACCCCACACCCTAAACCCTAAACCCTAAACCCTAAATCCTGAACCCTAAACCTCAAAATCATGCAACGCATCTTATACCCTTGTTACCAGAGTCAGAGAGAGACATGCTTCCGCGTGTATAAGGAGGCACCAGACTTTCGCCCTGGCCCCTGTGATGTAACAACCCTCGTTTCTCCAATCACATGGCATCACATGACATGGCGAGCAGTATCTGCCAGGCCCTAAGCAGGGGGGTGTGCGCGGTTCCCTTGGAAACGCAGTACTCTCCCGGGCTGGTGGACGACGCGGACGAGGAATCGGTCGAAGCAGGGGGGGTATTGATAGCAAGCCCTCCACCGCCGTTGAGTCTCCTCCTCCTCTTCCTCCTCCTCCTCCTTCTCGTCCTCCTCCTCCTCCTCCTCCTCCTCCTCCTCCTCCTCCTCCTCCTCCTCCTCCGCGCGTCTGTATGAGCATTCACCCTGCAGGTAAGTCATGTTCCGATCTCGGCTCGAGTGCTTGTTCTCAATGACCCTCCTGCGAGGAGTCGGACTCGGACGCCGACTCGGTGGAATCGGAGTCGGACGACGGCCCCTTGGAATCGGATTCGGACATGGGTATCCACGGTGGGCACATGATCGGGGTCGACAGCGGCACCGGTGACAGCAGCGACGGCAGTGGCTTACACTCGTCCACTTGTTTGGCTCAACGTAAGCACATTCTGTGGAATACTCTGATTGACGCCAGTCTGTCAACTGCAAAAACGTCTCAAGTTGAGCTGAAACATGGACGGGTGTAGGCCCCTGAGCGACGGCAGTGACGGCGGTGGCAGCAGTGAGCCTGGCAACCCCGCCAATGAGAGCTCTGATAGTGACAGTGACACTGAGCCGGTTGTTGCACCAGTGATCTAGCACCGTTCAGCACAGGGGTCATGGTGGCAGATAGGGAGAGACCGACGCGTCGGCGTTCATAAGGAGGCACCAGGCTTTCACCCTGCCCCCGGGAGAGACAGACGCTTCCGCATTTGACCTGATCCGTGAGTCAATGATCAGTTTATAGACAATGGGCTTGAATCATGATTTTTTCTTTTGATAGCCTTTCAAAACCCAGATTCAATTCCAAAATGATCAAATCTGCCTTTCAAAATCCTCTCCATGTCGCCGCCGCGCCGCAAACTGTCGCAAACCAACGGCGCCGGCGGCGACGGCGTTCCTCCCAGGTTGGGAAAGGGTTGAAACAAGGGTTGATGTTTTGCGCGGAAGTTCAGGCGCGTTCGCAGTTTGTATGGGGACGGGCCAAATCATTATCGACGTACGGATCCGGTCATGTATAATGAGGAGGCACCAGGCTTTCGACCTGCCCCATGTAGTGACGGTGGTAGTGACAGTGATTGCCTATGACGACGACGACACCGGTATAAAGTCCGTATTTCATTCCTAGTCGAACGATCAACCTGAATGATCCGATGCGCGACGAGTGATTACTAGTACCCATGTCCCAACTTTGCTTCACAAGATATAACTTTTTGTACAACAAAATCACATGATACAGCTAGTGTGTGAGGCATCCCCAAATGCTCAAGTGTGTTATCTGTATCGCAACGTAATATGAACGTTCGGCCGGCGGCCGCTCCATGGCACAGCACGCCACCCTGAACCCTAAAGCATGAACCCTAAACCTGCTGTTAAGTTACTGGCTCGAAGTGCGCCTCGGTGTCAGTCCTGTGAATAGTCGGCCTCAAGCGGCAGGACTGGTTGCAAGTTGAACCCAACATCCTATGCACGTTCGGCTGGCGGCGGCTTCATGCTATAGCACGCCATCTTCTGCTCCTCCTCGCTGTATCGACGCAAGTTGGATTTGAAAGCAACGTTCGAAAGCAGGTCAGCATGCTTCAGGTTCAAGCACTTACTTCCAGACGCTTTCAACATGGGTTTCATCGCTTAAACTCAGTGTCGGGGTGACATGTCACCCTTATCTTCTTGAAACCGAGGGTCTATTTACTCAAGGATGGCGACCCGGTCGGACTTTCGGCTAGTCGGTCGGAGGGGTTTCCGAAATGGACAGCTCTCATTGGTCGAACGGGATTTCGATACCATATCTTCGATACCACATCCGACACTGAGTTTAAATTGGCACCGCCTTACCTCGCACACGCGCTCGTAGTGCTCCTCGGGGGGAGTCAGTTGCACCTCCGTGCTCGGTGTCCGAGTGTAGGGCCCCGCGGCTTTGACTCCCCCACATCACGGGGTGGCACGTAACTCAAGAACCGAGGGTCTACAACGTGGTGGATCGACAGGGAAGTCGTAGGTGTAGGGCCCGGCGGATTTGACTCCCCACGTCACGGGGTGAGGCTTCACTCAAGACACAATTTGAATCCCTAGATCATGGGGCCGTAGCTCTAGGTGATTCAGGACCCGAGGGTCTGCAAGGTGGATCGACAGCAGAGTCATAGGCATAGGCATTATTCATGACAGGGCCCGGCGGATTTGACTCCCCCACTTCACGGAGTAGCACATAACTCAAGGACCGAGGGTCTACCACGTGGTGGATCGAAGAGGGAGTCATATACAAAGGCATCATCCGTGAGCACCGCCTGGTACGCCCCAAACGGCTTTGACTCCCCCACTTCACGGGGTAGCACATAACTCAAGAACCGAGGGTCTACGACGTGGTGGATCGATGGGGGAGTCATGGGCAAAGGCATCATCCGTGAGCCCCGCCTGGTACGCCCCAAACGGCTTGCCCAAATACAGCGCCTCCGCACCATCTGCCACGCACGCACCCCCCACCAGCGCATCCTCGCCGGAGGGTCTCACATTGATGGGGTGTGAGTTACGTTGATAGGGTGTTGGCCTCAAGTTGATAGGATGGTAAGGTTCGAATGAGTTTAGGGTTCAGGGTTTAGGGTTTAGGGTGTAGGGTTAGTAGGATTCAGGGTTAGGGTTTTGGGTCTCACCTGCACCGCTGCCCGCTTATATCTCGCCGGGCCCTCCTTCAACACGCTGCAAGTCAGCCGCTTGATATCAGACGACGCAATGCTCAACGCGCGCCGGAAATCCGCCGGCCACGTCTTCGGGTCCGCGTAACGCCACGCCGTGATGCGTTTATACTCGTCTTCGTTCGATGCAATTTCGCGCATCCGAGCCGCCAACCAGGGGCTTACACTCGTCCACTCTTCAGCTCAGCTCAAGCGCCTTCTGTGTCACGGGGGGTGCAGTTAGCGGTTGTTTCGGGGGTGCTTTGGGGGTGGTAGGGGGTATTAGGGGTGTTCAGGGTGTGCTTTTGTGTCAGAAACGGCTCAAGTTGAGATGAATAGTGGACGAGTGTAAGCCCCTGCCGCCAGCGCCTCCACCGACTTGAACTGCTTGACGTCCAGCACGCACTCCGAGCAAGGCAGGTGCTGGTGCACGTCATCGTCACCGAAATAGACGGGGATGGAGCCGCGGCTCACCGCCAGCCACAGCTTCTCCGTCGTGTAGGGGCTTACGCTCGTCCCCTTCTCAGCTCAACTTGAGCCGCTTCTGACACGAAATATACCCTAGGTACCCCATAATCTCCCCTAATCCCTGCTTAATACCCCCTAAAGAACTCCTAAATGCACCCCCTGTCCCACAGAAAGCGCTTACGTTGAGCCGAAAAGCGAGCCCCTGCCGTGGTGTAACCGGGACAAACACTGTTCTCTGCGGCGAAGTAAAACAGGTAACGCGACATGATGATCTGCATGGTCCTCCGCTGGTCGTCGTGCTGCATGTCGCGGCCCGGCAGGTCGGGGTCCGGCCGCTGATTGTTGTGGCAGGACCCGATGGACCACACGGGGAAGTGCGCGGAGATGTCGCCCAGGATCAGGGGCTTACACTCGTCCACGCTAGAGCTCAACTTGAGCAACTCCAGGACACATTCATGAGTCATGTTCGATTGTACGGAGGACAGAAGAGCTCAAGTCGAGCTGAAATGGGAACGAGTGTAAGCCCCTGCCCAGGATACCCACCCGCGCCGGTATCCCGCAGTCGAGGGCGAGCCAGCCCATCACCGGCTGCCTCTCGCTGAAGGGCCGCACGTACGCCTCGTAGTCCTGCACCAGGTGCCGCGCCCGGGGGTATAGCCCGGTATAATCGTTGAGCTCCGATCAGCGCTGTGTCGCATCGGTAGGATTAGGTATCATCGGACTGTAAGCGGGAGGATGAGGACGGGGAGGAGGGGGAGGAGGAGGTGGGGCGGAGAAGGAGGAGGGAGAGGAGGAGGAGGAGGAGGAGGAAGAGGAGGAGGAAGAGGAGGAGCAGGAGAAGGAGGAGGAGGAGGAGGAGGGAGAGGACAAGGAGGAGGAGGAGGAAGAGGAGGAGGAGGAGGCGGAGAAGGAGGAGGAGGAGAAGGAGGAGGAGGAGGAGGAGGAGGAGGAGAAGGAGGAGGGAGAGGAGGAGGAGGAGGAGGAGGAGGAGGAGGAGGAGGAGGAGGAGGAGGAGGCTGTGTGCAGGTGCGCTGCGAGCAAACAGTCATGATGAACCCTGGCCTCACCGAGGGCAGGAAGTTCCACCACAGGGCAGAGCCGGCCTCGTTGGAATAAGCCAGGTAATCGAGCTGGTCCATCAACCTCTTGTTCAGCAGCTCGGCCCCAAATCCCGAGGGGGACTCGTGAGCAAAGTAGATGTAAACCTGGCCCTGGTGGGCCTTGGCGGGTAACGTCCAGCTGTCACCGTTAGCGTACGCGCCGTTCCAAATCAGGGACCCCTCGTTGAAGAGCACGACGTCGGCGTCACCGCACCCCGACCCGTCGTGGCCCTTCACCACCTCAGATATGCAAAAGCCGGGGCTCATCTGCCGCGTCGCCGAGTCAATCAAGGACTGAAACCAGCCCTCCGGAAACGCGAGGTCCCAGTGATCCGCGTGATCGATACACAGCTTGAACTTATTGCGGTGCGCCCCCTGGTAGTCGTTGCGTCCAGCGACAGGGGCTTACACTCGTCCACTTCTCAGCTCAACCTGAGCCGTTTCCGACACAAAATACACCCTGAACACCCCATGATACTCCTGAATACCCCCTGACACCTCCTAACCCCCCCCCTTAAACAAACCCTCAATGCACCCCTGTCCCACAGAATGCGCTTAAGTTGAGCCGAAAAGTGGACGAGTGTAAGCCCCTGCCCAGCGAGCGGCACGTGCGCCCACGGCGTAGGGCCTGCCAAATTAAGCTCGCCACGTCACCCAACGCGCTTTAAACCCTCGTTGCTTGAGTAAAATGCCATCCTATGCCGTGGCGAGCAATGTCTACGAGTAGGGCGGTACAGGTTCACCCTGCGTTGACCACGCTTGGTTCCAGCGCCTGAAGCTGAATTATGACCGCTTTCAAATAATGCTTTCAACTTCAAGTTGCGGGTTCAGGGTTTAGGGTTTAGGGTTTAGAATCTAGGGTTTAGGGTTTATGGTTTAGGGGTGCTACGCGGAGGCCGGCGACGGCCCTGCCACGCCGCGTTGTCGTACTCCCGGTCGTTGGGGTCCGCGACGATGCCCGGCGCCACGTCCGGTAGCCAGGGGCTTACACACGTCCACTTCTCAGCTCAACCTGAGCCGTTTCTGACACAAAATACACCCTGAACACCCCCTGATGCTCCTGAATACCCCCTGACACCTCCCAAACACCCCCTAAACAACCCTTAAATGCACCCCTATCCCACAGAATGCGCTTAAGTTGAGCCGAAAAGTGAACAAGTTTGAACCCCTGCCGGCAGCGAGTCAGCGCCGAAGCGAAGCACGTTGTCGAGGAAGAGGTCGGGCGGCGGCGGCGGCGCGGCGCCCATCAACCAGGGGCTTACACTCGTGCACTTCTCAGCTCAACTTGAGCCGTGTCTGACACAAGAAAACACCCTAAATTCCCCCTACCACGCCCTTAACACGAGCTTCACAACCCCTACGCGCACCCCCTATCCCATACAAAGCGCTCAAGTTGAGCTGAGAAGTGAACGAGTGTAAGCCCCTGCCATCCACGGGTTGCCCGCGCGGATCTCGGGGGTCACCGCCACTATGAACCTTGCTTCAGAGTCAACAGGGAGAGGTCTGGTGAAGTGACCAAATCGAGTGGTGTGACACGGTAGAATGACCATACTGATGAAGTTATACCGGGTTGGAGGTGAGGTTCATATGGAGCCCTTCGCTGCATCAGGATCAGCAGACTTCACACTGGTTGCGTAACACGGTGAAACTCATCTCATGAACGAGGGTTGGAATGTTGTTCATGACATAGCCGGGGTTTAAGACATCTCACTCGCCACGTCACAGGGTGACACTCGACTCAAGAAACGGGGTATGCAACATGCTATGTATGACGTGGCAGGTATATGTGGATGACATGGCAGGGGAATACTGATGACGTGGCAGGGGTATAATAATCACAATCCTCCAGCCTCACCCAGAGTGATCACCCCCGAGGCCCAACAACGGGCTATCCCCGAGGCCCGCCGACCCCCCGCCCCCGCCGCCCGCTTTCCCCGTCGCCGTTAGCACTTGCGGAGCCGTGTTCGCAGTGTACCGGTCCTCCGCCGCACCTGGCGCCGTCGCGCCCAGTGCCGTCGCGGAGTTCGCCGCGGTCCAGGGGCTTACACTCGTCCACTTCTCAGCTGAACTTGAGCCGTGTCTGACACAAGAGAACACCCTACACACCCTACACACCCCCTAACACCCCCTGACAACCCCTTAACACGGGCTACAAAACCCCTACGGGCATCCCCTATCCCATACAACGCGCTCAAGTTGAGCCGAAAAGTGGACGAGTGTAAGCCCCTGCCGCGGTCCCCGCTCGTGAAGAGTAAGAGATTGTAAATGCAGCGAGAACCAAGCACCCCACTCCAGCGGCCGCCGCCGCCGCCCACGACCGGTTCACGCCGTGGCCGGTACGCACGCCAACCTGCGTCGTATGTGTGTCATCTACATATGTCGTCGCCGCCGCGCCGCCTCCCCTCGGCTCGAACAACAACGACATCTTCTCGCCAGCCGCGTCGTGTTTCTGCCCCATTTTGCTGCGAACGTGACGCGAGGGATTAAACTCTTCCGCGACGGGTCCGAGTCAGGCGGCTGACCCTGCGGGAGATGAAGGAGGAGGGTTTGGGAGAGGCGCCCGTGAGCGTCGAGGACCACCACAGCGGCTTTCAATATAGCTCGAAGAGATGATTCCACATGCCAAAGCCATTCCGTCTGTAACACTCAAAAAGTCCTTGACATGACATGACAGACTGTTCAACTGTTGAACTGTAGGGTTTCAGTTTAGGGTTATCCATTTTCTGTCCGACCGCGGTAGTACCGCGGCGCGGTGGCGGCTCGTTTGTGCAGTCCAGCGTTTTTTTGGCCAGAGTGTGTCAGTGTCAGCCAAGTTGCCGCCGCCTTGCACCACTCACTCGCACGCACTCCCCTTCCCCCCCTCGATTTCATCAGCAACAATGGCGGAGGCTCTCACCACCACCCGTCTGTACGTGGGCAACATCCCGTGGTCCACCACTACCGACGAGCTCCGCACCATCTTCAGCCAGGCTGGCGCCATCACCGTGTGTGGTAGGGCCTGCTGCTCTTCACACTGAAGCCCGCCATCGCCGCTTCTCTGCGCGTTCACGAACACTCCTTACACCTTCGCCCAACTGCGTTACGCCGCAACATGCGAAGCGCTCATCCTTAGCCGTCCCTATGTGCGCAAAAGATCCCGTGGTCCGCAGGATCGACGCGCTCAAAACTATCTTTGTCTTGGGGGAAAAGTACCCTGCACTGCGACATCCCCACCGGCCGCCAGGGCCGGTCGCGCGGGTACGGCATCGTGGAGTACGCGGGCGTGGGCGAGGCGCAGCAGGCCGTCAACACCCTCGACGGTGCGACCCCATCGCCCTTATTTCTACCCCGCGTTCGCAGCGCATCGCCCCCGCCGCCTCGTTGTTTCTTCTCCCCGCCGCGTGCGTGCCACCCTCCAGCCGCCACCCGATTGTCTTTTATATATTCGCCCAGGATTTATGGTCCGGAGGAGCAAGTCGTGAGCGCGATTAGGGGTTGATTAACGTTAACGCGCGCGCGGCGCGACCCGCGGGGGAAAGGCGCTGACTAGCTCGCCTGCCGCCCATGTTGTATGGTGCAGGGCACGCGCTGGGCGACCGCAACATCACCGTGCGTGAGGACAAGGCGCCGACGAAGAGCGCCCCGATCAAGTCCGGCGGGGGCGGGGGTGGGGGTGGGGGCGGCGGCGGCGGCAACCGCGTCTCCACCCTGGGCGACCAGCCGGCCGCCGACGGCTGCCGCTGCTACATCGGCAACCTCGCCTGGGAGACCACCGAGGAGAGCCTCGTCGGTACGCGCCCCCCCCTTTCTCACCCCGCCTGTTCTTTCCCCGCGGTTGCCCCGCGCCGCCGCAATTCCCGCGTCTACCCTGTATCCCGACGGGTGAAACTTGACACTGACGTTCCTTCCTTTATATTTTTCGTCTCGCAGCGCACTGCGCTGGCATTGGCCCGGTGGTGCAGTCTGAGGTGGCGCGCCAGCCCGGCGGCCGCTCCAAGGGCTGGGGCCTCGTGGACTACAACACCCCCGCCGAGGCTGAGTCGGTGCGTTCGCCACCCCAGCCTCTTCTTCACCCCATTCTTCAGATCACTTCCATTTTTCTCCATCTAAACCCGGGCCTGTCACTTCACCTTCCCGGATGAGAATTGACTTTCAGTGTCACCGGTGTGTATTATTTTCAACACGTTTCTCTACTGGAAAGAGCCTCAATCCGAGTCTGACTTTCCCACTCGCGTCTCTTGTTGTTCTCGCAGGCGATTGCGCAGCTGCACAACTCCGAGCTCCAGGGTCGCTCCATCATCGTGCGCCTCGAGCGCGCGGGCGGCGCCCCCCCCAAGACCGGCGGCGGTGGCGGCGGCGGTGGCGGCGGCGGCGGCGGCATGGCTGGACGCCCCGAGGCGTCGAGCGGGCTGCAGATTGTGGTGCGCAACCTGCCGTGGTCCACGACGTCGGACGACCTGCGGCAGGTGTTCCAGCAGGCAGGGGCTTACACTCGTCTACTTTTCAGCTCAACTTGAGCGCTTTGAATTGGACAGGGGGTGCGCGTAGGGGTTGCATAGCCCGTGTTAAGGAGGTGTTAGGAAGTGTTGAGTGTGTTTAGGGTGTTTTATTCTGTCAGACACTGCTCAAGTTGAGCTGAGAAGTGGACGAGTGTAATCCCCTGCCAGTAGGTGGGCAACGTGGCCAAGGCGGACGCGGTGTGCCACGCCGACACCGGCCGCTCCAAGGGCTGGGGCACCGTGCTCTTCGAGACTCGGGAGCAGGCCCAGGCGGCAGGGTCTAACACCTTCACCTGTCACACACGGACCCAATCACTGACCCTGAACCAGCCACCTGTCATCACACGGAACTAGTCACCGACGCTGAACCATCCACGTGCTTTCCACACCTCGGAAGTGAGTCCGCTTGTCCTTGACTGCAGCCAATTGCCTTGTCCTACGAGTCCCACTTCACACCTCGAACATTAGCATGTTTGACTGACTTCTTCCATTTGACACCACGGGGCTGCCTGAGTCAAGCTGGAAGCAACAGAGCCTAAACCCTAAAACCTAAACCCTAAACCTGCAAGGCCCTACGTTCGGGCCATCCAGGGTTTCAACGGCGTGGAGCTGGAGCACCGGCCCATGCAGATCAAGCTCGACCGCTACGATTAAGTAGTGAGCTCGGATCGGAGTCGTCGCGTCGCGTCGTGATGAGTGGTGCGGTGCCGAGAGGACTCGCTGCGTCATGCACACAACAACACATCAATATAAACTGCGGGGTCGAGAGGCCAAGCAAAAAGCAGATGAAGATGAACAAGAGTACAAGGAACCGCGGGAACACTAAGTTGGAGCCGCGGCAATGGTAAAATGGTAATGGTCATGCTGGCAGTAAGATTGCAGGCGTGGAAGGGTCACCGCCGTGTTGCTCAGAAACGGATGAAGTAATGGATATGAACTTTGTGTGTTTCTACAATAACGCGACTTTATGCGTTTTCTACATTTAATAATGTCAGCTGGGGCAGTCGGGGAGCTGGAAGGACGCGCCGGGCGGCGGCGCGGGCCGCAGCCAGGGAACATGTTTAATATGAGTTGCCTTTATGTCATGAAGCAATCCAGCGCGCTCGGCGCGCGCGCATACACTAACTTTGATAAAGGATTCTGTTTAAATAACAAGTCAACACGCTAAAATGCATCGGCCTTGGTGCTTCACAAACACAGCCCCTGGGAAACAATCCACTAACGCTCACGATGCAGCAATGTTGAAACTCTCATCGGGGCGCACACGCCACGATGAATAAAAAATAGGCGGCTCAGAAAGAACCGCACTCAATAATGTACACTTCGAGAGCAAAAATACTTTGCTCTCGACTCAAAATGGATAACGCGGCGATAGTTTGCCATGTACCCACCATAAAGATCACAGTAACCCACACATCCTGTCCCGAGAGACTCCTTCCCCGTCATCATCATCTCATACCCCTCATCTCACCATCATATCATACCCCTTCATCATCATATCATAATAATCAATCATATTGCGCTGAGCAAGCGCTGGTCTTCGGCCAGGTTCGGGCTGTACGATCACACGCATTCGCGTTGGTCACGCCAGGGACCCGAGCATGGATGTGATTTGAGCACTTAGGCCACCTTGACCTCTTGCATCTTGTTCGGACCCCACAGCAGGCCGGTCTTGAGGCCTGGCAGGATGAACATCCAGTACGGCAGGTCCAGCCCCGGCCGCTTGTACGCCATGGGGTGCCGGTGGTGCCACCCGTGGTACGCCTCGCCCGCGTCCAGGGCCACGTACGAGTGCACTCTTTAAATAATGTTCCGTACCAACCCAGGAAACTGGATACTGGGCATGGTTTGGAATCATACTTACGCTAAAAATCGCGCAAATTTGAACAAAACCGCCCGAAATCGGCGCAAATGGCCTCGTACAGAGCTCGGAACCTCTGGAGTAACGAGGGTGCGTACCCGGCTCGGAACATGATTAAAAGAGTGCACTCGCATCGCCTTGCCAAGCCGCGTCACAGCACGCCACGTCAGTCACATAACGAGGGTTCGAAATGCGTGCTGTCGATAACGTGGTGGGCAACGGGCATGACAGCTGTTGCTCGCCACATCATAGAATGTCACGCTGCTCGGCAAACGAGGGTTCAAAATGCGTGTGGATGACATGGCGGGCAACATGCGCTTGTTGACCAGGGGCTTACACTCGTCCACTATTCGGCTCAACGTAAGCACATCTTGTGGGGTACGTTGGGTGCATGATTCCCCCCCAGTCTAATAGACAGGGGGACAAGGAGAGGTGTGACCAACACGGCTTGGGTCGAGCTGAAAAGTGGACGAATGTTGTAAGCCCCTGTTGTTGACCGTACCGAAGGTGTTGGCCAGGGGGTCGAAGGGCAGGTCCACGGCGCGGCACACGCCGCCGCCGCCGAACTTAGCCTGCTGCGCATTCGCCACGTGCTCCGGCGCCGAGTGGAACGCCACGTTGAAGTACAGCGTGAGTACCTGGCATCAGGGGCTGAACATCGTCCACATTTCAGCTCAACTTGAGCGCTTTGTATGGGATGGGGGTGCGCGTAGGGGTTGTGTAGCCCATGTTAAGGGGGTGTTTAGGTTGTGTAGGGTGTTTTTGTGTGTCAGACACGGCTCAAGTTGAGCTGAGAAGTGAACCAGTGTAAGGCCCTGCCTGGCACAGGCAGCCGCTGAGCATGGATACGTACACGGCCCAGCACCAGAGCCTGGCAAATGATGCATGCCACGTCATAGGACGGCACATCACTCAGGGAACGAGGGTTCGACACGCGTTGGATGACGTGGAGGAAAATATGACAAAGTGCGTGAAACCACGTAGACACTTAGTGAGCAGTGCTAAGTCGTCCCGCTCGACCAATTAGAACGCTCCATTTGGACGACTTTAGTACTACTTGTTGCTATCCTGTGAGTGTCTAAGTGGTTTCACGCACTTTGTCATATCTGGCGGGCCCTACCCAGCCGATGCCGCCGAAGGCGTAGAAGACACTGTGCACCGCGAACACCGGCACCCAGTACAGGTTCTCCCTGATGCGGTGCGGGTGGGGGCGGGCACGGCGGGTCAGCGGTGTGCGGCGGACGGCGAGGAACCGGCGGGCGGCAAGTCAGCGGTATGGTGCGGGGGCGGGTTAAGTGGGGAGGGGTCCAAGTGCAGCACTGCGCGTTTGACATTGCGCGTGCATTCAAACGCACAGTCCACGGCGAAACGCCATGATGGTCGCTGAAAAAGGTCCAAGGTTGTTGCGCCAATGCTCGCTTGAAAAGGTCCAAGGTTGTTCCGGCAAAGCCATGGGGCGCCGCGCGGCGACGCGCAGGAAGCGTCCCTCGCACGAGCTGGACAAACCCCGTGACGATGCAAGCGCAGCCGAGGGTAGCGCTATGACAAACGTGTGTAGCTGTGTAGTCAATCGAGCGCGTTGTGTGTTGTGTGTTGTGTGTTGTGTGTTGTGTGTTGTGTGTTGTGTGTTGTG
>Ga0307489_10001276_pt1 | contig 16490 bp, 15 predicted proteins | sample SB12metaG_FD_202247 | JGI IMG/M metagenome (GOLD analysis project Ga0307489, IMG submission 202247) | Sea-ice brine microbial communities from Beaufort Sea near Barrow, Alaska, United States - SB 1.2 | ecosystem: Environmental > Aquatic > Marine > Coastal | place: USA: Alaska | collected...
CACTATCACCAAAAGAATATATTGAAAAGGTAAAAAGAAAAGAAATATACGATCCGGTGCTGAATTTTCAAATTTCCAACGATTTTCATCCTTCAAAAATCTTAAAAGGATATTTAGCTGGAGATGATGCATCTAACGAATTTGCCGTTTTACTAGAGTGGAAAAACATCTATTATGAAAAGCAAACTAAAAAAGCCACGACCAAGAAAAAAGTGGTTCGATTAGGATTAATACAGTGGCAAATGAGACTATATAAAAACTTAGAAGAACTCATGCAGCAAGCAGAATATTTTGTGGATGCCGTTTCTGGCTACCGCTCAGATTTTGCTCTTTTTCCAGAGTTTTTTAACGCCCCTTTAATGGCAGACAACAACCACCTTCCAGAATCGGAAGCAATTAGAGAATTGGCCAAACACACTCCTGAAATAGTGCAGAAATTTTCTGAATTGGCCATTTCATATAATATTAATATTATTACTGGAAGCATGCCCGAAATAAAGAATAACTTACTTTATAATGTGGGGTATTTATGCAAAAGAGATGGCACCGTTGAAAGGTATGAAAAACTTCACATTACCCCAGACGAGGCAAAAGTTTGGGGCATGCAAGGAGGAAGTGAGCTAAAAACATTCGATACCGATTGTGGCAAGATTGGAATCCTTATTTGTTACGACTCAGAATTCCCTGAATTGAGCAGGTTATTGGCAGAAGAAGGAATGGACATTCTATTTATTCCCTTCTTAACAGATACTCAAAATGGGTACTCTAGAGTGCGTCATTGTGCACAAGCAAGAGCCATAGAAAATGAATGTTATGTTGCTATTGCAGGAAGCGTTGGCAATTTGCCAAAAGTACATAATATGGATATTCAATTTGCCCAGTCTATGGTTTTTACTCCCTGCGATTTTTCATTTCCTGCAAATGGGATTAAAGCGGAAGCCACCACGAATACTGAAATGATTTTAATTGCCGATTGTGATATCGATTTGTTGCGGGAATTAAATCAATTTGGGAGTGTAAGAAACTTAAAAGACCGAAGAAAAGACATTTTTGAATTAAAAAAAACGGTTGCCAAAAAGGAATAAAAACACCAATGTTTATGGCTCTTGATCATTTTATAAATACAAGAATGATATTCTTTACCTCTTACTGTTAACCCTTTTCGCATCCATAAACACGAACAGCCTTTGCAAAACATATTGTTGCAAAGGCTGTTAGGTATTTAAAAAAAATAAGCTCTTCTAAGCTGTAATTTCTGTATCTGTAATTGCAATCACTTCAAGATCAAAAATAAGTTCTTTACCTGCTAAAGGATGATTTCCATCTACCACAATGCTTTCATCGTTCACTTCAACAACCAATAAATTCATTTCTTGACCCTCTGGAGATTTAGAAACTAAGCCCATACCAATTTCTGGTTTAATTTCTTGGGGAAGTTCACTTCTTTTTACTTCTTGTTTTAGTGCATCATTAACATCGCCATACGCTTCCTCAACAGGAATCGTAATGGTTTTCTTTTCACTTACCTTCATATCGATTAACCCTTTCTCAAAACCAGGTATGATCTGTCCTTTCCCTAGAGTGAATTCTAACGGTTCTTTCCCTTCAGAAGTGTCAAAAACTTTTCCGTCAGCTAATTTCCCTGTATAATGTACTTTTACCGTGTTATTCTCCTTAACTTGATTCATACTATATGTTTTAATTTTAAAAAATATTCTTTGCATAATTCTTACGCAACCAACATTTTAGTTTCAACTAATTAAAACAACTGCCGCCAAAACCACGCCAAAAAATGAAAAATCGGGAATAGAACTTTATAAACCTCCTTTAAAAGACAAAAATCGTGCTGTATCCCCTTGCTATGATCAAATTACCTTTTTAAAACCTTTTTAAAAATAATCTTGTAAAAAATAATTTAAGGACCCAATATGGCAGTTAAAACAAAAGTTCACACCTTATTTGTGCCAACCGCATTAAAAAAACGCCTTGTTTAGGTAATCATTTTCTGTCTAATATAAAAGACCATTCCTTAGAGACGACGCTCTTTTTATTATTTTTCAGAAAAAACGTAAAGTAGTAAAAGGAATAAAAAAACTAAAATCTATCGCAAAACGAAACACACAAAAAAACAAACAAATCGTTTTTGTTTGTTTTTTAATTACTAAATTAGTTTGCAAGTAACTACAAAAACGAGATTGGTGAACCTTATATTATCTGTAAATAAAATGAACAAGAAACTATTATTTATTATAGCAATACTAATAGCGACGAACTCTAACGCTCAAATTATTTTTGAAAAAGGATACTTTATTAATAATTCTAACCAGAAAACTGCATGTTTTATTAAAAATATTGATTGGGTAAACAATCCAACTGAATTTGAATACACACTAACGAAGGATTCCGAGAAAAGAAGTGCTACAATCAAAAGCATCAAAGAGTTTGGAGTTTCTAATAGTTCTAAATATGCAAGAGCTAAGGTCAATATTGATAGGTCGAGCGAAGTTCTAAACAATTTAAGCGTCGACAAAAACCCACTATTAGAAGAGGAAGTCCTTTTTTTAAAGGTTTTAGTTGAAGGCAAATCAAATTTATATGAATACAGCGAGACAAACTTTAAGAGATATTTTTATAGCAAAGAGAATACCCCTATTGAACAATTAATTTTTAAAAGCTATAAGACAGCCGAAAATAAAATTGGTACAAATAATAGATTTAAGCAACAGCTATGGAATGATTTAAAGTGTCCAACTTTTAGTATGAATAAATTAAAAAAATTAGTGTACCGAAAAAAGGAGTTGATTAATTTTTTTGTGGCGCATAATGCATGTAATAATAAAGAGTATATCAATTTTGAAGAGAAACAAAAAAAAGATTTATTTAACTTAAACTTTCGACCCGGCCTTAATTATTCGAGTCTTTCAACACAAAATTACTATTCAAATTCCAAAAACATAGCTTTTGACAATGAATGGACATTTAGAGTTGGAATTGAGGCCGAATTTATTATGCCTTTTAATAAAAATAAATGGGCCTTTGTCATAGAACCCACTGTTCAATATTTCAACTCAAAAAAAGAGGTAGATAGCAAAAATGCTAAGGCGGACTATAAATCGATTGAATTACCGCTTGGAGTGAGACATTATTTCTTCCTAAAGGAGCATTCTAAACTTTTTATTAATGGCGCATTTATTCTAGATTTTAGCAGCAATTCGATAATTGAATCTTATTCTGGAAGTAAGTTAGAAATAAAATCAAGAAATAGTTTCGCTTTAGGTATTGGTTATAAATACCAGGATAGCTATAGTTTAGAAATAAGATCTATAACCAAAAGAGACCTTTTAAGTGACTACATGTCCTATAGTGCAGCATATAGTTCTCTCTCAATCATATTCGGATATTCATTTTTCTAATTCCAATACTGGTTACCAATAAGAAAAACTTAAAAACCAATACAAAAAAAAGCGATCTAACGTAACTATAACTCAATAACAAGCCGATCTTACAATTATTATCTACCCCCTTAAATGAGCAATTACTTATTGTATATTCAGGCTTAAGAACCATTGAAATAAATTTTACCGAAATTCTTGGTAAGCAGGTCTTCCCAAAAGGCATCGAAGCCATAAATGGGAAATCCCTGTTTTAGATTTATACTCAGAACAAACACCTCCGCATAAATACTAAAAAACAGATGAACGTTGTTAGATTATTAAACACTAAAGTACAGTAATAAAAAAAAGAATCTTATTAGTCACTGTTGTCCTTCTAAATTTAGGCATCGCATTTGCACAAGTTTGGGAAACAGATTTTGAAAAATAAAAAGAATTTTTTAGCAAAGAAAACAAACCCATTTTGCTGGTATTCCAAGGCTCATATTCGTGTGCCCCATGTATTAAATTAGATCGAAATTTGGAATACAGACCTCTTTAAAAACTATGCAAAAAACAATTATATTATGTTACAGGCAGATTTCCCTCGAAAAAAGAAAAATGCCTTAGCAGAAACTCAAGTTGAGGCGAACGCTAAATTAGCTGAAACTTATAATAAACGTGGTGTTTTTCCTTTTGTGGTTGTTTTGAATCACGAAGGACCTGTCTTAGGAGAAACAGGTTACAAAAAAATAAGCCCAGAGGCTTATATCAAAGAATTAAATAGTTTTACCCAATAATTTGAAACAACTACTTTCTGCCTTCCTTATGCTATGTGCCCTCGCAGCGAAGGCACAAACCCCCTACAGACGTAGCCTTAAATTAATGGGTAGTGGTTTTGAAATTACTGTTATTGCCAATGATTCAATGCAGGGCAACCAGTATATAAACCTTACCAAAAATGAAATAGCTCGCATTGAAAAATTAATTTCTTCTTGAGATGCAAACACACAGACTTCTAAAACAAACCAAAATGCCGGAATAAAACCTGTCATTGTAGATGACGAATTATTTCAATTGATAGTGCGTTCAATTAAAATATCTAAATTAACCAAGGGTGCTTTTGACATCAGTTATGCATCTATGGATGAAATTTGGCATTTTGATAAAATATTGATGGTGATGCCATCTGATTAGGAAATAAAGAAATCTGTTCAAAAAGTAGGCTATCAAAATATGATCCTACATGTTGCGAACCACGCTGTATTTCTGAAACTAAAAGGCATGAAAATTGGCTTTGGCGCCATTGGTAAAGGATATACCGCAGATAAAGCAAAAGCATTGCTTATAGAAAAAGGAGCTGTAGCAGGAATTATAAATGCCTATGGAGATCTAAACACGTGGAGAACACAACCCAATGGGAAATACTGGATGATTGCCATTATAAATCCATTAAACAAAAAAAACGTGTTTTCTTGGATGCCAATTAAAAATAGTACCATTGTGACGTCTGGAAACTATGAAAAGTCTGTGACATTTAATAATATCTTATACACTCACATTCTTGACCCCAGAACCGGCTATCCCGCAACAGGTATTTTAAGCGTTTCTGTTTTTGCAAAAACGGCCGAATTGGCAGATGCTTTAGCAACTTCAATTTTTGTCATGGGCAAAGAAACCGGAATGGCCTTTATAAATCAATTAAATGGAGTAGAATGTGGTATTGTTGATCATAACAATACCCTTGCAAGCTCAAAAAACATAGAATTAAACCCCTAAAAAAATGATTAAAAAAGCAATTATTCTTTCCCTTTTTCTTTAGTTCTTTCTACTCTTGTGTAGCAGTAAAAGAATAAACTTGAACGATCCAGATATGGCGTTAGTTCAAAAAAAATTAGACGCTTTGAAACTGCTTTTCAAGTATATCGCGAAGGTGCCTCTGGAGCCAATGGAGGAAAGTCTGGTGGTGGCTGTGGTTGTAACTAACTATTGAAAAACAAAATGAAAAGCCTAATTATATGTATTTCCCTTTTTATACTTTGGAAGCCTCACTGCTCAACAAAATACACCTTCAGCCTATAAAAATAGAGTTTTAGAAACCTCTAAAGTCAACTTTTTAACAAGTTACTATGCACAAGAGGGAAATAATACTTCTGTAACTGGTGGAATAGGAACTGAAAAATTATCGGATGCAACGGGCACTATTGTCGTGAGCATCCCTATAAACGAGGATGATATACTAACCATTGATGCGGGTTTCTCTGCATATACTTCTGCTTCTTCTAGTAATGGAAATCCTTTTGATATTTCTGGCGCATCTGCAAATGATGATGATGATGATGATGGCTACAATCGCCCCCAAACTAGCATGAATGCCGTTATTGGAAGTCTGTGGCTTTCGTCTACAGGTGCCTCACGGTCTGATGTATGGACGAGTGTAAATGCCGATTATTTTGCCCCCTATGAATAAAATCTATCTACCAGTGCATACTATACTTCAGACTATGATTTACCGCAATTTAGTGCAAATAAATCTGGCTTTAGAGTGAGTTATACAGACATCTTTAGCAAAGCATATCTTTGGGAATTTGGGTTGAAAATCATCGACTTTACCTATAATAATTACGAGCGTACCACGGACCTAAGTGAAAATTATGTTGGTATAGACTTTCAATTTGTAATGGACTAATAAAAATATATAGGCTCATAATACTTCTTATAATAGTATTCATTTAATTCTTCCACCGTGTATTCTAAAAGAATGGAAGAAGAGTTTAAACCCGAAAACTCTTGGGAAACAACCCTGGAGTTTAACCTCGATTCTAATGTAAGTACGTTTAAGCGTTTAAAATTTAGACTAGAAAAATAATTCCAAAAGCCATTTTGTAAGAACGCCAAAAATTAACTATTTACAAACTAGAAATTATTACAATAATACCTTTAGTTTTGTCTTTCAATAATTCATGTTTTGTCAAAAGAATCAACCTTTTTAAATTTGAAACACTTTCAATATTTTAAAACGCCTATTGCCGAGATAGAAGTTCCTAAGAAATTCACGTTTCCGTTTTATTATGAACCCCATTTATTGTGTAAAATTGCGTCGAAAGAATTGCAAGAATATTTAGAAACTCAAACAGATTTTGAGCATGATTTTGGTTTACATAATAAGCAAACAGATGTAGCAATTGGAAAAATGTTTGGGGTTTTAGTCGTAGAAAACCAGCAAAAGGAACTTGGGTATTTATGCGCTTTTTCTGGAAAATTAGCCGATAAAAGTTTGCCTAAAAAATTTGTTCCCCCTGTTTTTAATATGAGAACTGAAGGTAGTTTTTATATCAAAGGAGAAAATGAACTGAATAAAATTAATGAGTCTATTGGACTTATAGAAGAAAACAGCCATTTTTTATCGCTGAAAAAATTAGTAAACACTTTAGAAAAAAAAGCCTTTCTAGATTTAGAAAATGAACGCCAAAAAATGAAATTGGCCAAGAAAAATAGAAAAACGAGAAAGGTGGAAGCATCCATCAGTTTACCAAAGAAAGCATTTGATGAATTTAATCAAAAACTAACACAAGAAAGTTATAATCATCAGTTTTATTACAGAGAACTTCATGAACACTGGGAAACAAAAATTGCCCATAAACAAGAAAACTTAACTGTTTTTCAAGATGAACTATCCCAATTAAAAAAAGAGCGAAAAAAGAAGTCTAATTATCTGCAACAAACATTATTTGGAAAGTATCAGTTTTTCAATCAGCAAAAAGAACTCAAGGGATTAAACGATATTTTTAACAACCCCGAGATAAAGCCTCCTGCAGGATCTGGAGAATGCGCTGCGCCAAAATTATTAAACTATACGTTTGCAAACGAATTAAAACCAATTGCCATGGCAGAATTTTGGTGGGGAACCTCTCCAAATTCAGAAATAAGGAAGCATAAAAACTTTTATCCTGCATGCCAAAGCAGGTGTAAACCTATTTTATCCCATATGTTGGAAGGGGTTGATTTGGAAGAAAGTAAAATGCTAGAAAGCTACTTTGAAGAAAAGGAATTAGAAATTATTTTTGAAGACGAAGCACTCATCATCATTAATAAACCCCCAGAATTTTTATCGGTTCCGGGAAAAGAGGTGTTAGACTCGGTGTACACCCGAATAAAAACAAGATATCCGAATGCTACTGGCCCCTTAATCGTTCACAGACTAGACATGTCTACTTCTGGAATTTTAATACTCACCAAAACCAAAGAATCTAATAAAATAATGCAACGTCAATTTATTAACCGAAGTGTAAAAAAACGTTATGTTGCCTTATTAGATGGAAATTTACAAGAAAACGAAGGAATTATTAAACTCCCCTTACGCGTAGACTTGGATGATAGACCCAGACAATTAGTTTGTTTTACACATGGCAAACCTGCAGAAACTCTTTGGAAAGTGATTCACAGAGAAAATGGTAAGACCCGTGTTCATTTTCATCCTATAACAGGAAGAACCCACCAATTAAGAGTTCATGCCTCCTATTTCGAAGGCTTAAACACGCCCATTATTGGTGATGATTTATACGGTAAAAAAGCGAACAGATTGCATTTACACGCAGAATTTATTGAGTTTTCACACCCCATTACCAACAAAATAATAAGTTTTACCGTGCCGGCAACATTTTAAAAAGCTTTGCGGTAACCTAATCTCTAAAATTATGGAGTAAAAATATTCTAAAACACTATTTGTCAATCAAATAAATATAGGTACATTTGCACTCCTTTTTTAAGGAAAAAACAGAATATTAATAAACAAAAACTAAAGGTGTAATTATGAACACATTAAGTTACAAAACAGTATCGGCTAACAAAGCTACAGCAGATAAGCAGTGGGTTTTAGTGGATGCAGACGGTCAAACGTTGGGTCGTATCGCTTCTGAAATAGCAAAGCTAATTAGAGGAAAACACAAACCAAACTTTACTCCTCACGTAGATTGTGGAGACAATGTAGTGGTTATCAACGCAGAAAAAATTAATTTGTCAGGAAAGAAATGGAATGACAAAACCTACATTCGCCACACGGGTTATCCAGGAGGACAAAGAACCCTTACTGCAACAGAAATGTTCGGGAAAGATCCTGCAAGATTAGTTGAGAAAGCTGTAAAAGGAATGTTACCTAAAAACAAATTAGGAGCTGCTTTATACAGAAATTTGTATGTATATGTTGGAGGTGAGCACAAGCATAATGCTCAGAATCCTACACTTATTAACTTTAACAAATAATCGTAAGAAATGGATACTATACACAAAATAGGTAGAAGAAAAACAGCCGTTGCGAGAGTTTACCTTTCTGAAGGAACAGGAACAATCACGGTAAATAAAAAAGATTTTAAAGACTACTTTACAACACCACACCTGCAATATAAAGTACAACAACCTTTAATGTTAACAGAAGATTTAACTTCTTACAACATTAAAGTAAATGTTTATGGAGGTGGCGTTACTGGACAAGCAGAGGCAATTCGTTTAGGAATTACCAGAGCATTGGTCTCAATTAACGAAGAAAGTAAAGCGCTTTTAAAACCACATGGTTTATTAACACGTGATCCAAGAATGGTTGAACGTAAGAAATTTGGTCAGAAAAAAGCACGTAAAAAATTCCAATTCTCGAAACGTTAATAGCATGTATTATTTCCTTAAGTTCATTAGAACAAAAAGGATTACAACTATTTACACAACAGAACTATTATTACAAATATTTATAAATAAAAGTTTAGGATCTAAATAAGTAAGACTCAGATATGACTACTCGCTTATTGATACAAAACAGAAAGTAAACACCTTTTAAAAATGGCACACGTAAACATTAAAGAATTATTAGATAATGGAGTTCATTTTGGTCACTTGACTAGAAAATGGAATCCAAACATGGCTCCATATATTTATACAGAACGCAGTGGTGTTCACATCATTGACTTGTATAAAACTGCCGCTAAAATCGAAGAAACATCAGAAGCTTTGTTAAAAATAGCAAACTCTGGTCGTAAGATTTTATTTGTAGCTACCAAAAAACAAGCAAAAGATATTGTTGCAGAAAAAGCAAAATCGGTAAACATGCCTTACATCACCGAGCGATGGCCTGGGGGAATGTTAACTAACTTTGTAACTATTAGAAAAGCGGTTAAAAAAATGGCCACTATTGATAGAATGAAGTTAGATGGATCTTTTGAAGCATTGTCTAAAAGAGAAAAACTACAAATTAACCGTCAAAGAGAAAAATTAGAAAAGAATTTAGGTTCTATTTCTGATATGACTCGTTTACCCGGCGCTTTATTTATAGTGGATATCAAAAAAGAACATATTGCAGTTGCTGAAGCTCAAAAATTAAACATTCCTATTTTTGCAATGGTTGATACCAATTCAGATCCCAGAAATGTTGATTATGTGATTCCTGCAAATGATGATGCATCAAAATCTATAGACAAAGTAATGAGCTATGTGATTGATGCCATTGCAGAAGGATTGGCTGATAGAAAATCTGACAAAGATAAAGGGAAAGAAGCGAAAGCAGCAGCAAAAGAAGCAACTCCTGCTCCAGAAGTTACGGAAGAAAAAGCAGCAGTAGCAGAAACTCCTGTAGCAGAAACTCCTGTAGCAGAAACTCCTGTAGTAGAAACTCCTGTAGCGGAAACTCCTGTAGCAGAAACTCCTGTAGCAGAAACTCCTGTAGTAGAAACTCCTGTAGCGGAAACTCCTGTAGCGGAAACTCCTGTAGCGGAAACTCCTGTAGCAGAAACTCCTGTAGCAGAAGCGAAAGTTGTAGAAGAAAAAGCGGCAGCAGCAGCAACTTCGCCAAAAGAGTCAACAAAAAAAGAAAAATAAAAAACAATCGTTCATTTATAACTGTTTGAATACCTCCATATATTCAAACAGTTTTAAATTTACAAAAAACAACAGGTAAAATGGTTAAAATAAGTGCTTCAGACGTAAAAAATTTGAGAGAGGCTACTGGTGCTGGAATGATGGATTGTAAAAATGCATTAGTTGAGGCAGAAGGCAATTTTGATAAAGCTATTGAAGTTTTACGTAAAAAAGGGCAAAAAGTAGCGGCAAAAAGAGCCGATAGAGATTCTACAGAAGGGTTGGCAATTACAAAAATAAACGAGGCAAATACCAGTGGTGTTGCGATCGTTTTGGCTTGTGAAACTGATTTTGTTGCAATTAATGATTCCTTTAAAGAATTAGCCAAGAAATTTGTTGATATCGCAATTAATTTTGAAGATAAAGAATCTTTCTTACAAGCAGATTTTAACGGAATTACAGTAGCTGAAAAATTAGTTGAGCAAACTGGCGTGATTGGTGAGAAAATTGAAATTACCGCTTTTGAAAAAATTGAAGCTGCTTTTTTAGGCACCTATACTCATGGTGGTAAAATTGCTGCCATTGTTGGACTATCAAAAGAAGTTGCCAATGCAGAGACCTTAACCAAAGATGTTGCGATGCAAATTGCTTCTATGGGAGCGTCTCAATTGTCTTATACAGATTTTGACCCTGCATTTGTTGCCTCAGAAACAGAAGCAAGAATTGCAGTCATTGAAAAAGAAAATATTGAACTAGGAAGGTTGGGAAAAACATTAAAAAATGTTCCTCAATTTATTTCTAAATCTCAGTTGTCTGAAGACGTTTTAGCAAATGCAGAGGCTGCTGCAAAAGCAGAATTAAAAGCAGAAGGAAAACCAGAACAAATTTGGGATCGAATTTTACCAGGAAAAATGGAAAGATTTATTTCAGATAACACCACCTTAGATCAAGAGCAATGTTTACTAGATCAAAATTTCATCAAAGATGAAAAGAAAAGTGTAGCAGACTACGTTCGTTCTTATGGAGATGTTGAAGTAACCACTTTTATTAGAGTTACTTTAGGGTAACAAAGCACGAATCTTATTTTAGGTTCTTATATGCCTTTACAAAACCATCCAATATTTGGATGGTTTTTGGCTTTCTATATAATAACAATTCCTTTTAAATATATAAATAAAAAGACAGATCTCCTGTAATTTATATGCAGATAAAAAATTTCATTTTTTAGAAAATTGAAAATGAAAAAATTTACGTAATTTTGCGACCCTATGTGCTGCTATTTATAATGAAATTGATCACCTAAAACAGAATCTTTAATATTAAAAACCTTAAATGCAATACAAAAGAATACTTTTAAAATTAAGCGGAGAATCTTTAATGGGCGATAGACAATATGGCATCGACCCCAAACGTCTAAAAGAATACGCCAAAGAAATACACGAGGTAATTAAAACAGGCGTTGAAGTTGCTATCGTAATTGGTGGTGGAAATATTTTTAGAGGGGTTGCGGGAGCTAGTCAAGGAATGGACCGAGTGCAAGGAGATCATATGGGGATGTTAGCCACCTGTATTAATGGGCTGGCCTTACAAAGTGCCTTAGAAGACGAAGGAATCCTTACACGTTTGCAAACCGCCATTGAAATAAAAGAAATTGCCGAACCTTATATTAAAAGACGTGCAATTCGCCATTTAGAAAAAGGAAGAGTTGTTATTTTTGGAGGAGGCACAGGAAATCCATATTTCACCACAGACACTGCGGCCGTTTTAAGAGCAATTGAAGTTCATGCCGATGCAATTTTAAAAGGAACTCGTGTAGATGGTATTTATAATATGGATCCAGAAAAGCATAAAGATGCCGTGAAATTTGAAACTATTTCCTTTAAAAAAGTAATTGAAAAAGGATTAAAAGTAATGGACATGACGGCTTTTACCCTAAGTGAAGAAAACAATTTACCTATTATTGTGTTTGACATGAACACCCATGGAAATCTTTTAAAACTTGTTTCAGGAGAAAAAATAGGGACTATTGTTTCCGACAAATAATTTATAAAATTTAGCCAAAATGAACGAAGAAATTGAATTTATTTTAGATGCTGCCAAAGAGCAAATGGAAAATGCGATTGAGCATTTAATGAAAGAATTAAGAGCGATTAGAGCAAGCAAAGCAACTCCAGCCATGCTTTCTACTGTTTTTGTTGATTATTACGGCGCTCAAACACCTCTAAGTCAAATTGCAAATATAAATACTCCAGACCCACGAACTTTAAGTGTTCAACCCTGGGAAAAGAATATGTTACAAGCCATTGAAAAAGCCATTCAAAATGCCAACTTAGGTTTGAATCCTATGAATAATGGAGAAATAATCATAATCAATGTGCCCCCATTAACAGAAGAAAGACGCTTGCAATTAGCAAAACAATCTAAATCGGAAGCAGAACACGCAAAGGTAGGAATCAGAAATGCAAGAAAAGATGCCAATAATGAGATTAAAAAAGTAGAAGTTTCTGATGATGAAAAAAAAATAGCAGAAGATGAAATTCAGCTATTAACCAATAGTTTTGTTAAACAAAGTGATGATCTATTTACTAAAAAAGAAATGGAAATCTTAACCGTTTAATGACAGATTTCCAACCTTTTATACAACTTTACAAACAATTTATTTAATGAACTTCTGGACAAAAGTTGCAGGACTAATTTTAAGGAATAGATACTTAGCTTTGCTGCTAATCGCTGGTTTTACTGCTTTTTTAATGAGCAAAACAAGTGATATAAAATTTTCTTATACAGAAGCCAATTTGCTGCCTACCAACCACGAGGCAAACATAGAATACAATAAGTTTTTAAAGATTTTTGGCGACGAAGGAAATCTCATTATACTTGCCGTTAAAGATTCCACTTTCTTTACTCCTCAAAAATTTAATGCTTGGAATCAGTTAATTGATTCTTTTAAAACAGATGAAAATGTTGATTTTGCAATTTCTATTGCAGACATTCAGCAGCTAAAAGCAGATAGAATAAATAGAAAATTCACCCTTGAGCCTCTGTTTAAAAAGGCTCCCACTACTAAAAATGAGATTTTAGCTATTAAAAAACAGTTATTTGAAAATCTTCCGTTTTATGAGAATTTACTTTATAATAAGAAAACAGGAACCATACAAACCGCTATTTATCTAGATAAAGAGATTGTTAACACCCCTGCAAGAAGAGATTTTATTCAAAATGTTTTAGTCCCAAAAATAGCAACTTTTAAGAAAGAACAAGGATTAAATGTTCGGGTATCTGGAATGCCGTATATCCGAACCTTAAATTCTCAAAATATTCAAGATGAAATTTTGTTGTTTGTACTTGGTGCCTTAGTAATAACCGCGATTATTTTCTTCTTATTTTTTAAATCATTTAGGGCTACATTTATTACACTGCTAGTGGTTATAATTGGTGTTATTTGGGCCTTTGGATTTATTGGTCTATTAGGGTATGAAATCACCGTACTAACCGCTTTAATACCTCCATTAATCATAGTAATTGGGGTTCCTAATGCCATATTCCTTATCAATAAATATCAACAGGAAGTTAAAAAACATGGTAATCAAGCAAAATCTTTGCAAAGAGTTATTTCAAAAATTGGAAATGCCACCTTAATGACCAATATTACCACAGCCTCTGGTTTTGCCACTTTTATTTTTGTTAAAAGTGAGTTATTAAGAGAATTCGGTATTTTGGCTTCCATCAATATTATTAGTATTTTTATTTTAGCCTTAGTCATTATTCCAATTCTTTATAGTTTTATGCCACTCCCAAAGAAGAGACATTTAACACATCTAGAAAGAACCTGGATGGAAAATGTAGTGAACTGGATGGAAAAGATGGTGAAGGAAAATCGTATTGCCATTTATATTACCACGATATTATTAATGACGCTGGGGATAATTGGCATCTATCAAATTCGTGTTTCTGGAAGCTTAATTGAAGACATGCCAAAGGGAAAACAGTTCTACAAAGACATTAAATTTTTCGAAAATGAGTTTGGTGGTATTATGCCTTTAGAAATTTTCATAGATACCAAAAAGGAAAAAGGTGTGATGAAATTATCGACGCTTAAAAAGATGGAAAAAATTAATGAATCCATAGAGAATTTCTCAGAACTATCAAAACCCATTTCGGTTGTAAACTTAGTAAAGTACGCAAAACAAGCTTATTACAAAGGGAATCCAAAATATTATCAATTACCCACAAGTCAAGAACAAAGTTACATTTTTGCATACACCAAAAATTCGACGAATAATGCAAGGATGCTAAATAATTTTGTAGATTCAACAGGGCGATATGCACGAATTACCACCTTTATGAAAGATATTGGTACCGATAAAATGGATATTATTCAAAACCAATTAGAAACGATTATTAACAGGGAGTTCCCAGAAGAAGACTACAAGGTTTTACTTACGGGAAAAGCACTGGTTTTTATAAAAGGCACTAATTATTTAATTAATAATTTGGTTATTTCTTTGTCTTTAGCAATCCTACTTATTTCATTATTTATGGCCTGGATGTTTCGTTCATATCAAATGATTTTGATCTCTATAGTACCTAATATTTTACCTTTAATTATTACAGCTGGTTTAATGGGGTTCTTTAACATCCCTATAAAACCATCAACGATATTAGTATTTAGTATCGCTTTTGGAATTTCAGTAGACGACACCATTCACTTTTTAGCAAAATACAGACAAGAATTAATGGCCAATAATTGGAAAATAAAACCATCTGTCTACGCGGCCTTAAGAGAAACTGGCGTAAGTATGTTTTACACCTCCATTGTGCTTTTCTTTGGTTTTTTAGTCTTTACTATTTCAAGCTTTGGGGGCACGATAGCATTAGGTGGATTGGTTTCGGTGACACTCCTTTTAGCTATGGTTTCTAATTTGTTGTTATTGCCTTCCTTATTATTAACATTCGAAAGGAAAATTGCCAATAAAAAAGTAGTAAAAGAAACATCTTTTAAAATTCTACCACCAAAAGAAGAAAAGAACCCTAAAAACTAGCATTTTTGTCTTTATTGATGAAGCTTTCATTGTGCATTTTACTCTAAAAAAGTATCTTTGTTTTTTATGTTCGCTCAGCGAATTCATCAATATTATATATTTAGACCAATGATAAAAGGGAACGTTTCAGAGCTATTAAAGTCGACTTTATTTTTACAAGAAGTACAAATTAAAGGCTGGGTAAGAACATTTAGAAGCAACAGGTTTATTGCCTTAAATGATGGCTCAACCATTAATAATATTCAATGTGTCATCGATTTTGAAAATACTTCTGAAGAAACATTAAAAAGAATTACAACCGGCGCTGCGGTATCTATTAACGGAACTTTAATGGAAAGTCAAGGAAAAGGACAAGCGGTAGAAATTCAGGTAACTGAAATAGAAATTCTTGGCGATTCTAATCCAGATGAATATCCCATTCAGCCCAAAAAACACAGTTTTGAGTTTTTACGTGAAAATGCCCACTTACGAGTTAGAACAAACACTTTTAGCGCTGTAATGAGAGTTCGTTCTTCCCTATCTTTTGCGGTACATAAATACTTTCAAGAAAACGGATTTAACTACGTAAACACCCCAATTATTACGGGTTCTGATGCTGAAGGAGCTGGTGAAATGTTTCGAGTGACGTCTTTTGAAGACAATAAATCTCCCTTAACTAAGGAGGGTAAGATCGATTATACCAAAGATTTCTTTGGGAAAGAAACCAACTTAACGGTGTCTGGACAATTAGAAGCCGAAACTTTTGCTATGGCTTTAGGAAAAGTTTACACTTTTGGCCCCACTTTTAGAGCTGAAAACTCCAATACTACGCGCCATTTAGCCGAGTTTTGGATGATAGAACCCGAAGTTGCCTTTATGGATTTAGATGGCAATATGGATCTCTCAGAAGATTTTATCAAATCGGTTTTAAAATATGTACTGGAAAACTGTAAAGATGATTTGGCCTTTTTAGACAACAGATTAACACAGGAAGAAAAAACAAAACCACAAGCAGAAAGAAGCGAAATGAGTTTATTAGAAAAACTTGATTTTGTCGTTGAAAATAATTTTAAACGCGTATCTTATACAGAAGCCATTGATATATTAAAAAACTCAAAGCCCAACAAAAATAAAAAATTTCAGTATCCAATAACCGAATGGGGGGTAGATTTACACTCTGAACACGAGCGTTATTTGGTTGAAAAACACTTTAAATGTCCTGTTATTTTATTTGATTATCCAGCAACCATCAAAGCCT
>Ga0307489_10001278_pt1 | contig 16478 bp, 24 predicted proteins | sample SB12metaG_FD_202247 | JGI IMG/M metagenome (GOLD analysis project Ga0307489, IMG submission 202247) | Sea-ice brine microbial communities from Beaufort Sea near Barrow, Alaska, United States - SB 1.2 | ecosystem: Environmental > Aquatic > Marine > Coastal | place: USA: Alaska | collected...
AAGCACGCTGTCATATTCTTGAATGGCGATTCGGAATCTCCACTCTTGGCCCAGATGTTTTTCCAAGCGAGGTCACTCGGTGGAGCATTCTGCAACACCTTCCGGATACTCGCCTTGAGTCAGGGGCCTACATTCGTTCACGTGTCGACTGGATGTGAGCACTGTTTTTGTAAAATACGATGGGTCGTTTCATGGAGTTGCAATTACAAAAATGGCTCATAATGAGATGAGAAGTGGGCGAGTGGAAGGCCCTGCGGTGAGGATGGAGCGGTCCGCGCGGACGTGTCGCAGGATGTCGTCCGACCGACCCGACATGACGTTCTCGCACACCACCCGCAGTGCGCCCACCTCGCGCTTGGGTCAGGAATATGTTGCCCGCCACGTCATCGACACGCATTTTAAACCCTCGTTTGAGGTAAATGTCACCCTACGAAAAGTTGCGTAATTCATTTGTCGAACTCGATCGATATCGGTCGAGTCTGAAAAATAATATGGTCTGAGTAATCGATGTTGATCTTGCTGTGATTGGTCAAAAGGAACAACTTGACAATCCGTCCAATCACAGCAGCATAAGTGTCGATGACTCTGACAAAATTGATCTTCAAACTCAATCGATATCGATAAAGATCGACAATAAATTCATGAATTTTATCATATGACGTGGCGAGTGATTTCTAACAGGCCCCACTTCGGGGAACTTCTCAGGCTCGCCTGTCCAGCTGTGGATCAGCACGGCCAGTTCACAAGCCTCACGAGCGTCCTCGGCGGTGTGCTCCCCGCCCGCATGGCACAGCAGAGCGATGCCGAGGAACAAGGCCCAGCAGACAATCCCCATCACTTCATTTAACGTGTGTTGAGCGCTTGTTCCCGCAAGACCGCAACGATGTTGGGAGAAATACACTCATTCCTTGAGAACGTGAGGCTAGTTCCGTCATTAACATGACATCAAATGACAAAGCGAGACATAGCAGCTGGGCCCTGCCGCGGAAGACGCACTGCTTGGCCTGTAGCGCCGCGCGGAACGCCGGCGCCGCTGTGTCCACCTGACACTGCAGCTCATCTGCCCAGCCGATTGCCGCGGCTGCGAGGGCGCGGCACAGTGGGCGATACGCAGCGGATCTCCATCCCGCCATGTACGCCACCAACTCGGCAACCAATCTTTAGGGGCGCTACTGGACGTTTTGATCGTATACTATCGTTCGACGGGACCCAAGGCGCTTCACATATTGAGCATGAATCAACCCCCTCCGCCATTTCAAGCGGACAGGCCCTTTCGTATGTGAGGGTACAAGGCCGCAGGTGCGCAACTTGACAATGAAAGCAAACTACAAAGCGGTTCGTCATATGTTAGTTTCATGCGCTGATACCAACCACTGCGAAACTGGGCTCACTCTGCACCGCCCCACCAACCGGGCCGTCGCGAAATTGCTCGGAGTTTGCGTGATTTCATCGACCAGCGCGGTAAGCTCGGCGAGCAACGTATTAAAACCCCCGCACTCGGCAAAATACAGGTCGGTCTTCCACACCTGCAGCTGGGGACAGCCTGGTATTGTTCCACCACGTCATCGACATTCTGAACCTTCGTTGCTTGCGTTGAATTGCATCGTATGACGTGGCGACGATATATGTCACGCTCACCGCCCCCAGAAAGTGACGTCATCGACACACTGTTTGAATGTTCTTTGCTGGAGTGCAATTGCATCCTATGATGTGGTGTGCAACATCTGCCTGAACCATTGCCCTGCACGTCATCGTCAGATTGACACGCATTGTCAACCCTCGTTGATCGTCAGATCGATGCGCATTTTGAACCCTCGTTGCTTGAGTTAAAAGGCATACGGACGTCACGAGCAACGTCAGCTAGGCCCTACCGGAAGCGGCAGCTTCTCGTCGTTGGATGTCACAAAGTGATCCGGCGAGAGGACTCCCGTGTGATACATGCTCTGGCGGATGAGAACCTGCACGGCGGGGTGACCCAACGGCAGCGTGCGGTCGCGTAGAGCCACGCAACAGGGCCAGTCACATGTTGTTCGCCACAATTAATAATCCAACGCACATTGCTTTCGAATACGATTAGACTCAAGAAAGACGAGCCGAACTGAAATGTACGTTGCACCCTCGTTTTTCGTGAGTTACACAGCATCCTATGACGTGGCGAGAACTATCTTGGAAGCCCTACCACACACAGCTTGCGGACTTGAAGGTTCGGGTAGCTCCGAAACGCGCCGAACGCGAGGAACGCCGGCTTGCTCATGTCTGCCGGCTTACAATGCTGCTTTGCGAGTGCTTCGTTGGCGCGCGTCGCCGGAGTGCCGTCGCCGATACATAGGGCCAGGCAGATGTTGCTCATCACATCATAGGATGCCATTTGTCACGTCATAGCTCATAGCAAGCTGTTTGACGAAAGAAATCGATTTCTAAATGAGGTTTGATGACTTGGTGAGCAGCATTCATCAGTCCCTACCATACTGAGGCATAGCCCACTGCAGCGATTTCTTTGAACCCTTGCCGTATGGTGCGGGGAGCTGCTCAGTGTGATACAGGACAGCAGCGTCGTGAGAGACCCAGTGCGAGGGCCTGATAGACATCACCCGCCACGTCAAAGCTTGCGGGTGACGTTGAGGGCAATGGGGCTGGCCGATGTTGCCCGCCACGTCATGGAATGCCGTTTGAGTCAAGAAACGAGGCTTCACATTTCGTTGGATGACTTGGCACATCCGATACGCCCTACCCGATGGAACGGGTTGAAGTAAATAGGACCAGCCGAAGCGTCATCGTCCAGACGAAAGCCACCGCCGAACCATCCCATTGTCAGTCCAAGATATAGCGGCGCAAGGTGAAATGGAAAGCAATGTCCATGATGTTGTAGCTTCAAGTGCTGGAACCATAAGCGCTTTCAACACGGGTTATGATACTGTCAGCCTGCACCGACTCGCCAGGCTATCGGGGTGCCACACACCCGATGTCGCATCCAACATAGAATCCACATGCTTGGGCGAGACGGCGTCTTGCTCTGGCACCTTCACGCGCGACAGCAGATGCACTTTGCCTTCCGTCCCAGTGCGTCTGTGGCTCGTGGACACGCCCTGGAATTAGGGCCACAAGTTCACAGTGTAAGAGCCATAGATGAAACCAGTTTGTCATATTGTGGTTCGAGCTCTGATGTCAACACGGTGTTTGATCCTAACATACGTTATGCACTGTCCGCTTGCATTGAAGCAGGGGTTTGGTTAATGCTCACCATGTGAAGCGCCTTGGGGCTCAACAAATGTTTAAAAAAAAAAAACAATAAATACCGATTTTATCTTGCACCACTGCACCAGGGAGAACGGCCCAGCTCCCTGACGCTGGTTATAGTGAGTCGTCCAGCTTGCCTCGAACTTGCCCAAAGTAAGGGCCTGGCAATCATGACCCGTAGCGTCATACTCCACATGCTTACTTTTTGATGCTCGATGAACGTTAGTAAAATCAAGTTGGCATCAAATGACGTGGCAAGAACATCGTCTACCTGGCTCTACCGGAATTGGTAGCGTCCATCAGCGTTTGCTGAGGCCGTGGGAACAACATCTGTTGCGCGGTGAAGGTCATGCGCGAGAGCACTCGAAACAGCGGCGGCATGAAAAGGAAGAACAGAGCCTGCAACGCCAAGCCCTCTTGCGCTGGAAGCGGCTGCCATACCGCCTCAGGAGCCATCTCAGCCTGTTTCAGCTTCGCCCTCAAGCCGCTCAGAATGCTTTGCATGCTGTGCAGGCGTTCTACCTGGACTTTAGTCTTATTGCTAAATCTGTATCCTTATTGTAACGGCGAAGAATGAATTCCAAGCAAACAATGAAATCAGTTTATGGATATTATAGTTTCAAGCGCTAAAATCATGGGCGCTTTCAACACGGCGTTTCATACTGGCAACCTGCTCCGCCATACCATACGGGAGGCCGTCATCATGCTCCTTCTGGACGAGCCGATCGTATTCCACCTGAGCGTAGGGTCATTGTGCACAAGCATGGAACCGAGATTAGGGTGTGAAATTAGAGAGAGACGATTCAGCGTGTCCAAGGAGGCATCACGCTTTCGCCCCGGCCCCCGTGGCATGACATTACCTTCAGGTTCAATGGGTGAACGCTCATTCGGGATACAGACGCGCGGACACAATTCGACGGAGCGCAACATCGGTCACGACAGCTTGTTCCCAATTGCCCCCCTGCCTGAGCACTTGCCTTCTCTGACTCCTGCGTTTCAATCTGAACTCTGAGCGCAGCCGCCAATGTTTGCTTTCGTCGAACCTCCGCCCAATGGCTCTGCTTTCGAACTTCGGCGTTGCTTTGCTCCACCTGCCGCGTGTCACGGAATGATTTCTGCGATTTCGCGTGAAGCTTTGCGAGCTTGAAAGTGCCTGTTTCGTCGCGCAGAGAGAACACTGGAGGCCCAGAAGAGTGTTTCCGAAGGGTAGGGCCAGTCAGATGCTGTTCGCCGCGTCACAGGATACTATTTTATCTCAGAACCGAGGGGTCGGACTGCGTGTCAATGACGTGGCGGGCAACGGGTCTGGCGACATGGTGGGCCACGTGCCTGACAAACGTATGAACTGCTGCGTTTTAGGATGCAATCAAAATGAAGAGACGAGAGCTGAAAATGCGTGTCGATGACATGGCGAGCAATATCTGTCAGGCCCTACCGGAGGTACGCGCTGACCCGCAGTGACGCGTCCAACGCTGACTTTTCATCGAGCACCAGGCAGCAGGATCATTGACAACAAGCACTCGAGCCGACATCGAAGCATGAATTATCTTCAGGGTGAATGCTCATACAGAAGCGCGGCCTCGGCCTCTGTTCCTCGATTCAACGTCGGTCGAGTGCTTATTCTCAATGACCACCCCGCCAGGTGTTGCAGCGCGTCCCATTCCAGCGCCACCGCGAAACCTGCGAGGTTGTGGTGGACAGCTTTTGCCGCTGCGTGGCTGAGACAAAACGCGATCCACACCACCAGACAGGAGGGACATTGAGAGCAGGCACTCGTACCCAGATCAGAGTATGACATAGAGCTACCTTCAGGGTGAATGTGACTGGAGGGTATTGGAGAACAAGCCATCGATGCCAGATCAGAGCCATTGCTTTCAGGGTGAATGGGCAGAAAGGGCATTAAGATCAAGCCTTCGAGCCGAGATCGGAGCATGATATACATCCAAGGTGAATGTGGCAGGAGGGGGCATTTGCGCACACAGACGGGTGGAGGATGGGGAGTCGATTCAACGTCGGTCCAGAGTATGTTCTCAATGCACCACCTACCAGCGTCTCGCGCCCTCGCAACGCAACCTGCATTCTCGCCTTCGCGGCGTCGCCGCTGAAAAATGCATCCAGCAGGAGCCGATAAGCGTCCACGAGACTCTCTAGGGCCTCCATCTCCGAAACGAGTGTTGCAAGGAGTGTGCCCGCCGGCGGCGCCGCAAAACCCTCGGCGGCGCGGCGGAACAGCAGCGCCTCGACGCTTCTCAGAGCGAGCTGTGCCGCCTAGTCGTAGCGGCGCAAGTTTGATTTGAAAGGAACGTTTGTAAGCTGTAATCACATTCTGGTGAGATGCACTGAGACCAAGCGCGGTAAACCCAGGTTCACCGGGGGTCAACATGGGGTCAATCTTGGGTCGACCTGGGGTCAACCTACGGTCAGCCTTGTGTCAACCTAGGGTCAACCTGGGGTACACATGGGGGCAACCTGCACAGCCCAACCTCGGACATACAAGGGGCGGGATTCAGTCGGCTGAGTTCGACAGCAGATTTCGATCCCTTACTTTCGAGCGTTTATTTCCAGGCGCTTTCAACGTGGGTCTCGTCGGGTCAACCAACACCGCCCTGCCTCAGATGTGCACATGGCGGGAGCCAGACGGCTGTGTTTGAGCCACTGCAGCGCGTCTGCGAAATCTGCATTCTCGGGCAGTAGAACTAGCCACCCGAGGTTGCCAGACGCGCGCTTCCTCGCCGCGTCAACGCCATCGACCTTGCTGTAGTGGCATAAGTTCAAATTGGAAGCAAAACTTGATGGAAGTTTATCATATATTAGATTGAAGAGCTGAGACCAGGCATGGCCTTCCTGTGGTGAACCTGGGGTAAGCCTGGGTGGAACTGGGGTGAGCCTGGAATGAATCTGGGGTGAACCTGGGGTGAACCTGGGGTGAACCTGGGGTGTACCTGGGGTTGACCAGGGGTCAGCTTGGGGTCAACATGCGGTCAACCTCGGGTCAACCTGCGGTCAGCCTGGGGTCAGCCTGGGGTCAACCTGGGGTCAACCCGGGGTCAACCTGGGGTCAATCTCGGGTCAACCTAGTGTCGACCAGGAGTCAAGCTGCACTGCCCTACCTTGCGCTCCACGCTGATGGCCTCCAGCTCCCCAAGCACCGGATTGTGCCACGTGGCGGGCCCGCACTCGTCGGTGAGCCGCGGCGAAAACGTGTACTTCGCGGCGGTCGCTGCCGCGCAATAGAGCCTGGCGGATGTCGCTCGCCGCATCACCCAACGCACTTTAGATAAACTCTCGTCTCTTTAAGTGACTGGAACCCTGTGACGCGTGACCCTTTGACCATACATGTCACTGGTAAACTACTGTACTATCTACTAACCCTTCAACAAACTACACTATGGGTGAACTAGACCTGCACCTCACCAGAAATAGCTTAGTTCGGCAAGTACGCCTATGACGGGCAATATCTGCCAGGCCTTACTGCGCGACGGGTGTCGACGGACTCGAGCGCGTCTCTCACAGCGACGCAGCGCTCCTCGAAGTCACCCGTCGGATACGGACAACTGTATATTGCTCGCCACGTCGTCAACGGACATTTTCGTTCAAAGTTCCTTATGTTAAATGGCATCCTATGACGCGGTGAGCATTACCTGTCGGGCCCTAGCTGGGGGCTGGTGTGGCATGGTGCGGTGCGAGAATGGGGCAACGTGCCAGGGGGTCCCTACTGTAGGGTATTGCGCGTCGGCCAGCGCGCTCGCTCCCATGAGTGCAGTGGACTGAAGGGCGCTGACAGCCGCGTTGAGCGCGCTCCGCCCGGCGCCGTCGGGGGTCATCCTCGCCACCTTGCAGCAGTGTCAAGGTGAACAAACACTTGACCCAGATCGGTCCATACTTACTGTCAGGGCGAATGCTCTTGGTCGTTTGCATCTGGGTGGGAGGAGGAGCGAATGTCCAGGGACTACCGTTCATGCCGGTCAACCGAGTCATATAGACGCGCAGCGAACGAGGAGGATATTCAGTGCGGTCGAGTCTTTGTTCTGAATATCTGCCCTGCCTTGCGCTCGGTCAGCCACAGCTTGAAGTGCACCTCCGCACGCATCAGCAGCAGCGAGGCGTCCGCTGGGTCCGGGCGCGGGTCACCGTGGCTTTCGGCGTGCAAGAGGGTCATTGAGAGCACGGACTTGGACGACATCGGAGCATGACTTGCATTCAGGTTGAATGCTGATACATACACGCGGAGTGGGCGGCAACAGCGGCAGCAGCGGCCACGCAACAGGTTCAGAGGGGTCTGTTCATTTGGGCTCCCTCTGAGGGTCTACATTGGGGGGATGGCTTTAGGGTTGTTGATCGTTAGGCATATAAGAAGAACATGTATGTGAGTATGCGGATAAGGAGGAGGAGATTCAAAGACAGTCGAGTGCATGTTCTCAACCCCCCTGCCGTCACCGTCGCCGCGAGATTCAAAGACGTTCTCCATCGCGAATGCCAGCGCGGCACGAACCATCGACCAGGGACAGATGGATAGTGTACGCCTCGCCATCTAACGCATTTCGAAACCTCGTTTCTTGAGTTAAATGGCATCCTATGACGTGGCGAGCACTATCCATCAGTCCCTACCACCGGCCACTCGGTGCTGCGGGGCTCGCCACCGGTGTGGCGGCCCATGTCCGTGAAGCCGCCCCGCGGGTTCGTCACCTCCCGCTCTTTCGGTTGCAAGGGCCTGGCAGACACTGCTCGCCACGTCAAAGGATGTCAAGAAAAGGAAATTGCGGTTGGCGCCTCGGAAGATACTGCTCGCCATGTCAAAGGAAGCCGTTGGACTTCAGAAACGAAGGATGAAATTGCATGGGATGACTTCTTGTGCCCACACCACGTGTTGTAGTCTGTGGTATAATGGCTAGGCCTAGCTGGTGCCTGGTCTGTACTCCGCAATAGTGCCTAGTCTGTGGGTAAGTAACTTCTAGTAAGCTGGAGTTTGGTGATTTGGCCAAAAGTCAAATGACTTTTAATCAAATTCACCAGACGCCTACTGACTACAGGTAGTACGAGATACTACAGGTAGTACGCTTTACAGACTAGGCACTAGATCTAGTACTTCATGATTCATGTAGTACGGTTAAAATTTGGTGATTTGGCCAAAAGTCATATGTGTTTTGGTGATTTTGCCAGAAGTCAGACGGTACGACAAACTAAGATCCGTACTACAGAGCAGACCAGGCAATAGCGTTATCGTGCAGAGAACGTGGCGGGCAGTGCTTGCGAAGTCCTACTGGCGCCCCCTCAGGGTCGTTCAGCACGTCGCGAACCACCGCCTCGATGAACGCCGGGGTGAGCTGGTGCCCTGCAGGGCCACGCTGATAATGCGCGCCAAGTCATGTGATGCCCTCAACTCAAGAAACGAGGGTACGAATGTGGAGGATGATGTGGCTAGGCAGTCAATGCAGGCAGGTAATGCTCGACACGTCATGTGATGACATTTGACTCAAGAAACAAGGGTCGACGAATGTCGTGGCGGACGGGGCGGGCAATATCTGCCAGAGTGACAAGATATGATCCGATATCGATATGGGAGATCGATATGGGAGATCGGACATCAATGAGATATCGATGTGAATATCGATATGGGATATGGGATATCGAATTGGGATAGGGTCCGTAGACATGGTTATCTAGCATATCGATATGGTCATCCTGGATATCGATATGGGATATGGGCTAATGATATGGGAGATGACGGTATCGATACGGTCATCTTCCATATCGATATGGGCTGTCTTGTCACTCTGGCCCTGCCGCCCTCGGGCGTTGTGCCCCGCGCTGCGCTGATCCCCTTTCTCCTTCCTGGCCTCCTCCAGCTCGCCGTGAATCAGCCCGAGATAAGGGCCTGGTTGACATTGCTCGCCAGGTCATAGAATTTCACGCAACACCCAGGGCTGGGGGGTAGAGCCTGACAGCATTGCCTGCCACGGTATACTAAGTAATATACTAACATGCTAACAACGTGGCGGTCAATGGGCCTTGCATGCATCACTCACCACGTCGCAGGATGCCATTCAACTGAATCATCGAGGGTTACGAATGAGTTGGATGCCGTGGCGGTAGTCCCCACTGCACGGCAAAGCAGTTGTTACTTTCGCGGCAGGGAGGTTACACATGCGTTCGATGACGTGGCGAGCAATATCTGCCAGGCCTTACCTGATGAGGTCTGGGAAGTTGCCTGGCCATTCACCGCCGAGCAATACTACGTGGCTGTCGCTTGAGGTCGCTGCCCCTCCGTCCCTCAGACTGTCAAGATGCCAGCTATCAGGCGCAACAATGTACAGCGTGCGAGCCGCCTGGCAACCCGACCCCGAAGTCCCGTTCTCACGCGACAAGGACGCAGCCATACTCCGGCAGCCACGCGACGCTCCCGGCGTCGCCCACCAGCTCCGCGGCGGCCGTGAGCGCGGCCAGCTGGCGGGCCTGCACATAGTGCCTGGCATGTTATGTTACCTTCCATGTCAGCCAGTCAATTTTGATCACTCGTTTCTTGAGTAACAAAGGAAGTGAAGGAGGTCAATGAGTCTAGGAGGTGAACGAGGAGAATGAGGTGGAGGGGGTGGAGTTGGTTGCGGAGGTCACAGATGGTATCCGAGACTGTTTTGTCGAGGCGAGCAATATCTGCCCGACCCTGCCTTCACGCCCTCCCACAACAACCGCGCAGGTTCGGGCGGGCGTGCCCGTGCCTGCTGGGTCCCGGTGCCGAGAGGGCGGAGGGGGTGCCTCCCTGCGCTGGCCTCCAGCGACGTCGACTCGCCGCGCGCCGCAGCGGCGGCGGCGAGGACGTAGCGCCTGAACGTCTGCGCCAGCGCCAAGGGGCCGACAACAGTGATTGCTTGCCACGTCAAAGGATGGCATGCAGGTATCTGAACCGGTTCGTCAGTTGGGTGTGGCAGATATTGCTGGCCAGTTATAATATGCCATCGAACACCAGACACGATTGTTGAACGTGCGTGTCGATACCGTGGCGGGAGGTACTAAGAGCGGGGGCGGGTGCGAGCGGCGGCCCCGCGTTACGGCCGTACGCCGGCGCGCGGTCGGCTCCTTCTCCCGTGGAATGAGCGTATAAACGCCCTCAAAGTTCGCCGACGCCATCCATGCCACCACGAAAACAAGTGGCCAGTTCAAGCAGGCTACGACTGCGGTACACTACGAGCCAGGTATGGCAGGCCCTACCAGCGCGGCCGCCACAGCTGGCTTCTGCGAGCTGCACGGGGGCAGGTGTACGTAGTCGAAGAGCGACGAGAGCCCGACCCCATCTATTTCATCGTCGCCTTCCATCGCTCAACTTATCAAAAGTGCTCAGCAGCGGTCCTGTACTCGTAACAGCAGAAGGTCTGGTGCGTTTAGGCAAGGAGCAGCGACGCTCATCATCTCGTCGTGGCCGTCGCCGCTGAGTCCCTCAAGCACTCCACCCCGTGGCGAGACGGTGAGAGCGCGACGACGGGGCGGCGCCATCGGTCGTAGATTTTATGGGCACCCTCGCCCACGATGGAACGAGTATATGCGCAGATCTGGTTGGGGGACAGACGTTTCATCCCCCATTGGATCTGCGCATACAAAAAGGGGGGCTAACGTTCCACGGGCAGTGGATGCCCGCGCCCACTGCATCATCTTCAGGTGACCGTACCCTGCGAAGAATCTGTGCATTATGCCAAGTAAGGCCGCGCGCAGAAATGGTCGGCAAGGGTGCCACGCCATTCAAATGGCCGGGTGGGTTGCAGAGCGGGGCGAGGCAGCGGCAGCGCCGGCGGCGGCGGCGGCGGCGCAGAGGCAGCGGTGGCGGCAGCGGCCGGCGCGCGCGTTGGGGATCATCATGTGTGGGTTGGACGTGTGTATGGTGGCTTTTCACCAGACCTCCAGTGTTTCCTGGGGAGGGCGAACCTGCCCCTCCTCCTCCTCCTCCACCTCCTCCCCCTCCTCCTCGTCATCCTTCCCCATCTACTCCGCCTCCCCCATCTACGCCTCCTGCTCGTACTCCTCCTCCTCCTCCTCCTCCACTTTAAATGAGGGCATGCGCAAGTGCTCCAGTGGGCGCGAGAGCACGGCTGTCCGGCTGAATATGTAGTCGAGAGCGGCGATGACGGCGACAATGACGTTTAGGAGGACGAGTAGGAGGACGAAGAGGAGGCTGAGGATGACGAGGGGGAGGAGGAGGAGGTAGGGGAGGAGGACGAGGGGGAGTAGGAGGACGAGGGGAAGGAGAAAGCGGACGCAGACGAGGACGAGGAGTAGGACAAGGACGCAAAAGTCTGCTCAGACCCGGATGTGATTCCTGAATAAACAAACCTTAGACTACGAGGAGACCTAAACAGGGACACGTGCACTTCCCCCTGACTCTGAACCGAAGTCAATTGAAGTTGATGAACGTGATTGATTGATGCTGACGAGGTATGTACGTGTTTATAATGTGTTGCAGCTTTGGAGGCGACGGACCGATACGATGACGAGTGAATCGGTGTGTTATACGAAGATGAATTGGTGCATGAAAATTACTCGGGATGACCTCGCGTCGTCAACGTCGCGTCACCCGTTTGCGCCCGGCCTCCATGCTGTGGTCGCAACATCGTATGGGTATTGTGTTACCTGGTGGTGATACCTAGTAGCTAAGCGGCTAGAGCGGACACGTCGTCACATCAGACCAAGTCCCTTTCCCGCAGTTTATTGTCCGCTACACGGACGCTATTTCACATAATTATATCACGCAATGCGTCACATCCGGGGGCTTACACTCGACCACTTATCAGCTCAACCTAAGCTGTTTTGGTCAGTGAACCGTTGCTTGTGCACTTTGTGACGAGTTGTGACCCATCTATCTATTGCAGGTACCCAACGTGTCCCACAAAATGTGCTTACGTTGAGCTGAGAAGTAGACGAGTGTAAGCCCCTGGTCACATCAATCACGGCGCCAGCGCCGGCAGGGCCTTGGCCTTGAGCAAATCCGGTGTGAACTTCTCCACCACCTTGGTGAAGAGACCCAAGAAGAAATTGAAACCAAAGTTTGAAAGCGGTTGATCATAATTTAGCTTCGGTCGCTAAAATCAAGCGCGGTCAACCCGGGGTCAACCCGGGGTCGACCTGTATCGCCCTACCTTGATCACGAGCGCTTCGAAGCCCAGGTGCACGTGGCCCGAGATGAACGTCTTCATGAGCTTGAAGCGGCGCTTGATCTGGCTCAGTGACCGCCCAAGCATAGGGCCTGGCAGACATTGCCCGCCACATCATCAAACGCCCTTTGAACCCTCGTTTCTTAAATTAACTCACATTATATGACGTGGCGGGGAATATGTGCTCGACTATTGGGGGGCGCAACGTCATCGACACGCATTTGAACCCTCATCTCTTGTTGAGTCAAATGGCACAGGGGCCAGGGCGAAAGCCTGGTGCCTCTCTATACACGCGAAAGCGTTTCTTTCTCTTGAGTCAAACGGGATCCTATGACGTGGCGAGGAATATTTGCCAGGCCCTGCCCAGGCACGAGCGAGTCCCACGGGACGGCGTGCTCCGCCATAGCGTCTGACTTCAGAATCGCCTTCGGCCAGGGCCTCACGCCGGTTCCGATCGCAGCTCAGCATCAGCATCTTAGGGTCATCAGCTTGAGATATTCGTAACATGAGGGACAAGACTAAACCACAGTCTGACACAAAGCTGTTACGGCGCCAGCTCTTTAGATGACATGTTTCAGTAACCGAGTCACATGTCAGTGATACAAATGGGGACGAGATAAAATCACAGCCTTTCGAGCAGCTGTGACGGCGATGGCTCCAGGTTTTTCTGCAACGGGGACGGCGCGCAACGGGCCCTGCCTCCAGCATGAGTCTGTCCTCACCCCCCGCCCACTGCCCCGACGACACCGCGGACGGCGCTATGCGGTACCACTTCTGCATGCACATGTTCTCGTTGCGCGTGCCCAGCTGGCGCGAGATGGACGTCCAGTTGATGTTGTCCAGTATCGGCAGGTGCTCCTGGCACGAGGATCATGCAGAGCAACGTCTCGACCGACGTTGAATCGACGACAAATCGAAACTGGGACGTGGGTGAATTCTCATACGACGGTATGGCAACCACGAACCGAGCCCGCGCGTCTCAGTGAGCGTCCACCCTCAAGGAAGTCGTGCTCAGTTGTGCGTTCGGGACATTGTTGTCAATGACCCCCCTACCATGCCCTCGCCCGGCCCGCGCCCGGGTCCCGCCTGCTGCGAGCTGAAGTACGCCTCCACCAACTCCTCGACGTAGTGGCGCAAGTTGAAATTGGAATCAAAATATGAGAGCAGTTCAACGTATTTTAGTTTATATCACAGAGTAAGTCGATCGTGTACTGTGTGGGGAAGGGTAGTCGATCGTGTACTGTGTGGAAAATACTCCCACGGCTCAAATAAGTTACCATGTAGCTCACCTTCGCATAGTTTTTGGGGGAGGATTTGGGTAGCGTTGACCAGGAATTTCTCCATCTTCTCTGACCGCGCTTCCTGGAAATCGAGCTGAAAACGGAGTGACCGTTGATTCGAAATTCATGAAATCACACTTGTGAACGACCAAACGGTCAAAACCTTATTTGGAAGGCGCGTGTTGCGCTTTACAGGTGGGGTTTCAGATCTGACGAGTTAACTCAGGAAAAGGGACAAATCCTTATTTGTCGGAATCCCCCCCCCAAAACTATGCGAAGACCGTTTCTTAGGTTGTGTGTAAATAAATGCTCTGAAAGCAGGCGCTTTCAACAAGAGTTTCAACTGGTTGTCAGTTGCACCGCCGCACCTCCAGCTTGGACACCTCCCACTCGGACCACTCCCCCACCTTGGGACTACCCTTCATGGCCCGCCACTTATCGCGGCACCCGTACCCCGCGCGCCCCATCGCCGACCCGATTTCCACCCACTTCTCAGGGCCTGGCAGAAATGCCCGCTGCGTCACAGGATGCCGTTCACCTCAAGAAAAGAAGCTGCAAAATGCGTTTGATGACGTCCATCCCACGCTGGTCCAAAAGTGCCGCGGGTGCCCGACGTGCGACGTCGCCGCCACCACGACTCCATGGACGACAATGTTCCATAAACCCTAATCCCTAATCCCTAATCCCTAAACCCTAAACCCAATATTCCCCAGGCCCTGCCACTTCTCCCCCTTCTCCTCTACCAGCCTCTTCAGCGCCTCCGCCTCCTCCTCGCTCCACTTGCCCTGGGTGTAGCGGCGCACGTGGATATTGAAAGCAAAGTGTGAAACCGGTCCGTCATATTGTAGCTTCAAGCGCTACAACCGGGCGCGGTCAACCCGGGGTCAACCTGCACAGCAAACTGTGAAAGCTGTTCATCATGTTGTAGCACTGAGAGCGGTCAACGCGGGGTCAACCTGCGGTCAACCTGGGGTCAACCTGGGGTCAGTCAACCTGGATCAACCTTGGGTCATCCTGGGGTCAACTTGCGGTCAACCGGGGGTCAAGTGGGGGTCAACCTGGGGTCAACCTGGGGTCAACCTGGGGTCAACCTACGGTCAACCTGGGGTCAACCTGGGGTCAACCTGGGGTCAACCTGCGGTCAACCTGTGGTCAACCTACGGTCAACCTGAGGTCAACCTGTGGTCAACCTACGGTCAACCTGAGGTCACCCTGCGGTCAACCTGCGGTCTACCCAGGGTGAACCTGCACCGCCGCACCTTGTAGTTGTCCTGGTCCAGGTGCCGCGAGATCCACCCGTAGATCTGCTTCGGGTTCCGCGTCGGGAAATCCGTGGACCAGGGCCTGGCGGATGTTGATCACCACGTCATTGGGTGCCGTGTGACCGAAGAAGACGAGGGTTCGCAGTGCGTTGTATGACAGGGCCAGGCGGATATTGCTCGCCACGTCATAGGGTGCTCTTTGACTGCAGAGAGGAGGGTTCAAAGTGCATTAGATGACAGGGCCTGGCGGATGTTGCTCGCCACGTCATAGGGTGCCGTTTGACTGAAGAGACGAGGGTTCAAAGTGCGTTGGATGATAGGGGCCTGGCGGATATTGCTCGCCACGTCATAGGGTGCCCCGTTTATGCAAGAGACGAGGGTTCAAAGTGCGTTGGATGACAGGGGCCTGGCGGACATTGCTCGCTACGTCGTATGGCGCCGTTTGACGGAAGAGACGAGGGTTCAAAGTGCGTTGGATGATAGGGGCCTGGCGGATATTGCTCGCCACGTCATAGGGTGCCCCGTTTATGCGAGAGGCGAGGGTTCAAAAGTGCGTTGGATGACAGGGGCCTGGCGGATATTGCTCGCCACGTCACAGGTTGCCATTTAACAGAAGAGACGAGGGTTCAAAGTGAGTCGGATGACGTGGCGGGCAATATCTGCCGAACCCCACCGTGGAAATCTCCAGAAACGCCTTGCGCTCGGAGTCCGCAAGCCTGGCGCCGCGCCCGCCCTGCTTCTAGGGTCTGGCGGACATTGCTCGCCACGTCATAGGGTGCCGACACACTCAAGAAACGAGGGGTCACAGTGCGTTAAGACGTGGCGAGCGTCATCTGCCAGGACATACCTGCTTTGTCCGCCGCTTGAACAGAAACTGGTAATTCTCACTGTTGAAGTCATCCAGGCAGTCGTGCGCCGCGGCCCAGTCCTTGATGCGGTCCTTCAGCATAGTCACCTCATTTGAGCTGCACATTCAGAGGGGGTGACAGGTGGTGGTCGTCAGTTCGCCGCGTCAATCAAGCCCCCACACGCCCGAACGCACCCTCGCTGCGGTGCGCACAGTCAAGTTGCGGTGAGCCACGGCGCACGGCACCGGCAAACACTGAGATGAGTGGAAACAGGTAGGTGTTGGTTCGAAATGCGTGTCGATGACGTGGCCAGAAATGGACGCGGTACGTGTATGGCAGATACTGCCCGCCACGTCAGGATGCCATTTAATCCAGATAAAGAGGGCTCGAAATGCGTGTCGACGTGGGGGATGGTCACTCACCCCCACTCGCCGAACTTCCGCCCCTCAAACTTCTTGTCCCAGTTCTCGTCCTTCCCCCGCCGCACCGCCGCCGCCGCGCTCTTCTCCTTCACCTAGGGACTGATGGATAGTGCTCGCCACGTCATAGGATACCATTTATCTCACGATACGAGGGTTACAAATGCGTTTGATGACGTGGCGAGCACTATCCATCAGTCCCTACCTTTACCACCACGTCGTTGATTCCCCGGATTGGCGCCAGACCCGCCGCCTCGGCGTCGGCATCGGCGCCCCCATCATCCTGCTCTGCTTC
>Ga0307489_10001280_pt1 | contig 16463 bp, 22 predicted proteins | sample SB12metaG_FD_202247 | JGI IMG/M metagenome (GOLD analysis project Ga0307489, IMG submission 202247) | Sea-ice brine microbial communities from Beaufort Sea near Barrow, Alaska, United States - SB 1.2 | ecosystem: Environmental > Aquatic > Marine > Coastal | place: USA: Alaska | collected...
ACCTGCGCCGTTTCTGAGACAAACCTCCCCCCTCGACCCCCCGTAACACCCCCTATATACCCCGTAAACAACCCCTGAATGCACCCGCTGACCCACAGAAAGCGCTTACGTTGAGCCGAAAAGTGGACGAGTGTAAGCCCCTGGTTCCCGGGCATCGCCAACGGCGGGTTCCCGGGGTGCGGCCTACCAGGTTTTGCTCGCCACGTCATAGGATGCCATTCAACTCAGGAACCGAGGCTTCAAAACGCGTTTTGACGAGGCGGCGGGCGGGCAATGTTGGCTTATACCTACTCGCCACATCATGGGATGCGGTTTACATCAAGAAACGATGGTTTGAAATGCGTGTCGATGACGTGGCGAGCAATATCTGCTGGTCCCGATCCCGCGGATAGAGTCCAGTCAGTGGTACGGCTGCACGCTGTGCTGCATTGCGCTGACATCCTTCCTCGCATCGCGGGCGGAAACCAAGGCAGGGCCTTTAAGCCTTGCACCTACATCTCATCTCTCGATCAATCACAGCTGGGTATACAACCAGGTCACGTCGCAGCGACACTGAGTTTAAACTCAGTGTCGGGTCTGGCAACGAAGATGTGGTATCGAATCCCTTTCGACCAATCAGAGCTGTCCATTTCGAAACTCCCTCCGACCCACTCGCCGAAAGTCCGACCGGGTCGCGATTCAAGAGAAACTGTTCCTCGATGTCGAGGAGATAAAACGGACTAGTCCTTTCTACACTGACTTTAAGCTGCAAAGGGAAACTTGAGTAAGGCTCTGCGGTGAGGACGGCGTTGGGGCGGTGGCGGGGGGTATGTTAGCGTACCACGTTGGTATTGCCGCGTTCCAGGTGCGGCGGCTCCAGGCGGGCGTGGCGGGCTCCGGGCAGGGGCTTACACTCGTCAACTTTTCAGCTCAACCTGGGCCGTTTCTGACACAAAATGCACCCTAGACACCCCCTGACACCCCCAAAACACCCCGTAAACACTCCCTAAACAACCCGTACATGCACCCCTTGTCGCACAGAAAGCGCTTAAGTTGCCGAAATGTGGACGAGTGTAAGCCCCTGGCGCCGGGGCGGTGGCGGCGGGGGCGCTGTGCGTGCACGCGCCGCTCGCGGTCATGTTCGCCGCCGCCGTGGTGTTCTGCACCAGACGGTGAATCAACCAACCCCAGGGAGTCAAGCGACCAACAACCGAAGGAAATGAGCTAGTTAGATAAACAAACGTCGTGAATTTCTAGTTACGACAACTTCTACTTCATGCGTGCCGTATTCACGTGTGGTAGCTACTGAGCTACGGAGTTGCGGCGTTGATGTCTATATTGGATTTCATTTAGTTCCGGGCCTGCGGCGCGACGTCTGCTCCATCGTCACCTCAACGAACCGGGTGCGTGGCGGCGTGCGCAACCTGCTCCCTCACCCACCGCGCCACCTCGGCTGCCCGTTCCAGTACGTGCAAGTGCGCGGCGTCGGCTGTGGCGCTCCCAGGACAGACAAGAAAGTGACAGGACAACGCAACTCATGTTAGATGTGTGCTGCTCTGTTGTGGTGAACTGTATGGTATGTATGATATCGCTGTCCTTTCATGTCAGGGGAATCGTGTTCAGCTGATCGCAGTTGTTAGTTGAAACACTTCTGTCCGGCGCAGTGCGCAGTGTTTTGAGTGTCATCGAATTTTAGAGGATTACCCAAATAAATCGTTACAACACCCGTATTCTCGAAATACGCCCAAAATGTCGCAAAACATCTCCCACATTCACCCAAAATGCTCCAAGATGGTTTGCAAACCCCCGTAATATCCATGGCTTGCTGATTTCTTTTTCGCCACGCGTCGCTTTTATTGCCCCGAGCCGTTTTACTTGCGTGGTGTCGAAGCCAAATCAGAGTGCTAGTGCTAGTGCTATGTGCTACGCCGACCGCCCACCCACAACCAGCTGGGACCTGGCTAGTCAGCACGCCACGCTAATCAGCAGCTCGTTTGAAACCCTCACTGCTCGAGCCGGCACGCTGTGACGTAGCGAGTGTGATGTCCTAGCCGGGCGCTCCTCAAAGGGCGGGCACCAGGATGTGCGGCGTTGGTGGGCGAGCATTATCCATCAGACCCAACCTTCACCGCCGCCTTGGCCGTGGGATGGTCTAGCTACTCCATCATGCCACCTCTGGTGCCCAGAGGTGAAGCTGCTCAGCACCCCGCCGCACACAACGCAGAAGTCCGTCGCACACGCATTTGAACCCTGGTTTCTTGATGTAAAGGACATCGAGTGACGTTGCTAGCCATATCTGCCAGGCAACTTGTCCGCAACGTCATCCAACGCATGTTGAACCCTCGTTCATTGAGTGAGTTACATGGAATCCTGCGACGTGGCGAGCAATGCCTGCCAGGCCCCACGAGTCCCAGGGCGTGGGTCGTCCAAAGCCATATCGCGCGTCAATGGCGGACGCGCCGACCGGTGGTCAGTGGTTTATCTGATTATGTATCATTGTATTCCAATCGGTTTGACGCCCGGTGGGCGGTGGTTGTACAATTCGTTCGTATTAGGCCCGGTGGGCGGTGGTTGTGCGTTTTGCATTTGGCCCGGTGGGTGGTGGTTGCGCGATTCGTATGTAGGTGTTCTCTTCTCCATCCTATCCTCCTCCTCCTCCTATTATTCCTTCTCCTCCTCCTCCCCCCCCTCCCCCCCTTCCTCCTTCTCCTCCTCCTCCTCCGGCTTCTCCTCGTCCTCCTCATCCTACTGCTTCTCCTGCTCCTCCTCCTTTTCCTCCTCCTCCTTTTCCTCCTCCTCCTCCTCCTCCTCCTCCTCCTCCTCCTCCTCCTCCTTCTCCTTCGTTTCCTCCTCCTCCTTTTCCTCCTCTTCCGTTTCCTCCCCCTCCTCCTCCTCGTCCTCGTCCTCCTTCTCCTCCTCCTCCTCCTCCTCCTCCTCCTTCTCCTTTGTTCTGAATTTCCCAATCAAATCGCGCCGTTCCGCGGCTCAAGTACGCCGGCGGGTCCGTGCAGAGTCCGCCGGCGCAGCCCCCCACCGCTTCCCACCTCCAGGGACTCACACCACACACACGTTCCCTTTGGCAGCCCATTAATTTCCTTCTGCACAACCTAAGAAATCATATGCTACGAGTACGTGATACACATCTTTGAGATATGGGGATACCCCACGCACACTATACCGTCTTCCCTTTCAGCTCATCAGCCAGCTGCGGTGCCGGGATATGGGATATCGATATGGGAGATAGGATGTCGATATGGTCATCCTGGATATCGATATGGGATATATTGTCACGCTGTGTAAGACCCTGCCCGGGTGGCGAACGACACCGTCGCCGGCGCGCCTTCAGCCTGAGCCCTCCGAACCAGCGGCGATGCGGCGTCCGGCCAATCATGCCATCCTTATCAGCTTAACATGCTTCAGCTAGGGTGTAGAGAGAGAGAGAGACGCTTCCGCGTGTATGAGGAGGCACTAGGCTTTCGCCCTGCCCCCCTTCAGTTAGGGTATAATAGGGGGATTTGATTCGATTTGCGTGTGAGTCACCAAGTAAGAAACCACACGAGTCGTATAGCTAGCCGCACCTGGGACCCGGGAGGAGCCTACACACAGGGCCGTACACTGTTCCCGGTTCATGTTAACCTAAGCAACTTGAGTTATTACTTCAGGTGCTGCCTGGGACAAAACGGCTTCTCACAGGCAGCTGAAGAGAGAGAGAGAGAGGGAGACGCTTCCGGGTGTATGAGGAGGCACCAGGCGTTCGCCACGGTCAGCTAAAAAGTAAACCAGTGTAAGGCGGCCCTGCCCACGTGCGCGAGGGCGCACGTGCCCCCGAAGCAGCCCACCTCGGGGCATGGCCTTCCATCAGGCAATCTTCAGCTCACCTTGAGCATCAAGTGGGGTAACGTGATTGGCATTCCGTCGGGGTAACCATACGTGGTACTGGGGAGTAAGCCCTGCTCACGTTGAGCTGAAATGGGAACGAGTGTAATAAGCACAGTGACAATATATGATCTATCAACCTGTCCACAAGATGTCAGTATCGATATGGAAGATGACAGTATCGATATGGAAGATTAACTTTTGATGACAGTATCGATATGGAAGATGACAGTATCGATATAGACGCTGACAATATCGATATGGGATATCTTGTCACTCTGTTGATGAGGCCTCGCCTCGGGGCTGCTCCGCGTGAACATCACGCGAACGGCGGAGCCCGACCAATCCGGCCCAATCTCAGGGCCTAATTACACAGATATGTTTTCAGCTCAACTTCATCTCAAGCACGTTCGAGGTAGCTCTATCAAGCGGGCTAGCGTGAGCAGAGTGGTTTCACGGACTAGACGGCTAGAGTTGAGGTGAAAGGGGGAGAGAGAGACGCTTCCGCGTGTATAAGGAGGCACCAGGCTTTCGCCGCGTGTGCTGAAAGGGGGACACATGTGAGGCCCCGCCCAATCTGGCACATCACGGAGCACGCCCGCGGAAGCCGCTCCCTCTCGAACGCCTCGGGCTGCGCCTCGGTAAAGCGGCGCATGTTGAAATTGAAAGCAAACGTTGAAAGCAGTTTATGTTATTCTAATATGTTAATCATAGGCACATTCAACACAAATTGCGATACTGTCAGCCTGCACCACCCTACCGCGGGCCGGTCGCAGAACCCGGTGGAGCGTTGCGTGATGCGAACAACGCCGAAACCACGCTCTTTGCAGTCACTGGTGTGCCCGTACCGCCTGGTGTGCCATATCTGAGGTGGGGAGCACGATGTGTCGGGGGGTTCCGTCTGCCGTATGTCGACGTACGCCATGACGTTGTCCGCGCAGACTTCAACGTCGGGCGGGCCATCAAAGCCGATGCGGATGTGCGGCATCCAGCAACCGCTGTAGCTGGTGACAGCAAACTGGACGAGCCATAGGGGCTAGGTAGATTATGCTCGCCACGTCATGCGTCATCGGATGTCATGATCTTAGTGCGAACAACGAGGGTCTGAAATGACTGTGGATGAGGACGCGGGGGGCATTAATAATTATTATTCGCTCAGACAGTCAGCAGCCAACCCCACCGTCGCCCTCGCCCGCGAAGCGCCAAGCAAGGTGGAGTCCGCCGAGGGCCCGTGCCTCGCCCCAGGGTCTTACACTCGTTTCTCATCCAGCGTAACCTACGCACTGAGTGGTTTCAGGTGAGGTTTCGAGGGCAAAAGAGGCTTATCAAGTTTGAGCTGAAAAGTTGTCGATTGTGGTCAAGACGAAAGACGAATGAATGACCCGCCTCAAACTCGGAACTTCCGTCCCGTCTCTGGTATTGTTCCTCGGTGCCGTCCTCGCGCAGCACCGTGGTCATCCAGCCATCGTCGGGCGACAGTGCGGGCCACCCCCCGCACCCAGGGCCGTACGGCGCTGTCCGCTTCACCACAGCACCATAACCGCGTATGTCCCTGAAACCACTACGAGTACTATGACACACTTAGCACCTAAAGATCTTGTCTGAACAAGTTGAGCTGAAGAGGAAACAGGTGTGAAGCCCTGCCCGTAGCAGTGGCGCGTCGCGTCGCACGCGTCCGTAGTCTTGTTGGCGGCGCCGCACGAGTGATGAGGGGAACGCGGCGGCGGCGGAGGCGGCGGCGGGGGCGGCGGCGGCGGCCGCGGCGGCGGCGGAGGAGGGGACGCGGGGTATCCGCCCTTCTCGGCTGCTGCCGTGGTGCGCGCCCCCGACCACAGCAGAATCACCAGGACCGGAGAGAGAGGCAACGCCAATACTCCACGCAGCATCGTTCGTGCATCACAACCAGCCGTGGCCGGGCGGGGCGTGCGACGCGGAGGGCGCGCCGGCATCGCGGCAGTCTGCGCAGTCGGTGACACGGACACTGGCGCTCAAAAAGTTCGACAAAGGCCTCTCACCAGACGACCAGAAACCACGACACCCACCAGACCACCCCTTTGGAGCTCATCGGTCGTGTCGTGGTCACTCGATCATCCATGGATTTTGTGTAGTACTGTAGGTCTCAAACACAACGCTTCGAACGGCGTCCTCCTCTTCAACTTCGGCCCCCAGCACGGTCGCGCGATCCTGACGGCCACGCACCTCGTCGCCATCGCGCATCGCCACGCGCCCCGACACTCGGCCGTCGCGATACTCCGTCACCACACCTCCACACGCCACGCCTCCCCGGCGTCTTATTACACCACTAATAGCTTTGCCTCCCTACTCTGCCTGCTCGTCTACACGCACCGTCACCGCGATGACCGCCGCGCGCCGCCGCGCCGCCGCGCCCCGCTCCTCAGGTGCGCGCCTATCCGCCCGATCTCCTGCTCCACGGGCGAGCGCGCGGCTGGCAAACCAGCCACCGACGGGCCTTTCCCTTTTCCCCAAGCGCTTCTCAATACCCCGATCCTCCGGCTCCCTCGTCTTCTCTTCACGAGCGTGACGGGGGCGGGCCGCGGCGGCGTCGCAGCGCGGCGATACGACACGCGCGCGCGGCGGCGGCGGCGGCTTTAGACCCCGCGGTCGCCGCGCGCTATCGCGATCCCCGCCCGCCCGCCGAGCGGCGCACACCCTGAGCGCCGGAACGACAAAGCAACGAGGGCTTCCGACATGGACGATATTCTGGGAACTAACATATCCCTTCCCCTTATTATTTTACGCGTCCGCGCCCCGCTCGTGCACCAGGGTTCCCGCGCTCCATGGTGTCCGCCGCCCTCGCACTCATCATACCCCTGCTGCTGATCGAGGCCTCCGGCGGGGCGGTCGCGCAGGGCGCCGGCCGCGGTGGCGAGAACGTCCTGACGAGGTCGAAGCTTAAGCCTACTCCTGCTGATCTCGACCGATCCATTCTGCTGGAATGGCGCAAAGGCTCGCCGCAGCTGCAACATGTATGGGACGACGAGGACGCGCCCGTGTCTGCGTGGCACGGGGTCACCGTCGGCGCTGAGGGGCGCGTGGTGAAAATCGAGCAGCTCAAGTACGCGGATTTGACGGGCGTGCCGGCGGCGCTCGGGGGGCTCACCGCGCTGGAGACGTTGGACCTCAGCTGGAACCAGCTGACGAGTGTGCCGAAGGAGCTGGGGAACCTTGCTGCGTTGGAGGTGTTGGACCTCAGCTCCAACAACCTAGACAGCGTGCCGGCGGCGCTCGGGGGGCTCACCGCGCTGAAGATGTTGATCCTCTTCGGTGCATTCGCTAACCAGCTGGAGACCGTGCCGGCGGAGCTCGGGAAACTCACCGCGCTGACGGCGTTGGGTCTCTACAAAAACGATCTGACGAGCGTGCCGGCGGAGATCGGGCGCCTCTCCGCGCTGACGAGGTTGGACCTCAGCGACAACAAGATGACGAGCGTGCCGAAGGAGCTCGGTGAGGCGGTGCAGGTTAACCCGATCGAACCCACCTTGAAAGCGCCTGGATCTAAGCACTTTGAAACTAAAATGTGATGATCCGCTTTGCAATTTTGCGTTCAAATTCAACTTGCGCCGCTATAGCTCGGGCAACTCGCCGCGCTTGAGAAGCTAGACCTCGACGACAACAAGCTGACGAGCGTGCCGGCGGAGCTCGGGAACCTCAAGGTTGGGCGGTGCAGGTTGACACCCGTACTTGCGAGCACGGAATAAGACGGCCTTCGCATTGGGTCGCAGACTCAACCACCCGTGTGTGATACTCTGTGATCTCACCACGTGCGTCTAAAGAAGGCGCCTGGTTTCAGAGCTTGAAACTAAAGTGTGATGAGCTGCTTTGACGTTTTGCAGCGATTTCAACTTTATACGCCGCTACATCAAGGCGCTGACGTCTTTGTCCCTCGTCGGGAACCCGGATCTGGCGGCGCTGTCGGAGGAGGTGGAACAACTGAGCACAGCGCACGGTAGGGCGGCGCAGGTTGACCCCAGGTTGACCCCAGATTGACCCCAGGTTGACCCCACATTGACCCCAGATTGACCTCAGGTTGACCGCAGATTGACGCCAGGTTGACCCCAGATTGACTGCGCTTGGTTTCAGCGCTTGAAGCTAAAGTTATATATGAACTGGCTTCAAACTTTGCTTTCAATTTCAACTCGCGCCGCTACAGCACGGCGGCATATGTTCCATCGACATGTAATTGTTGCAGCTGCACACCACCCAAGGTAGGGCGGTGCAGGTTGAACCTATGAAACCCATGCTGAAAGCGCCTGGAACTAAGCGCTTGAAACTAAAATATGATGAACTGCTTTCAAATTTGCTTCAAATTTGCTTTGAATTTCACCTTGCGCCGCTACACCAAGGAATATCCACATGTACACGAGATGCACAGAACGCAGCCACGGCAGTTGACGACGACACAGAGAATCATGAAGCGCAGAACGCAGTCACGACACACGACTGACGACACATTAGTCATTAGATGATGAAGCGACACAATCACGATTGTTGATGGCCTCGCACACGATTAGTGACGCGGCGGCGCCAGGACTTGATGTCCGTGGATGCGCGGCTCCGTCCCCGGCTCGGGGCGGTGAAGGCAGTGGGCGGGAGCATGGCTCTCTGGCGGCCGCGGCGCCCTCGTAGGTCGCAACCCCCCAGGCGAGTCAAAGGTGAACTTGCTTGTAATGAAGATGTACACACGCATTTGAAATACCATCTCCGTAATCGAGTTAGCGCGTCACGACGACTGACGACTGTTAGCGGTGTCCGCGCCACGGGGTAGCTTGGCGCGCGCTGTGCTGTTTTCGGAAGTCACAGGGAGTTTGTGAAATTCATCGTTTAACAGTTTAATACATTTAGCAGCAGTGGGCGAGCAGTAGGTCTATGTTGATATGTATGTTATGGTCGTGCTTGATCGTTAGACTTGTACGAAGATGAAAAGACGGAATTTATGTTGTAGTCTAGAAATAATCGATTTCGTCCTCGTTGTCATCCCCGAAGAAAGCGCCGCCCCACAACGCGTCCGCGCCGCAGTCGGAGTACTGACCGTCCTGCGCCATCACCTGCTCCGAGGGACTGATGGATAGTGCTCGCCACGTCATAGGATGTCATTTATCTCAAGAAACGAGAGTTCGATTTCTCCCAGGGTCTGATGGATAGTGCTCGCCACATCATAGGATGTTGTCTAACTCAAGCAACGAGGATTCAAAATGCATGTGATGACGTGGCGAGCACCATCCATCGGCCTCTACCTTCTCCGCCGCGTTGGCCGCGTCCATGGCGAGCGCCCCGCCGCTGCCGCCGCGCAAGGCACGCCGCCCAGCCCCGCGGCGCCCATGCCGCCGCTCACCCCGCCAGCGGCGCCCGCGAAGCTCGCCACACCCAGCGCCATTGTCTGCACCCAGGGTCAGATGAATGACACGCGCCTCTGTGGAAGGTCTTGGCTTGGTCAGCCTCGTACACACTCTCGCCAACGCATTGGCCACGAGAACCAAAACGTCGCATCATGCGCATATCTGGTGGGGGGTCAAACGCAAACGGGTATTCCGGATCCGCGCGAGAGGCTCGCACGTTGTCAAAAAATAACGTTTCCATAACGAAATTCCTCACGTGAACACACCATCTCGCGCGGATGTTCGCCGCCCTGAAGCGCCTCCCCTTCCTCTCCCGCGCGTCGCCCCCGAATCATACCCGTGAACCGCGCCGCCACCACCACCACCACCACCGCCACCGCCTCAAACGCAATGCCCGTCACTCTCAAGAAAATCCGGGAGATCCTCCCGGTTTGGCCTGGCAGAGGAGAGATGTTATGTTACCCGCCAATCATCGACACGCTTTCGAACCCTGGTTTCTTGAGTTAAGCGGCATCCCATGACGTGGCGAGAAAAACCTGCCCGGCCGTACGCCCCGGCGCCCCCGCGGCACTGGGTGGGCAACGGGTTCCACGTGTTCCCCGTGTTCCACAACAAGGCCTTCACCAAGGAGCTCTCCCCCTGGCTCATGTTCGACTTCGCCTCGCCTAAGGTAGGGTACTGAGGAAGTGAGGATACACCTGAACACCCCTAGTCCACCCCTAATACAGCCCCTGTACACCCCAGCGACGCAAGCGAATGTATATTGCCAGCTACGTCATCGACACGCATGTCAAACCCTCGTTGCTTGAGTTATATGGCATCCTATGACGTGGCGGGCAACGTCTGGCGGGCCCTCTCCGACGGAGTTTCCGGCGACGCACGAGCGGCGCGGCGTGGGGCAGCACCCGCACCGCGGCTTCGAGACCATCACCATCGCCTTCCAGGCGAGGCGTGTGCCACACTGCACTTACTAAACGGGAGCATAAGTACTAGTTATCCCAGCTCAGTGGTTGTGAGGGACAAACAACTTAAAGTGCCAGTTGAACAAGATAGTTGGGGCACGGGGTCACGGCCGTGGTTGCAGGGCGAGGTGGAGCACAGCGACAGTGTGGGGAACAACGACGTGATCGGGCCCGGGGACGTGCAGTGGATGACGGCGGCGCGCGGCGGGGCCTCACGCCATTCCTTATTCCCCTTTTCAGTTGGCACCTGAACATATTTAAGCAAAATAGTCTACGCCCATTGAGTGGGATACTTTGAATGGTTGCAACGGGGCTCAAGTTGAGCTGTGTTAAAACGAATAGTGAAGCACCCTGTGGTTTGGGATCATACACGAGGAGTTCCACAGCACCGAGTTCCAGCAGAGGGGCGGCACCTTTGAGATGGCGCAGCTGTGGCTGAACTTGCCCAAGAAGCATAAAATGGACGCGCCCAAGTACCAGGCCATCTTGGCCGCGGACATCCCGGTGGTGCCGCTGACGCCGGCGGATGCGGCAGACGCCGGGAAGCTGGCCGCCGGCGAGAACTCCATCCGCGTCATCGCGGGCGATGCCGCTCAGTTCGGGCAGGCGGGCGCCGCCTCGGTGCACACCCCCGTGGAGCTGTTGGACATCCGCATGGCCACCCCCGGCGTGGCGTGCGACATCCCCATCCCCGACGGGCACAACACCGTGGTGTTCGTGCGGCGCGGCGCCATCACCGTGGGCGACGCCGTGGGCAGCAAGCCGGTGGAGCAGCAGGGAGTGGCGCTCATGCACCTGGGCGGCACCACGCTGCGCATGACGGCCACGGCGCCCGGCACGGAGGTGCTGCTGCTGGGCGGCGAGCCCATCGACGAGCCCATCGCCGCTCGGGGCCCCTTCGTCATGAACACCAGCGAGGAGCTCATGCAGGCCAACCAGGACTTCCAGCGAGGCCTCATGGGCAACTGAGTTTGTCAATGGACTCATGGGCAACTAGGTGTGAGAGAGATATTCACCCTGGCCCAGCATGCTTGCCATCACGGTCCACATGAACGGACTCATGGGCAACTGAGTTTGGGCGAGGAAGTTGCCGCTGGCCACGGGGACCAGGGCGAAACCCTGGTGCCTCCTTATGTATACACTCGCCGCTCGCCGGATTATGTCCGTTTGACGCTGTACCAATAAAGGAGTGTGCTCGCGTCGTAATACGCTCATTCTTTCCTCCATAGATCCGTACGGGTGTATGAAGAGCTAGAGGTCGACTACAGGTGGCACCTGCGCGCGCTGAGATAGTCACATCTATCTGTACGCCATGTAAGCTATGCAAGCTGATATTCTGAATACACACACACACACACATTCACACACTGCGCGTAGATGCGATTGCACACGTTTTAGCACACCTGGAGAGCTCAGCTTCATCAGTCCCAGGTAAACGATACCTGTAAGATGCACACGCATACTGCTTGTCGGAGGGGCGACAGCAACCGTGCGCTTGGTTTTCTAGTGAGAAGACACGGATGATGTTGGTCGGCTGGACATGGACACGGGGCTGGCTGGTGTTCAATGTCCATGTCCCGTAATGTTCAGGTGTCGCAGCTCCCGCATATAGGTGGGGCTCGGTGCGCGCGCGGGGTGGCCACGGAGCGGGTATTTATTTCATTTCAAAAACTTGTCTAAATCGAGTAGCTCTACTCTGCGTGGAGCCACGGCTAATTTGTGAGTTTGACGTAGAAGAGGTGCCTCGCACCACGAATATCGGCGCGGCGGAGAGGAAATAGTGAAGTGTGTGAGTGATAAAGCAGTGAGTGTGTAAGTGTAGAAAGGTGCAGATCATAGATGTTTTGTCATAACGCGAGAGGTTCGAAGTTGTGTGCGAAGATGCATCCTCCGAAGCACAGCGCAGCACAGCGCTAAGCGTGGAAGCGCAACGAGCGGGGTGTGCGCATCTTAAGGAGCACCGTGCTCCACCGCCCACTGCAACAGCTCCAGATGTTCGTGCTGTTGGGCCACCCGGCGCGTATTGGCGTCCCACGGGCAGTGGTGCTCCCGCGCCCACCTCAGCACATCGAGATGCCCGCCCTCAGCAGCCCTTGAACACGTTCCCCTCATCCCACGGGCAGTCATGCTCCCGCGCCCACTGCAACACCTCCAGGTGCCCGCCCTCAGCGGCGGCTTTACACGTTCCACGCATCCCACTGGCAGCCATGCTCCCGCGCCCACGCAAGCACCTCCAGGTGTCCGCCCTCAGCGGTGAACAAACACGTTCCACTCATTCCACGGGCAGTCATGCTCCCGAAGCCACTTTAGCACCTTCAGGTGCCCGCCCTCGGCGGCAGCTTGGCACGTCTGCTCGTCCCATGGGCAGTCGCGCTCCCGCGCCCACTTCAACACATGGAGGTGCCCGCCCTGCGCGGCGAGTGCACAACAATCTCTCTTCGAGTCCTCGATTTCCTCCTGCCAAGGGCAGCCGTGCTCCCGCGCCCACTTCAACACCTCCAGGTGCCCGCCCGCAGCGGCGCAGTAAGTCGTAGACTCATCCCACCGGCAGCCGTGCTCCCGCGCCCACTGCAGAACCTCCAGGTGCCCACCCTGAGCGGTGAGTGCGCACGTCGCCCCGATCCACGGGCACCCGTTGTCCTTGGCCCAAGCCAACCTCGTGATGGAGCCGACGAACTCCTGAAGGATCAGCGGCGCCGCCCCTCCCCGCCCCGCGCGCGAGCCGGAGGCCACCACCGCCGCCTGGGGCCTGGCAGATATTGACAATAGCAGACCACACTATGAGCCAACAATCATAGGTGTATTGTGGCGGGCCTTGACGCGCGGCCCCGAGCTCACGGCGGGGCGCAACACGTGGTGCAACAACTATCTCATCCAGCACGTCATCGATCACGACAAGATGTACATGGCAGGGACCCGTCACGTCTGTCATTTACATGGATGAGAAGGACGAGATCCTGTTCACTTCGCAAGACGCCGTACCGTCTTTTGGTGGTATTCGGGGAGATATGTGGGCAGTTAAGACCCCAATCATTGCAGTGGACTAATCTGCCGTTGTTTTCATATTTCCCATCTTTCCTGCTGACCAATTGTGAAGCATGTTATGTGCGTAGTGTGGCTCTACAACATGTTCTCCGCCAACACCACCGACGCTGCAGGTGTGTCACGCGAGGGGTCGTGCCTGGAGCAGGCCCCGGACCCGGCAAGGCGTGCCTCACAGTGCCGGCAACGCACTTCTTGGTTTTAGTTTTAGTTGTTCTTCAACTAATCTTGTTCGAGCCCCAAGGCGCTGACGTGGCGAGCATCAACCAAACCCATTATCATGAATGTCCCATTGTTTAAGCATGGAGAATTCATTTGGGTATTCTGAAGCCACGTCGCTCTTCTCTTAAGTCTTAATACAAATCGAGCTCATTACCGACTGACCGACTGGTGCATGTTAGGCTAATCGAGTGCCGGGTAGTGAGCCAGCACACCTCCATGTAATGTCACCCCCACACGCGCAAACGTCACCGCACACAAAGTCGACCCTCGTTGCTCTTGAGTTACATGGCATCTGATTCCGTGGTGTGCGTCAGTTAAGCTTCGTGGCCCTGGGACCTTGCGGCATTTGCGGACGGCGTGGACGTGGCCGAAAGGGACGAGAGCGGCGCGCACACGTCCGAGGTAATGCGGTGCAGGTTGACCCCGGTTGGAACCAGGGTTGACTGAGATTGGTTTCAACGTTTGCGATTACACTATGATGCACTGCCTTCAAACTGTGAATTCAGTTTTAATCTGCGCCGCTGCACTGAGGCCTCCGTCTTTACCAAGTTATAGAACAATGCCGGCCAGACAATCTTGGAGTGCAGACGAGCGAGACAGATAACCTGGCAACGCGCAACACACGACGCGCACATCACTGTACCGGACGAGCCGAATAACCAGCAACACGCAACACCACGACACACATGACGAGCCATAGCACCTGACCGGCAACACGCAACAAAACGACACGAGACGTGCAATAGAACCTGCTGGCACGCATCATGATACAAGACGACGAACCATATACTTGCCAACACGCAGCATCATGACACATACTTAGTGAATGATCCGCCGATGATTTACTCGGCCAAATTTAATCAGCAAGTGATACATGCAATTCTGTTCGTTTCGCTTCGTTCTTATTGCGGCACGAGCGCCACACAAGCAACAAATCGTCCAATATCCGTGCGACCGTCGTGGGTTCCCCGAGTTAGTCAGGGCACGTAGCGTAGTCATGGTCAATTTGTTTACAAGGTTCGCGAGTTGTCGTGAGGCATAGAAGCAGTGCATGTCTATTCATATTCGTATATATCATCGTTGTATGATATATGCTTCAGACGATGGACTCACATTAAGTGGGTATCGTATGTATCCACCGCATCCCTGGGTCCCGGGCTCAGACCTCGGTCCCGGCCGCCTGCCGCAGCCCCCGCGCCTCGGCACACTCCCCGCGGTGCCGCGCCACCCAGTCCGCGCGCTGGCAGCCCGTGCCGCAGTACTGCGCGCAGGGGCCGTGGGCGGGGCAGCTGCCGCACCGCTTCAGGTGCCCCACCCGCCGTCCCGCCGTCACCGGGATGTAGCGGCGCAAGTCGAATTTGAACGCAGAAGTTGAAAGCAGCACATCATAATTTAATCTGAAGCGCCAAGTTCCAGGCAGTGTCAACTTGGGTTTGATAGGGTCAACCTGCACCGCCCCACCGGGATCGCGGACAGACCCGCGGACGTCATGCCGCACGAGCTGCAACACAGCTGGCGGAGCACCGCACTCCAGGGGCTGGCCACCAGAGTGACAAGATATGATCCGATATCGATACGGGAGATCGATATGGGAGATCGATACCGGAGGTCGGAAATCTATGAGATATCGATAGGGATATCGATATGGAATATGGGTTATCGATATGGGATATGGTGTATCGATGTGGTAATTTACCATATCGATATGGTCATCCTGGATATCGATATGGGATATGGTCTAATGATATGGGAGATGACAGTATCGATATGGTCATCTCCCATATCGATATGGGATATCTTGTCACTCTGTTCAGGGGCTGGCCACGCGTCCACTTGTCTGCTCAACGTAAGCATTCTGTGGGACGGGAGTCAGGGAGAAAGCCTGGTGCCTCCTTGTAGCTCTACAAGCGGAAACGTCTCTCTCTCTCTTTTTTGTGTGGGATACGCATGACGGGGGCCAAGGCGGAAGCCTGGTGCCTCCTCATACACGCTGACGCGTCTGTTTCTCTCTCTGGGATACACAGGGTGGAGTCAGTGAGGCAGTGAGAGTGACAAGAACGGCTCAGATCGAGCAAACGTACGGACGAGTATAAGCTTTCTAACTAAAGGCTCCTCGAGAAGTGACTGGTGGTCGTTTTCAGATGACCTTTATATTACAGACTGTGGAGATCCAATCTTGAGATATTAACCCTAAACCCTAAAACCGTAATCCCTAAACTCTAAACCAAGTCCCTGCCGCAATGGTGTGCGTGTAGTCGTGCTCGTCGTCGGCACAGCTGCGCGCTAGGTCAGTCATGGTGGTGGTCTGGTCGCCCGCGAGCCAGGGCCTGACACTCGTCCATTGTTCGACTCAACCTTCGCATATTCACGGAGGTGATCTACTGCCGTGTAAGCATTTGTCCCTTTTCTTGAGTCAACTCGTCTGGGACTCTTGAGTATCAAGAGTCGGCCGACGAGCTGACTCAAGACAAATCCCTAAACTGCATCAGATCACCTCCGTGAATATATGTAGACTGTTCGACTCAACGTTACACACTTTCTGTGGGATACGCTGGGTGGAGTCACGTTCACGGTCAGTGAGGCAGTGTCATTAACGGCTGAAGTTGAGCTGAAAAGTGGACGAGTGTAAGCTCCTTCCCCGAACACGGTCGCGGTGCCGTCCGCGCCGCGCTTGATGAGCAGCTCCACGATGGCGGCGTTGTTTGCGATCGTAGCGATCATAAGCGGCGTGTAGCCGGGGCACCCGGCGAGTAGGGACTCACTACTCGGACGAGCTGATAATGGCGGTGAAAAGCGGTGAAGTGGCGGTGGACGGACGATTTTCGGCTCAATGTAAGCACTTTTTGTGGGATACGCTGGGTGTGTTGGTGGAGTCAGGCACACAGAATGGCTCAGGTTCGACATGGCCATCGAGGCGTCAAGGAGATTCGCACGGGCCGAAGCGTGGAGCTTGGGCGGATGCTTCATGCTGGTCATAAAAAATAGGTGGATGGGCTCATTGACCATGTACGAAATGGCAGAGAAG
>Ga0307489_10001281_pt1 | contig 16448 bp, 32 predicted proteins | sample SB12metaG_FD_202247 | JGI IMG/M metagenome (GOLD analysis project Ga0307489, IMG submission 202247) | Sea-ice brine microbial communities from Beaufort Sea near Barrow, Alaska, United States - SB 1.2 | ecosystem: Environmental > Aquatic > Marine > Coastal | place: USA: Alaska | collected...
AGGGTGTATGAGAGATTGTAGGCCCTGCCTGCGCGGCGGACCCGCGCCGGGTTGTAAACTCCTGCTGCGCCCCAGTGAACGCCGCCGGGGGCGCTCCGCCCGTGGTGAGTGATTGCGAAAAGTAAACGCCAAAGTTTCCTGTTGTGCCGGGAGCTGCGGAGGAGAAAGCCTTGAAGTCGCGGCTGTAGGTGCCATTGCCCATGTAGGAGACCGCTCCGAGGTCGAAAGCGCCGACGCCGTCATCAAAGACGGTCGTGGCGGGAAACCCAGGGCCGGCGACGGTGCGCAGCACAGGGCGCGCCGTGGCAAGGAAGGAGTCCTCCGTAAAGGTGGGCGCCGGGATGTAGCGGCGGAATAGCAAATTGGAAGCAAAGTCTCAAGGTGTTTCATAACATGAAAGTCTGGAGACGATTCATCACATTGTAATTTTCCGGTCAAGCGCGGAAACCAAGCGCGGTCAACCTTCATCGCCATACCGGGGGCGACAGGAACGGCGCAGGGGGCGCGATCACCACAGGCACCGCCGGGGGCGGCATCGTCGACAGCGCCGGCGTCGTCACAAGCACCTCGCCGTTCAGCAGGGGCTTACACTCGACCACTTTTCGGCTCAGCTTAGGCGTGTTTTGTGAAATACGCCGCGTGTAGTCAGTGAGAAACGGCTCAGGTACAGCTGAAAAGTGGACGAGTGTAAGCCCCTGCCGTTCAACACGGTGATAATAAAGGTCCCAACGCTACCGCCACCGAAATCTGGCACAGCGGCGAAGAAAAACTCGGCCGGTCCGGTCCCCGTCAAGCCGTCGTAAGTGACCGCGGCGGTTTCACTGTCCAAAAAGTACAGGGAGATCGAAACTTGCGTGCCGGATCCGGTGACGTCGTTGACGAGGTTGATGACAATGGAGGCGACGTCGATGCCGGTGACGAGGGAGATAATCTGCCAAAGCATAGGGACTGATGCATAGTGCTCGCCACGTTCTAAGATGTCGTGTCACTCAAGAAACGAGGGTTATGGGCGGGGTAGGGACTGATGGATAATGCGCCAAGTCATAGCATGTCATTGAAATCAATAAACAGTAGTTTGGAATGCGTTTGATGACGTTGGCGAGCGCTATTCAGCAGTCTGACGCATAGTGCCCGCCGCGTCATAGGATGCCATTAAGGCAGGAAACACGGGTTCGAAATGCGTGTCATGACGTGGCGAGCACGGGCACTATCCGTCAGTCCTTGCCGCAGATTGGTGCGGAAGATAGTCTGCTCGGATGGGAACTTGGTTCCGTATGCCAGGGGCTTGACACTCATCCACCCTTCAGCTCACCATTTTGTGGCACACTTTGGGTTGTTTCAGTGACCATATTGGCTCAGGTTGAGCCAACAAGTGGACGAGTGTAAGACCCCACACACTCGTCCACACTGTTCGGCTTGACTGAGCACATATTGTAGGACACATTGGGTTTCAGTGACAAGAACGGCTCGGGTTGATTCGAAAAGTGGACGAGTGCAAGCTCCTGCCATATACGTAGTTGGGGAACACCAGGGTGAAGCTGAGCACCGTGACGAGCACCTGCGGGCAGGGGCGTACACTCGTCCACTTCTCAGATCAATGAAATGCAACGTGACACGATTTCGGTCAATGAAACACTGAAACTATACAACATATTCAAAAAAAGGTGCGTACATTGAGCCGAAAAGTTGACGACTGTAGGCCCTTGCCGGCGGCGGCGGCGGCGGTGGCGGCGGTGGCGACAGCGCGCGCTTGATCCGCGCCGGCAAAGAGGGCCTTGCTGGGGTGAAGCAAGCTGAAATGAGTAACGTTCATCGAGCCACATGGCGAGCATTAAGCAACGCCCGTTGACATTTTAAGCGGACAGAGTATAGGTCTGTCAGGGTCGAAACTGAGAACCAAGTGCATCATATTCTAGCTGCAAGCACTGACACCGGAATGGGGACGCGGTGAGGCGAGCAATATCTGCCAGGCCTTACCGGCGGCGGCGGGCTCGGCGGCGGCTTCACCCTCCTGTTCTTCGGCGGCGCCTCCTTCCTGAAGATGAGCAGCTCATACAGCTGCGGCGCGGCGCCGTCATCGGGATCTACCTCTATCTCCACGAGGTTGAACCCTACATCCAGCATCACTGGAGGAGAGGCGGCGCCACTTCTCACGGTGAAACCGTTCAATAGGGGCTCACACTCGACCACTGGTAAGCTCAACATACGCACTCTTTGTCGGGTACGTTTGATGGTTTCACTAACTGAACAGCTCAGGTCGAGCTGAAAAGTGGTCGAGTGGTTCGGTGGTTTCACTGACAAAACGGCTCAGGAGGAGGTGAGAAGCTGACAAAAGGAAGCCCCTGCCGTTGACCAGCACAGGCCCGCCCATCATGGACACCGCCGAGACGTTCACGGTAGTGCTCTCGAACGGCACCACTGCGCTGTACTTCAACCAGGGTCTTACACCCGTCCAGAGTTCAGCTCACCGCAGCACTTTTTGTGGATACATTTGTTGATTTCATCAACAGCTCAGGTTGAAGCTCAAGTTGAAGCTCAGGTTGAAGCTCAGAGCGAAGCTCAGGTTGAAGCGCAGAATGAACAAACCTGAAAGCTGAACCTGAAGCTCAACATCAGGTTTAATCTCAGGTTTTAACCTCAGGTTACAGGTAGAGGTTTGAGGTTGTGACTACCAAAGCTCCATTCAGGAGACAAAAACGGCACAGGTCGAGCTGAAAAATGGACGGGTGACAGCCCCTGCCTTGAAGGTGGAGGGCTCGAACGGCGGGTCGAGCTCGTAAGCGGCATTATCGATCGCCAGGACCGACAGCGCCGCGCTGCTGATGGACTCCATCAGGACGTACGCGGTGATCACGTACGTGCGGGTGGTCAGGCGGTTGGAGCTGGTCACCGTGACCAGAATGCGGTTCTCGCCCACCCTGACAACAGGGTCAAGCACTCAAACCGAAATCAGCGTGACTTATCTTGGGGTTGAAAGCTCATTCTGACGTGCGGAGAGTCAGAGAGGGAGGAGGAGATTCGATTGATTTAATGTCGGTAGAGTACTTGTCCTGCAAGGATGCTCATAGAGCACGGGGAGGAGGAGGAGAAGGATATGCAATGCATTCAACGTCAGCCAAGTGCGTGTTCTCAATAAGCCCCCTGCCTAAGAGGGAAGGAGCGGCTCAAGCGCCCGCTGCGCACCTCCTCGCCGCCCACGCGGATGGTCACGCCCTGATGGATCGCTGTGGCGAGCACCTTCAGCAACATGTCGGGTGTGGTATCCGCGCTTAGCAGCACGTAGTACTCGTATGTGTCCTGCTTGAAATCCGGCACCTGACAGCAGGGTCATCTAGAACAACCTTCAGGGTGACTGCCCGTACAGAATTGCGAAGTATGCGGATGAGGAGGAGGAGGATGGAGGAGGAGGGGGAGGAGGAGGGTGAAGAGGAGGAGGAGGAGGAGAAGGAGGAGGAGGAGGAGGAGGAGGAGGAGGAGAGGGAGGAGGAGGAGGTGATTCAACGTCGGTGGAATATTTGTTGTCCCTGCCAGCGACCCGGTGGTGATGTCGAGCTCCTTCAGGCTGGTGAAGTCGCCAACCTCGCAGGAGGGTCATTGAGAACAACGTCTCGAACCGCAATCGGAGCACGACATACCTTTCGGTAACTTGATAACTTGATAACACAGACACGCGAACACAGTTCTTGTTGGTCGAGGAGAAGGAGGAGGAGGAGGAGGAGGAGGAGGAGGAGGAGGAGGAGGAGGAGGAGGAGGAGGAGGATGAGTTGGAGACGGTGGCGGCGGAGGAGGAGGACAGTTCCTTGGAGGAGCATTTACCCACGATCCGAATTCGGAGCATCGTCGATATAACGTTAGTCGAGGCGTTGTTCTGAATGACCCCCCTGCCTCGAAGTACACGCAGTTGTCAGGGCTAAACGGCAGGTAGTCGTACACGCTCTCCAGCCGCTGGTTGCCCATCGCCGCGATATCCGCCGGCGACTTGCCTCGCAGGAGGGTCGATGAAAACAAGCACTCGACCGAGTTTGGACACCGCGCTTGACTCTCCTTCTGGTTGAACGCACGGTGGAGGAGGAGGATATTGAATGTCGGTGAAGCGCTTGTTTTCAATGACCCCCCAGAAGATGAAGGCAGAGGAGGAGGGGAAGGAGGAGGAGGACGCTGAGGAGGAGGAGGAGGAGGAGGAGGAGGGGGCGGAGATTCAACGTCGGTGGAGTGCGTGATCTTAATAGCCCCCATGCCTGGGATGGGAGTGGATTCCCCCGCGGAGGTAGACCCCAGCAGCCGGGGGTCGAAGCCGATGACCTCCGTGGGCACCCCTGATAGGGCCAGCTGTGCGCCCTGCTTGCTGGCCTCGCCCAACGCCAGCTCATAGTCCTCCAACAGGCTGCGGCGGCCCTTCTTGGCCGTGCGGCCCATGATCAGGGGCATACACTCTTTCAGCTCTCATCTCAACCTGAGTCGTGTGTGACACTGAACTCACCCAACATATAACATGAAAAATGCTTACGTTGAGCTGAAACGTGTCGTCCGCTTCTCAATTCACTCAACCAGCCGTTTTTGTGATTGTACTCGCAAATCATATCCAACACAGACCGTGAAACGCTGGGTCGAGCGGTGGACGATGTGAAAGACCCTGCCATTGATGCCGCCGACGAAGCCGTAGCGGTAGATGATGGTGTCATTCGAGTATATCTGACCGTTGAGGGTGACGCGCATCTCCACCGCCGCGGCGCGGTCCACGGGGGGCGACACGCACGTCACCTGGCTCGATGCCCACAGGTACTCGCCGGGAACCTCCACGTCGCCAAACGCGCATCCGGCGGGCAGGGGCTGACATTCGTCCATGTCACAGCTTTGTAGGAGCTTTTCCAGGGATAGGTTCAGTGGTTCAATTGATAAAACCGGTGTAGGTTGAGCTCAGAAGTGGACGAATGGAAGCCCTTTGCACTAGTCCGCTATTCGGATTCACTTGAGCATTTTCTGTGGGATATACTGGGTGTTTACTGGGACGGAACCGCTCGATGAAAAGTGGACGAGTGTAAGCCCCTACCAGCCGGCACCGTGGTCTGCTCTGGGTCGAACGTGGGCCCGAACAGCCCGCCCGCGCTCTCATAATCTAGCTGCACAGCCACCTGCAGCCCCCCGCCTAGGGGAGACGCCGGAGACTCGGGGGACACCGCAAGGAACGAGATCGGCGCGTGGTAGTAGAAAATCGCACCCATGATCGAGAACAGCGCTTTGTGTAGGGCCCAGCATATAACGCTAAACAACATCAGACAGCTGATATTCGACCAATTTGATAGTTGGAAGCCGCCCAACATCACTATATGAATGGTGGAGTCGCCCGAAATGACCACATTAATAGTAAGGAGCCGCCCAAGACAAATACATGGATGGTGGGGAGCCGTCCAAATTCACAATCCCTGCCTCCGTCGAGGGACAGGCGGACGAGGACCTCGCGGCCGTCCCGCGCAGACTGCGGCGGCGCCACGCACACCACGGCGAGCGACTGCGACCCCGGTAGCGTGTAGTGGCTCACCGCGCGATAGGGCCCAGCAAAGCTTGCTTGACACGTCATAGAATGCAAACTACTTTGAGAAACGAGGGCTCGGCATGTCCAGGAATGCCAATTGACGTGAGGAACAAGGGTACATTTGCGTGTCGATGATGTGGTGGACAATATCTGTCAGAAACGAGGAGGAGGAGATTGAGGTGGGGAGGAGGAGATTGAGGTGGATATCAAGGAGGAGTAAGAGGAGGAGATAGGCCCTACCGCACGGACCACCTCCTCGCCGAACTTGCAGAAGAACGTGGTGTGCCCCGGGTGCACCTGCCCGGCGAGCTGAAGCGTCACCGCCGTGCCGCCGCTCTCGGGCCCCACGGCAGGGGAGATGGCGATCATACACAGCTGCATGATGGCCGCCTCGCCGTCAGACTGCGGCGCCGTCTCGTAGAAGAGGTCGTAGAAACGGAAGTTCTGATCCATCGACTTGGGTAGCTCCGGCAGGTCCTCGTGCCAGGGGCTTACACTTGTACATTTTCGACTCAAATTAGAACGATGACTTTGGTGGCTTGGCGTGATTTGGCTTAAAGATACACTCGTCCACCTCTCGGCTCGACGTGAGCGTTCTTTTAGGCCTACGTTGGGGTGTTTCGTGCGGTTTCAGTCGACAAAATGACTCAGATTGAGCTGAGAAGTGGACGAGTGTGATTTACACACAACACTCGTCTACTCTCCGGCTTGACATGAGATCTTTCCGTGGGATATTGGGGTGGTTTCAAAGACAAAATCGGCTAAGGTTGCGCTGAGAAGTGACGAATCATAGACCCTGCCTCGTGCTCCTCCATATAGAAGCCGTAGAAGCCGTAGAACTGGTAGAACTCGTAGAAGTGGTAGAACGAGTTGCCCTGGCCGTCGTTCACAAAGTCCGACTCCGGATCGAACGAAACCGCGTCCTGGTCCTCGATGAACCCGCTGCTGTCCATCGCGCCGCCATCACCGCCGACCAGGGGCTGGCACTCGTTCACTTTTCAGCTTGACGTGAGCACTATTTGTGGAAACGCTAGGTGTAGAACAATGACAAAACGGCTCAAGTAGAGACGAGAAGTGGACTAGCGGTCAGGGGCTGACACTCGTCCAGTTTTCGGCTTAACGCAAGCACTCTTTCTGGGATGCGCTGGCTGGTGTCTGACATAATCGGCGCAGATAGAAGTAAAATGTGGACGAGTGTAAGCCCCTGCCACCAGACGAAGACCCTGACATCACAGACGGTAGCGTGTCCTTGGCACCACGGTCGTCGAACGCCTCTTCGCCCTCCGAGTGTTGCGCTCCGTGCCGCGCTACCTTATACGGCCCCAGCAGCCCCTCGCAGGAGGGTCATGGAGAACAAGCACTCGACCGAGATCGGAGGATGAATTACAATCAGGGTGATCGCTCATAGAGGCACGCGGAATATACGGAGGAGGAGGAGGAGGAAGAGGAGGAGGAGGAGGTTCAACGTCCAGTGGTTATTCTCAAGAATCTCCTTGCCTCCGGGCGGTTCTCATGGCGCGCCTCGGCCGCGGCAAACGCCCCCGGCGCGCGCGCATCGAACGGCTCATCGCCCATGTCGATGGTGTCTACCCCGAGCGACGTTGTGTAGTCCTTCATGTCCTCTGCGTATGGCCTGGCAGAAATTGCTCGCCACGTCATCACCACGCATCTTGAAGCATGTGGTCTTGGGTTGAATGGCATCGTTGCTGGATCGGTTGCTCTAACGGTAGCTGGACCGGCTGCTAGAACCTGGCAGGCATCATCTACCAGGCCCTACCACCGGGTCGCTGCCGCCTACGCCGATGACGGCCCCCTCCAGCAGCCGCCGACCGCCAGTGCCGCCCTCGCCTTCGCCGTCAGCCTCCTCAGCGCCCCCCCTCGCGCCGGCGCCGTACACATCAGCAAAGGTGTCGCCCCCGCCCAGGGCGTAGAGCCACAAGCTGAGATGGAAAGCAAAATTTGAAAGCTGGGAATCGTGTTTTTGCTTCAACCGTCGAAACAAAGCACTGTCAACCCGGGGTCAACCCAGGGTCAACCCGGGGTCGACCAAGAATCTGCCCGGGTTCAACCCGGGGTAAACGAAGAATCAGCCTGGCGTAAACCCGGGGTCAACCAGAAATAGGCCTGGGGTCAGCCTGGGGTCAGCCTGGGGTCAACCTGGGTTCAACATAAGGTCTGCCTAGGGTCGACCTGCACAACCCTACCAGGGGCTCCAACTTCACTGGCGTGAATCCAATGTCGACCGAGTTATCGCTGTACTCGTGACCGTCCAGCGACACCGTGAGCGGCGCCGTGAGCGGGTGGTCCATCGCTGGCGTCACGCATACCACCGTCGCACCCTTGCCGGTCGCCAGGGGCTGACACCCGTCCACTTTTGGCATCAACAGAATCCACTTTTTGGCATCCACTTTTTGGTGGGGTACAATGGGTGGTTTTAGTACCAAGAACGACTTAGATCGAGATGAGCCCCGTTGCCTTCAGTCAATTATCGGTTGCTGGAACAGTTGTGGAACGATTGCGGAACGGTTGTGGAACAGGTGCTGGTACTGTCTGTGAAACGGTGGTCTCAGCTGAGGGGTTGACGACTGGAAGACCCTGCCGCTTACGCTGGCAGATGTAAACTGTCCGTCGACCACCACGTCTCCGAACTTGCACGTCGAAAACGCGGCACCCGCTTCGCGGTCCGCATCCACCCTGGCCAACCTCACGGTGATTGCCGTCCCGCAGGGTCTTTCACTCGCGCACTGGTCGGCGTGACATGAGAATTCATCGTAGGATACATTAAATGGGTGAATAGTTCCAGGGACGAAAAGGCACAGGTTAAGCTGAAAAGTGGACGAGTGGAGGTGTCCCTGCCGTCCCGCCCGCCATCGTCGCCGCCCTGGGCGAAGCGCTGCGGATGAAGATTCCCTGGCCCGGCGTAACGAGTGAGGCCTCGTCGAGCCCCTTCCCGCAGGGACCGACGGATATTACTCGCCACGTCATATGATGGCATTGGAGAGGAGCGGACGGGAGAGGATATTTACTAGAGGAGAGTGACGCTCCCGCGTGTTGAAGGAGGCACCAGGTTTTCGCCCTGGCCCCGTGTAGCATGATATGTTGGCGTTAAACCTCAAGACATGATGGTTCAAAATGCGATGGATTGCGTTGCGAGCAAATGTCTGTCAGGCCCTGCCTGCCCGGCCCCGTCCAGCGCGCCCGCGCTGGGCGCCCCAACGAGGCAGATCACCGCCACCAGGAGCGCCGCGAGGGCTGTCCTCATCTTGCCCATTGCCATGCGGCTACCTATTGAGAGGGGGAGAAGGCATGCGATTGAGAGGTGTGCGAAAGAAGTTCGAAGGGCAAAATTTCAGCACCGGTGGAGGGGGCAGTGAGTTGGACTCTCGCGGGATCTCACAGGCAAAAGCAAGCGCACGCGTCGGGCTCCGAGGGTCACCATGTGCTACGCTAAAGCTGCAACGCCCAAGCCGGGGGTCGCGTGTAGTTACGCGTCTCTTCGCGCGCGGCCCGGCACCAAAATCCAGAAAGTCCCCGCTGCACTGAAGCATAATATTACTGTTTGGCATCGCCCAGACCTGATCACTTGTTGCCCCAGCGCCCTCGTCACCCAGCGGGCTTAGCGCACACGCGCGTGGCAGCGCCAACCGGAGCGCGCAAATGCCATTCACCGGGGACAGCACGCGGCGCATTGATGCCCCCAGAGTTGCCCCCGCGCGCCCAAACTACACCGCCCCCAGTGCCCGCCCTGGGCATGCCTGGGCTGAGCCAAAAGAAGCAAAAGCTGAGCACGCGGGCCCTCGGCGCGTCGAGCGGGGCGGTTGGAGTATCGGAGGGGAGGGGGATGCGTAAGGTGAGGGGAGGCATTTGTCGCACCTGCGCCTGGCCGCGCGTTTACGATCGATCGGATATCGGCGGCCGCACGACGCGCGGTGGCGGGCAGTTGGCACACCCCCGCTCCCCCGCAATCGGCCCGCGGCCAGGCACCCAAAAGTAGCAGTGTCAACCCAACCGCTCAACGTGTGAGCTCTGGAGATCCCGGAGCTCCCCCGCTGTAGGCGAGGGTCGTTGTACACACGTGCACTTAACCCGACTGAATCACCTATAAACACCTCCGCGCTGGTCGCCCCTAGCGGCGCACCAGCGGCGTGGAATGAGTCGCGTCGCTGGGATTTCACGTCAGGCAAACGCTTGAATTTTGGAGCCGCGGGGCAAAATGAAGCGGCGCGAAGCGCGCGTCAGCCCGAGGCCGTTTTGGGATAATGATGGTTTCCGCTCCCAGATTGAGGTGCTGTCGGCACAAAAATCCAAGAGACGGATCCGAGAGGCCAAGAATATTCTCGGCTGTGGGATCGGAGCCGCGGGCTAGCATCAGCCGCGCACGTCCCCCGACAGCACGGTACGCACGCCTTGACCGCTCCAAACCCCATATAGCTGGTATCCCAATTGAGCGGCCGCCGGAGCGCGGCCGACCGACGCCTCACGCGATCTACTCGCGTCGACGCACCGGGTGTTTCATTTTTTTCCTCTTTCGCGAAAGTCTCGCACAGCAATCGCAAGCTCCGTTGGGGGTCCATCTGGACGTTGGTGATCGAGTTTCGCGGCTGCGAAGGTGCACGAGCCTCAGAGGGAATGTCGGGGGGAAATGTGGAAGTCGGGGACGCGCGGGGGCGGCGTCAGGGACGTTGGCGCCTAGTAACGCGAGGTTCGGTCGAATATTTTGAGGAGATGGGGTGGCAATACCCGACGACAGTTGAACAGTGTGCTCCGTGGCTAAAGTGCGTTTTTTTACCTGCGCCCCCCTCCCGCAGGCGCCAACGAATATTCGCATGGGCGTTGCATCGCTCGTCGAGACCTCAGGAGGCGGCGCCAAGGACGTCAGCGGTACGCGCTGCACCATGCCCTAGCCACCGAGCCCCCCCATGTCGAACCTTTTTTTTGTCCGACCATCGACAAACAAAGAGTTGCGGCTTGTTTGAGGCGGCGAGGACGTATACTACACGACGACTTACTGCGACGGGGGAGACCCATCCATATGTTTGACATTGCGCCGCGCGACCCGCTCACCCTCGGCTTCGCGCTCTGAAACGACCACGGCGCTAAGATCTGCGCCAGAATCTTTTACCTGTGGCAAAAGTCGCCAGTCTATAGTTACGAATTAGAGGCGACGAGATCGAGGGGAGCGTGCATGACGCCCCCAGCACCGACGCGCCCAGCACCAGCCGGTATCGGATATCGACCCCCCGGCATGTCGCTTACCAGTTTCACGCCTCCCTGTTGCAGAGGCGCTGATGGAGGCCGCTAAGGTGGACGCTAAGGCGAACGCCGAGGCTCCAGCGCTCTCGGCCGAGGCCGCGGCTGCGGAGGCGGTGGCGGAGGCCAAGGCTGCGAAGCGCGCGGAGATTACGACGAAGGTGGCCGAGATGAGGGCTCAGCAGGACAAGGTAGGGCAGTTCAGGTCGACCCCCGGTTTACTTGCCCCCGAGCTTGTCGAGAGCAGGGCCCGATGGCTCCGTCGACTACATAGACTCCAGGGATGACCTCTTTAGTGATGTGGTCATTCCTTTGTTGAACCCGAGGGACCTCGCGCTCACGTCTCAACCACACCACGAGTGACATCGCCGCTCGTGCGATGTGCGTCTCGGGTGTCAGCGCATGACGCTAAAATATGATGAACTGCTCTCACGTTTTGTTTTCTATTTCAACTTGCGCCGCTACAATAAGGCCGAGGCTGCAGCTGCGGCGGAAGTGAAGGCGACGGCGGACGCGGAGTGGAAGGCGGAGTTGGAGGCGACTGCGAAGGTGGAGGCGGAGGCGGAGGCAGTCAAGGCGGCCGTGGCGGCGGTGGCAGGGGCTTACACTCGTTCCCAGTTCAGCACAACTTGAGCTCTTCTGTCCACCGTATAACCCGACTTAGCTCATGAACGTGTCCTGGAGTTGCTTAAGTTGAGCTCTAACGTGAACGAGTGTAAGCCCCTGGGCGGTGGCGGAGAAGGCGGCGACGGAGAAGGCGGCGGAGGAGGCGGCGGCGGCCGAGGCCCAGGTAGGGTAGTGCAGATTGACCCTGTCAGACCACGTTTAAAGCGCCTGGAATTGAGCGCTCGACACTGAATGATTATTAACTGCTTTCAAGTTTTGCTTTCGAATTCAACTTGCGGCGGTACACCCAGGCGGCGGCGGACGCGCGGCTCGCCGAGGTTGAGGCTGAGGCGGCGGAGGCGGCGGCGGCGGAGGCGGCGAAACGGCTCAAGGTAGGGCGGTGCAGGTTGACCCTATCACACCCATTTTGGAACCGCCTGGAACTCAGCGCTTGAAAGTAATGTACAATGAACTGCTTTCAAGTTTTGCTTTCAAATTCAACTTGCACCGCTACATCAAGGCTGAGGCGGTGGTGGTCGCGCGGCTCAAAGCCGAAGCTGAGGCCGACGAGGCGGCGGAGGCTACGCGGCTGAAGGCTGAGGCTGAGGCGGAGAGGGCGGAGGCAGGGGCTTACACTCGTTCCCAATTCAGCTCAACTTGAGCTCTTCCGTCCACGGTATAACTCGACTTGGCTCATAAACGTGTCCTGGAGTTGCTCAAGTTGAGCTCTACTGTGAACGAGTGTAAGCCCCTGGGCGGAGGTGGCGGCTGCCGTGCGGATCAAGGCAGAGGCTGAAGTAAAGGCGGCGGCAAAGGTGGCGGCGGCCGATGCCGCGGCGGCGGCGGTAGGGCGGTGCAGGTTGACCCTATCAAACCCACGTTGAAAGCGCCTGGAGCTGAGGCCTTGAAACCAAAATGTGACAAACTGCTTCGAAACTTTGCTTTCAATTTCAACTTGCGCCGCTGCACTGCGGAGGCGGCGGCGCGGCGCAAGGCAGAGACCGATGCTGTGGTGGCGGCGACGAAGGCGGCGCGGCTGAAGGCCGAGGCGGCGACGTTGGCGGCGTCGATGGCGGCGGAGGAGGAGGAGACGCGACTCAAGGCTGAGGCTGAGCAGGCGGAGGCAGGGGCTTACACTCGTGCACTTTTCAGCTCAACTTGAACTGTGTCAGACACACAAAAGCACCCTTAAAACCCCCCAACACCCCCGTAACGGGCTACATAACCCCTGCGCGCTCCCCCTATCGCATAAAAGGCGCTGAAGTTGAGCTCTGAAGTGAGCGAGTGTAAGCCCCTGGGCGGAGGCTGAAGAGGCGGCGGAGGTGGCGCGCCTCAATGTTCAGGCTCAGGCGGAGGCGGCGGCCAAGGAGGCCGCGCGGCACAAAGCGGTGGCAGAGGCGGTGGCGAAGGCTGAGGCGGAGGTGGATGCGGCGGAGGCAGTGAAGGCAGCTGATGCGGCGAAGGCGGCTGAGGCGGCGGAGGTGAGGGAGGCTGTGGAGGCGACGACTCTGAAGGCAAATGCTGAGGCGATGTTAGAAGCGGCGGCGGCTGAGGAGGGGGCAGTGGCGGTAGCGGCGGCGCGTCTCAAGGCTGAGAAGGTGGCGGCGTCGGCGGCGCTCAAGGCTGAGGCGGAGTTGGAGGCAGCAGCCACGGCCGCGGCCAAGGACGAGGCGTCTAAGACGGCGGTTGAGGCTGCAGCGGCAACTATGGTGGCCGATATTGCGGTGAAGGCGGCAGGTGAGGCGGCGGCGGCGACTGCGGCGGCCGAGGAGGACGCGGCGGCGACGGCGACGTCCGAGGCGGCGGCGGCAACTGCCGCGGCCAGGATGGGTGCGGTGAAAGCAGCGGCAGTGGCAGTTGAGGAGACCGCGGCTGTGGCGGCGGCAACGGCGGCAGCGGCGGATATGGAGGCAGAATTTCAGGCACGGCAGCGCAAGAAGGTGAGCAACGCTGCCGTCGCTGATGCTGGCGCAGCGCCCCTCCCTCACGCCAACGGCGACGCCGTCGCCGAGAATGGCAGCAACGGCGCTAACTCTGGCGCTGGCGCCGCGCCTGCTCTTTACGCCAATGCCGTGTTCGAAGCTAGTCCATTCGACCGCCAGCCCGCCGCGAATGGAGGTGGAAGCGGAATCGAGTTCAATGGCGGTGGCGGGTTCGGTGCTGGCTACGAGGCGGGACAGAATGGGCACGGAAACGGCGCGGCTGCGGCCAAGGTCCTGGTCGCTCCCAGGGCGCCCTCCAATGGCGGCGGCGGCAGCGGTGGTGGCGGCGGCGGAGGCGGAGGTAAGGTTGGGTTGTCTGTTCAACCCCCACTCCCCTCTCCTTGCCTTGGTGTTCGTGCCAACCCGATATACACTGGTATAGGCACGTGACCTGCGAACCATTCACACACGGTAGAGGGGCTGTCATGACAATACCTGGCGGCGGCGGCGACAGGCCCAAGGGAGATGCCAACGGAAAGAAGCCCGACAATCGCAGGGGCGCCGACGCCAACGGCAGAGGCGCTGACGGCAAGAAGATCGACTACCGCAAGTCTGCCGAGGGCGCTGACGGTAGGGCGCTACAAGTTGACCCCATGTTGTCATGTCTTGACCGCGCTTGGCTTCAGCGCTCAAAGCTAAAATATCATGAGGCGCTTTCTAACTATAATTTCAATTTCAACTTGCGCCGCCACATGACGGCAAGAAGCCTGATTACCGCAACGGCGGCAAGGGCGGCGGCGGGGCGAAGGGGTCGGGGGGCGCCGCGGAGCCCCCTGAGCGCCCCGAGACGGAGGAGATGCAGAAGCGGTCGCTGTGGATCGTGAAGGTGCCGAAGCCGGAGGAGGAGGACCCAAGTGCGGCAGACAACGCTGCAGGGCTCAGCATGTGTTGCCCGCCACATCATCGACAAGCAATTTGAACCCTCCTGTGTTGAGTCTTGTCTACTCTGCCTGTGCCCACACTCGACTCTTTTGTCTCGTTTGTAGTCTGCAGACAGTTTGTAGTCTATTCGCAGGCATTGTCGAGATAAGAACCCTCCTGTGTTGAGTGAAATGTCATTTTATGACGTGGCGAGCATGACATCTGCCTGACCCTATAACGCGGCGGAGTCCGAGGAAAAGGTTGCGGAGCTGACGGCCAACATCGACAAGGCCATGGCGGTGTTGCAGGTCAAGCAAGAGGCAGGGCAGTGCAGGTTGGCCCCATGTTAACCCTAGGGTGACTCCGGGCTGACCCCACGTTGACTTCATGTTAACCCTTGATTGATCCCATGTCAAACCCAGGTTAACTCCAGGGTGATCCCAGGTTGACTGCGGCTTTGACTGGCTTAGTGTCAGCGCTTGTAGCTGAAATATCAAGAACGGCTTTCAAACTTAGTTTTCAATTTCAATTTGCGCCTCTACAAGGAGGAGCGTAACGCCGCGCGCGTCAACATGAATAGCGTGCGCGACCGCATGCGAGAGGCGGGGGCTTTACATCGTCCACGCATCGCCTCAACGTCAGCTCCTTTTCTGGGATGCGTTGGTTGGCAGTCCTAAGTGAATCAACGCTTGTCACGTTGTGGGATGTCGTTTGTCTGCAGATTTGAGGGTCTACAATGGCACCACCGCTCGAGTCAAGACCGGCCGTTGGGTCCATCGCTGATTTCAGTGTATCACCGGACGTCTCAGGCTAATCTGAGAAGTGGACAAGTGTAAGCCCTTGGCGAGAGGTGGGCGCGGAGATCCGCGAAAAGTTTGCGATGGCCAAGCCACTGCAGGACAAGATCGCGGGGATGAATGACGCGGCCACGGAGATGAAGGTAGGGCGGTGCAGCTTGACCCCAGGTTGACCCCGCGTGGCCAGCGCTTGGTGTTATAGATTGCAGCTAAGATGTCATGAGCCGGTTTCAAATGTTCCTTTCAATCTCAACTGGATTTCAGCGATTGAAGCTCGGTGTGACGTACCGCTTTCAAAATTTACTAGCAATTTCAACTTGGTTTAAGCGATTGAAGTCAAGATGTGATGAGCCGCTTTCAAACTTTGCTTCGAATTCCAACTTTCGCCGCTACGTGAAGGACATGAGCCGCGAGCTGAAGATCCAGTCGGAGGAGGGGCTGGATGCCAAGCTGGAGGCCCTGGAGTACCAGATGTCGCACGAGTCCCTCACCGTGCTGCAGCAGAAAGCGATTCTGCGCGAGGTGAAGATACTGAAGGCTACGCGGTCGGACATTGTGAGCCTGAGCGATAAGCGCGCGCAGGTGGCCGGCGTCAAAGGGGAGAAGGACGAGCTCTACGCGGCATGGACTCACACCCCTCGACATGAAACGCTCTCTGCTGGGAAACATTGCGTTGATGACGGCACTTCAGTGACAAAACGGCTCAGGTTGAGATGAGGGACTAGACTAAGACCCTGCTACGCGGCGCTGAAGCTGGTGCGCAGCGAGATCGACATCCTGAAGCAGCAGGAGGCCGTGCAGAAGAAAATCTTCGAACACTACAAGGCAGGGACTTACCCCCATTCGCTTTTCGGCTTGATGTGAGCCCTTCTGTTGGGATACAGGTGGAGTATTGGGTGGTTCAATAGACAAGAATGGCTCAGGTTGAGCTGAAAAGTGGACGAGTGGAAGCTGAGACACAAACGGCTCAGGTTGAGCTGAGAAATATACGGGTGGAAGCTGTGACAACAAGGGCTCAGGTCGAGCTGAGAAGTGGACGATTGTGAGTCCCTGCTCGAAGGGGATTGTGGACGCCGCGGAGGAGGCGGCAAAGAGTGCGAACGAGACTCGTGTGGAGAGTGTGAAGGAGCGTGGGCGGATAACGGCGGACCTGCGCGCCAACCGCAAGACAGGCAACCGTGACAAGGGCGAGTTCTGGCAGGGGGATTGCAACGACAAGCACTCGACCGACGTTATTGAATCGACGACGTACTCATCCTCCCCCCCCGCGTGTCAGTATGAGCGTTTACCTTGAAGGTGAGTCAGGCTCCCCTCCTCAGCGTGTCTGTCTGAGCGTTCACCCTGGATGTGAGTCACGCTCCACTCCTAAGCGTGTCTGTATGAGCGTTTACCCTGAAGGTGAGTTATGCTCCGATCTCG
>Ga0307489_10001282_pt1 | contig 16438 bp, 23 predicted proteins | sample SB12metaG_FD_202247 | JGI IMG/M metagenome (GOLD analysis project Ga0307489, IMG submission 202247) | Sea-ice brine microbial communities from Beaufort Sea near Barrow, Alaska, United States - SB 1.2 | ecosystem: Environmental > Aquatic > Marine > Coastal | place: USA: Alaska | collected...
AAAAAAATAACGACCCTCACTCGATGTCTCATTACATTATATAGGTTTAGCTAGAGGTACATTTAGTTACATTGCGAGATTACAGCACACGTTGTGCACTGCACGGGGGGCAGGGCGAGAGCCTGGTGCCTCCTCGTCCACGCGGACGCGTCTCTCGTGATCTCGCGATTACCCACCGAACACAGGGAACAATTCATCTGACTCCAGTCCGCCGCCGCTCCCCACGGCGGCGTAGCGCCGACAGGTTTTCAGCCATGGAGGACAACCCGGGACCGCGAACCATTGTGTTCCCAAAATCGTCGTCCTCTCCGGATACACGCCGACGCCGGCCACCTGGAGGACAGTCCCCGGCGGGCCAGGTGGGCCGGGCGGACCCCGCGGCGCTCGCGGCTGCGGCGGCGGCGATGGCGGCGGCGGCGATGGAGCCAACGGCCGCGGCGGCCGCGGCGGCGACGGCGGTACCCCCGGCGGCGGCGGCGCTGGGGGTATCCCCGCCGGAACCGCCGCGCACACACCATCTCCCCCCGCCGCACCCACTGCCACTGGCAGCACTGCATCTCCCCCCTGCACCGTCCCATTTCCACTGTCCCCCCCCGCCGCCACTGCCCCGTTGACGCGTGCGAACACGCTGAAGCCACAAACCTGCGGCGCCGCGGCGAACATGGGCAACAGCTCGAACCGCAGCTGCTCCACCAGGGTGCCCAGCGCCTGGTCGCAGAAGCACAGCGCACTGTTCAGTAGCCCGAGCTGCTCGCAGCACCGGTCCGCCGCCGCCGCCTCCGCCCACGCCATCTGCCCGCACCCCTGCTCCAGAAGAGCCAACACGGCACCGGGCTTGCACACCAACGTCGTATTACTAAGGTCGAGGTCGCCCCCTTCGGAGCTGCCCGGAGATGGAGGTGATGGTTGTGGTGGTGGTGGCGACGGCGATGGCAGCGGAGGCGGGGACGGGGGTATGGGCGCGTCGGGCGGATACGGCGGAAAAGGCGGAAAGGGCGGCGCAGGCAGCGGGGGGGGCGCCGCCGTTGCGTCCGGCGGGGGCTGCGGCGGTGACGCCGGCGCCGCTGCCGGGAACGGCGCGCACAGAAACCCGCCGCGCACCGTCACATTGCACACCGCCGGCGAGGCCTCGAAGATGGCGCGGAAGTTCGCCGGAAAGGTGCGCAGCAGCGCCATGGCCGCGTCCTTGCAGAAGCACTCCGCCGCGTTGGCCCTCCCCAGTACATCGCAACACGACTCCCTGAGCGCCGGCGCCCCCGCCGGCGGCTCCTCCCCCGCCGGGTACCCGCCCACCGCCCCCGCGCACCCGTCCTGTGCAGTGGGCCCGCCAGATATTGCTCGCAACGTCACATGATGAGAGCGAGCGAGAGAGAGAGTGAGACGGTTCCGAGCGTCTGATGAAATACCAGGCTTTCGCCTCACCCCCCGTTCGTCATAGGATGCCATTTGACTCAAGAGGCGAGGGTTCAAAGTGCGTTGGATGACGTGGCGAGCAATATCTGGAAGTCCCCGCCTGCACCAGCCCCACGAGCGCGGCGGGGTCGCACGGGTCGGACGACTCGAGCCCCGGTGACGGCGACGGCGCCTCCGCTTCCTGCTCCGGCGCAGGGGCCGGCTCCGGGCCCGGGCCTGGGGCAGCGGCCGGCGCCGGGGCAGCGGCCGGGGCAGCGGCAGGGGCCGGGGCAGCGGCAGCGGCTGGGGCAGGGGTTGGCTCTGGAGCTGGGGCCGGGGCTGAGGCCGGGGCCGGGGCAGGCTGTTCTGGGGCTTCTTGCGTTTGCGGTGGTGATGGTATGGTGTTGAAAGGCGGTGGTGGTATGGTGGTGGTGGGTTGTGGAACGACCTGGATCTGAGGCTGCGTCGGGGAGAGTGGGCGGCCGGGGGATGGCGGGGACGCGGGGGATGCCGCCGCCGCCGGAGCTTGGACATCCCCCGCACCTGTGCCCGTGCCGTTTCCACCACCACCATTGGGGGACGTGTCGCGCGGCGTCGCCGGCGCCGGCTGCTGCTGCAGGAGTGTCCTGCTTGGGTTGCCACCACCACCGCCACTATCACCGCCCCCCCGCGCGCCCGCCGCCGCCGCCGCCGTCACGTGCAGGGCCAGCACCAGTGCCGCCAGAACCGCCGCCGTTACCAGCCGCCGCGGCGCCATGACGTTGTCGCCGCCGCCACGGCGCGAGCTCACCGAAACTCGGGCGCCGTACGCGGGTGCCGTGCGCCCGGGGGTTTCCTTATCTTCACAGGCCTTCGACCGAAGGGGTGGTCCGGCTGTCTGGGAACGGTCAAGTGTCACCCGCGCCACGTCATCCCAACGTTCGGAGTCCTCTGTTTTGATTTCTGAATCAAATCGCTCTCTATTACCGAACCTCGGCCTTACGTCGTCTCGGAATTGCCGTCAGCCGCGTCATCAGAGCCTCAATCCATCATCAAGCTTCGAATAGCTTCGAATGGAAATTGCACCCACAAACCAACAGACGCTCACTCGTCCGCGCGCCCCCACGCACACAGCGTCAACCGCGTCGCCGTCCCTCCGCCGCAATGAGCGCCGCCGCTGCTACGTCCCGCGCCGCTAGCCTCCGCGGCGGCGCCCTCCCGACCGGCCGTCGCAGCGCACAGCCCCGCCGCAACGACACTACACGCACCACCCGCCCCCGCCGCTCCGCTGCAACAGTCGTGACCGCCCGCCTCGCGAAGCACATGGGGGACGGAGATGACTACACGGAGGTGCGCGAGCGGCCCGCGGCCGGCAAAGCACGCGCGAAAGAAGCGCTGACGCACCTCAACAGCATCGTGTACCCGCACAGCCTCGTCACGGCAAGGCCCGCTCACGGCGTCCTTGACACTCCTCAAGTCCTCAAGAGCTCAGCACACGGTGAACCGTGGTCACCCAACCAACTCCTCGGACGCACGGCGTGTCGGCGTCCTGTCCACAAGTGCTCACACAGTGCCCTCGTGCCCACTCAAGGTGTCACCACGTACCACCTCGCAGGCAGGTGCTCAATTTGGGCGGACAAGGGTGGCCCGGCCAGGGAGGGGGGTGCGACGTGTGTGTACGGACACACTGTTGCGCTATGCGCGACAGTCAGGTGGACCTGAAACAGGAACGAGTGGTCCAGGCCAGGTTGCCAGGCTACCAGGGAGTAGGATGCTGCGGAGTGGGTACTCGTACAGGTTAACTGGTTCACTGCGAGCAAACAGCCGGGCTGAGCTGAAAGCGAAGGAGTGGCCAGGCCCTGCGTTGAGAGCAACACCTCCGCCGCCGCCGCCGCCGCCGCCGCCGGCACTTTTCAAACGTGGTCCGGAAAACAGAAGCGAACCCAGCCCGCGCCCGCCGGTGTAGCCACCCCCAGTCCGAAGCGGACCGGTCTGGCAGGGGGGCCATTGAGAACATGCACTCGAGACTCGGCTGACGTGGAACTGCATTGAGTAACCTCCTCCTCCTCCTCCGTATACTCCGCGCGTCCGTGTGAAAATTCACAGTCAAGGTCCGATATGGGTTCTAGTGCTTGTTGTCAATGACCCTCCTGCCTGGACCAGCCGCAGCCCGTTGGCGGTGAATTCAGCCCCGTCGCCGCCGCCGCCGCCACCGCCCCCGCCCTCGCCGCCTTGCCCGCCCCCCCCACACCCGTTCCGAACACTCGCGTGCGGCAGGGACACGGATATACGATTGCCTGCCACGCCATTCATCACATTCCGAAACGGCATCCTGTCACACGGCGAGCACACACAACTACAAGAATACCCCGTCTTCAATGAGTTAACGGCATCGTATTATGAAGTGGCGAGCATTCATAAGTCGTCCCTCGTACGGAAGTTTACGAATGGCATCCTCTGTGCTATAAGGTGGCGAGCGAAACATGCCCGGCCCTGCAACGCGGCCCGGGTTGTCCGCGCTGTCGCTGTTCCAGGCAGGACCTGGCAGATGTTGCTCGCCGCGTCATAGGATGCTATCGAACTCAATACACGAGGGGTAGGTTCAAAATGCGCGTCGGTGGTCGATGACGAGGCGGCGGGTGATGGCCGCCCCGCTACCTGTCACGGCCCCACTGGCCGCCCCGCCATCTGTCACGCCCCCATTGGTCGCCTCGCCACCTGTTACGCCCCCACTGGCCGCCCCGCCACATGTCACGCCCCCACTGCCCCCCCCGCCACCTGTCACGACCCCACTGACCACCCCGCCACCTGTCACGCTGGGTGATGTCTACCGGGCCCTGGATGCAGGCGCGCGGTCGGGCGGACCTGAGGGAGGAGTGGGCGCACTCGCTGATGTGTCCGGACGACCTCAGCATGCCGGCCGGCCTGCATGCGCGGGTGCCCTGGCGCTGCGCCGCCTGCGCCGGAACCTGGGTAAGGCAGCCAATCACGTCAGCCCCTCCTGCCACATCATTGGCAGTAAGTCAATCGTGTCACCCCCTCCCGCCACATCAGTGACAGCCAGCCAATCACATCAGTCCCTCCTGCCACATCAGTGACAGTCAAACTGGGCAAGGCCCGCGCCCCACCGCCCCCCCATATGTTTGGTCTTGATTTGTAGACGTGCTTCTGTGTTGTATGTGGTCGGGCCTTCAGCGCTTACTAGTACATCACTTCTCATCGTTCAACCAGTGCTCGCGTTTCCGTGTTGTAATAGCAGATGGGGTTGGTTAATGCTTACCGTGTGGGTGCCTTGGGGCTCGATGGACGTGAGTAGGAAGACACAGTGCATGCGTTGCGGAGAGGGTTGGTTAAGCTCACCATGTAAAGCGCCTTGGGGCTCGATGAACGTAAAAAGAAAATGAGAAAAATACGTTGCGGGTATGGGTCCTGCGGTTGGGTGACATCGGTGGCGCACCGGATTCGCTCACAGGACCCGGGCGGGTGCCCGCACTGCTGCAAGGTCCGCGCCCCGGGGCCGGGCCCGGGCCCCACGCCCGCCGCGCGCTAAGGGCGGGTGCCCGCACTGCTGCCAGGTCCGCGCGCCGGGCCCGGGCCCGGGCTCGACGCCCGCTGCGCGCTGAGGACCACGCACATCACCTGTTCCCTCCACAGCTCCCTTCACCGAGCTCCACGCGCCCACACCCGCCGCCACGCTCGTGCTGCTGAAGGCGGTGCTCAAAACGCCCCGATTCGCAATACATGTCAAGCCTAGCACAGAGCCGTGCCGATACTTAGCGCGTGGCCACTGATTCAACGCACATGCGATGGCCACAACGAGCATCAAGTGTTTCACCGCTCGTCCCCTGCCCCATACAAACATTTTCCAATCACAACGTCTCCATCGCAATGTTTGTTCCTATCACAATGTTTCCATCACAACATTTCCATCTACCTTGTGGGTCGGCCTAAATCGCGCCGGACCTACCACGCGTGCCGTGTCTACATCAACCCCGTAGTAGCTCGAGCTTGGTCTTGGGTCACGCTTCAGCCTAGATTGCCGCGTGTGAATACACACATACTCACACCTACACACCTACTCACTCACACATACAATGCGCCGCTCACTTCACGCTCGCATCGCCACGAGCTGCGCCTGACTGTCTGCTCATAGTGTACCCCGCATCGAACAGAGCTGTGCCGGACTGCCCGATCGCGCCGCGAGCTGCGCGTGACTGTCAGGTCATGGTGTGCCCCGCAGCGCTGCGAGCTCCGCCTCTAGCGCCTCCACTCGCGCCTCCGCCGCCCGCCGCGCGTCGCGCTCCGCCGCCACCGTCTTCTCCGACCGCTCCAGTGCTAGCCTCCAGCGCAGTGCGCTTACATCACCCCCTCCTGCACTGTTGCCGCCGCCGCTACCGCCGCCGCCGCCGCTACCGCCGCCGCCGCCGCTGACGCCGCAGACCTCACAGACGCCATATTCGCCGCCGCCGCTGCTCCCCGCCACCGCCGCCTCCGCCGCCGCCGCCTCCGCAAGGCGCCCCCGATACGCTGCCAACAACCTGTGCACGAACGCAAAGAGGCGCGAGGTCCGCCCTCTAGGGCCTGGTAGTCACTGCTCGCCAGGTCAAGCCATGACGTTCAACTAAAACAACCAGGGCTCAAATGCGGTGGATGACGTGGCGGGCAGCGGGCCTGGAGTACTCAGATATTGCTCGAGCTCACCACGTCACAGGATACCGTTCAACTCAAGACATGAGGGTTCAAAATGCGCCGTCGATGACGTGGCGGGCAGTATCTGGCAGCCCCTACCGCGCTCTGAGCCGCTCCAGTACCGCCGCATAGGGACTGACAGACAGTAATCGCCACGTCATAGATTGCCTTTTAACTCAATACACGAGGGTTTAGAATGCGCTTGACGACGTGGCGAGCAACATCAGTCGGTCGGTCCTGCCGCCGCACGCTCCGGGCATTCGCGCCACGCAGTAGGGTCATTGAGAACAAGCACTCGACCTAGAATCGGATGACGACTCATCTTCAGGGTGAATGCTCACGCGGACGCGCGCAGAGGAGTCGTCGATTCAACGTCGGTCGAGTGATTGTTCTCAACACCCCCCCTGCCACGTCAGCCGCACCACCTCCAGCAGACAAACGTCGTATACCTCCCACCAGGGAATTTCACCTCTCCACTTTTCGGATCAATCTGAGCTCTTTTCTATGGGTATGTGCCGTATTTCAGTGGCCAAAACGGCTCAGGTTGAGCTGAGAATTGGACGAGTGTACGCCCCTGCCTCCGACCACATCCGCAGCGCGCCACCCTCGGGGCTATAGTCCAGCAGCGTTTTGGCGTCGGGAAAGGAGTTGGCTCCTGCGGTTCCCTCCAGCTTGAGCGGATCCAGCGTTTGGAGAATGTCGCCGGACATGACATCGCAGGTCCAGGCTAGCTGGATCGAGTCCCACGCTCCACTGCCGCCGACTGTTTGCTCATAGTGTACCGGTGTACCCGCACCTGTACCTGCCATGCCCCACATCCTACCATCCTCTGATGGTTCCGGGGGAGGGAATATTCGGAACTCCCCAACGTTCCTCCAGGCGGCAGGGGCTTACACTCGTCAAATTTTCGTCCCAACGTAAGCACTTTCTGTGGGATAGGGGGTGCATTTAGGGCTTGTTTAGGGGTAAGTAGGGGGTAGTAGGGGGTGGATAGGGTGTATTGTGTGTCAGGAACGGCTCAGGTTGAGCTGAAAAGAGGACGAGTGTAAGCCCCTGCCTGGCGGCGGCGGTGTTGAAGGTGAGCACGCCGTCCACAACCGTGCAGCAGGGGCTTAGCTCTACACTCCTCCACTTCCCGGCTTCACGTGAGCACTCATTTTGTGGGACACGTTTGTGGGCCTCGGTGGGTTTGGGTGACAAGGAACTGCTCAGGTTGAGGCGAGAAGTGGAGGAGTGTGCTGGCCCCTGCCAGGTTTAGGGTTTAGGGTTTAAGGGTTTAGGGTCCATAGGGTCTAGGGTCTAGGGTGGAGGAGTGTGCCTGCCCGTGCCGTGCAGCCGTGGGAGGGCCCGCGCGGCATGTCCGGGTCGTATATGTGATACTCCTCAGGGATGGCGGTCTCGGGCGCCGCCGCACCGCCGCCGCCCAGAAGCGATGCGGCGTAGGCTGGAGTGGCCGCCGTGGTACACCCCCCCAGCTGTGGCATCAACATTGCGTCCAATGGGTCGGCGGCTCGACCCCCCGCCGCCGCCGCCGCCGTCTCGCCCGCTCTGTCTCTGGCCGACGCAGGATATTCTTTTTGCCCCTGGCCTCTTTCTGCGCCGCGCCCCAGGCGGGACCCGCCGGTAGGGACTGATGGATAGTGCTCGCCGCGTCATCCAACGCATTCTGAACCCTCGTTTCTGGAGGTAGCTGGCATCCCATGACGTGTCGAGCACTATGCACGAGACCCTACCCGGCGGTGGGACCCGGCACCACCTGCTCGTCGAAGCCATTCCAGTCGCGGTGATTGATGGTCCAAGGTTCAGCGGTGTCCCCCCCCGCGTGGAGCCGCATAATGTCGCCATTTTCCACCCACTCCTCTCCGTCCTCGTCCTCGTCCCAGAGCGCGCCGCCGCCGCCGCCGCCGCCGCTGCCGTAAGTTACCCGGCCAACCCCGGGGCTCGCGGGCCGAGCGCTGGTGGGTCGCGGGTGCTCGTGACGGTGCCGGCGCGTGGGGACGGCGGACATGGGTCGGCCGGACATGGCACGCTCGGCGCCGCGCTGTGAGCCGCCGTGGTCGTGGTCGTAGTCGGTGGGCCATCCATCCGCCTGAGCAGTGGCGGCGGTGGCTGCGGCAGAGGCAGATCGGCGAGGGCGTTCCCCCTCGACGCCCCCGCCCCAGGGCCCAGCAGATGTTTCTCGCCCGCCACGTCATAGGATGCCAAATTCCTCGAGAAACGATGAACAAGGGTTCATAACGCGTCTTGATGAGGTAGCGAGCAATATCTGCCAGACCCTACCCCGCCCCCGCCCACGCCGCCGCCCCCGCCGCGGTCCCGCGCCCCCCGCGCTGAGAGCGTCCGCACCCACTCGCCAGCTGTGGCGGGGCGCTGCTGCCTGTAGAGGTCCGCGGTGGTGGGCCGCTGGGGAGCTCCGCTGTGGGGGCGCCTCGCCAGGAACGCCCCCTCGCCCCCGCCCCCGCCCCCGCCCCCGCCACCGCCGTGACTCCCGCCACCCCCAACCCTGCCCCCGTCCCCGCCCCTGTCTCCGCCCCTGCCGCCGCAGTCCCCGCCGCCGCCCCCGCCCCCACCCCTGCCCCTGCCGCCGCCGCCCTCGCTCACCCGGCCAACACCTGGGCTTGCAGGCCGAGCGCTGGAGGGCCTCAGGCCGCCGCCGCCAGAGCCCCCCCCGCCCCCCGCCCTGGCGCTGGCCACCTGCTGCCGAACGTGCGAGCCGCCGCCGGACGGGAACGACGTCCGCGCCCGAGGGTGCGCGGCGGCGGCGGTGGCGCCTTTGCGTGCATCGCGTTCGTGTTGAACGTCCAAGTTCAAACGACGGGAAGGCAACGCGTTGTGCGCGCTGGCGGGCCGTCGCGTGGCCGTGTCGCGCTGTTCGCGGTCGCGCTCCACGTGCCGCAGAAAGTCGCCGAGCTTGATGTGCGCGCCGCTGGCGCTGTCGACGAAGCCCTCTCCAACGCCGCCGTTGCCGTCGCCGGTGTCGCCCGCTGCCGCGGCCGCTCCTGATCCGGAGGACGCTCTGGCTCCGCGAGGCCCATCTGGCGACCCCGGCTGACCGGCGCCGCGCGAGTGTGCGGCGCCGCGCGTGAAGCGGCCGCTGTCAACACCGCTGCCGCCGCCTCTGACGCCTCCTCCTCCTCCGCCGCCGCCGCCGTACGATCCCGCGCCGGCGCCCGGCGCCGCGCGAGCACTGGAGCTCAGCACCAGGGGCTCAAAAGAGAAGGCCGTGAAGGAGTTGAGCTCAGACGGCGTGTTGCTCATTTGCCGGTGGACGAGCGGGGTATCGCGGCTACGGGCCAGCCCTCGCCGGCCGGGTGGAGCCGCCGAGCACCGCCCGTATTCTGCCCCCTTCCCAACCCGGTGCGGCGGGAGAGCGAGCGCGCCGTGTGAAAAGCGCTCCTTACCCGTTCACCCGCACCGCACCGGGGCGTGAACAAATAATCAGACGTCCGCGTCCCCGCCCCTGCGGTGCCGTTCGCGCGTTCAGTCGTTGTTAGTGTGCGTCATCAGGCCCAGCCTAAACCTCATCGGCATCCATTGTCCACGCACGCCCGGCGGCGCGCCGCGGCGGCGGCAGAACCTCATCACACAATGAACCGGCGCCGTCAATCGATGCGGATCGTCGCCCTCATCGCGCTGGCGTCGCTCGTCGGTGGCGCCGTGGGTTCGCGCGCGCTCCCCTTCGGCACCCAAATTCGAGGAGGGAACGGCAACGGAAGAGGTGGAGCTTCCGTTGCTCGAGCCTCCGTCTCGCGGCGAAGGCTCCACGAATACGATTCCTCCTCGCCAGCTCGTGCGCGTGAGGCTCCGCCCGCGACGGCGTGCAAGCGCGCGGCGTGCACCGCGTGCGGCAATTGGCCGCCCGAGAAGCGCGCGCTGCGAAGCCACCTCGACAAGAGCATGCGCGAGCGCCGTATGTTCGACGGCTTCCTCCGCGAGTGCGGCTGCGGCAAGAACGCACGCTGCAAGCCTTTTCTACAGCTGTACATGGCAAGGCCTCGATGCAGATGTTGCTCGCCACATCGTAATGTGCCGTTGACTTCAAGAGACGAGCGTTCACAACCGGCCTGGCAGATATTGCTCGCCGAGTCATAGGATGCCATTTAGTGCATGGAACGAGTGTTCACGATGCGACTCGTGGCGGGCAACATTTGCTGTCTCCCTGGTACACGGCGTACGCGCGGTACCACCGCGCCGTGACCGCGGGCGACCCCCGTGTGGCCGCCACCGCACGCATCCTCGTTGTGGTGGGGCCTGCTACATACTTTCCCGCAACATATAGGATGCTGTTAAACTCAAGAATCGAGGGCTAGAAGTCATGACGAGTTGCTTGGCTGATAGGGCTAGGCTCGGCAGACCGCTCGCCGAGTCTTGAAGAATTCTGTTCAACTTGACGACTTAAGAAACGAGGGCTCTCGTCGATTGGCACTACGTCGTGGAGAACGCATGGCGCTCCTACGGGTTTGGGCACATGGTTCGGCGGTGCAGGTTGAAAACCGTTGAAACCTGTATTACAAGCGCCTGCTTTCATTGCTTTGAAACTAACATGTGATAAACTGGCTTCAATTGTTGCTTTCAAATTGAATTTGCGGCAGTAGCACACGGCGCCGACCGCGGCGAAGTGGCTGGTGTTCGGCATGGTGTCCGGCAGGGGCTTACACTCGCAGACTTCTCAGCTCAACTTGAGCCGTGTCTGACACAAGAAAACACCCTACACACCCTAAACACCCACTAACACCCTCTTAATACGGGCTACACAACCCCTCCGCGCACCCCCCATCCCATACAAAGCGCTCAAGTTGAGCTGAATATGGACGAGTGTAAAGCCCCTGGTGTCCGGCCGCGTGATCTACTTCGCCAACCACGCGGCGGAGTGGAACTGGCTGGACTACTTCGAGGGGTACGGGGCAGGGGCTTACACTCGTCCACTTTTCGGCTTAACTTTAGCACTTCCTGTGGGAAAGGGGGTGCGAATAGGGGTTGCGTAACCCATGTAAAAGGGGTGTTAGGGGGTGTTTAGGGTGTGTTTAGGGTGTGTAGGGTGTTTTATTGTGTCAGCCACGGCTCAAGTTGAGCTGAGAAGTGGACGAGTGTAAGCCCCTGGTACATGGGCGACGGCGCGGAGGGCGGGCTGGACATGCGCTGGACCCCGGAGCTCGCGGCTGACTACCAGAGCCGGGAAGGGATGGGCGAGGCATGAGGGCTATTGAGAAGCAGAACTCCAGACTCGACTGAAACTGAATCTCCACCTCCTTCTCCTCCCTCTCCTCCTCCTCCTCCTCCTCCTCCTTCTCCTCCTCCTTCTCCTCCTGCTCCTCCTCCTCCTTCTCCTCCTCCTCCTCCTCCTCCTCCTCCAAGCTGCTGTATGAGCATTCATTCACCTTGAATGTGAGTCATGCGGGCTTGTCCGACCTGGCGACCTCGTTCGAGTGCGCTTGTTCGCAACGACCCTCCGGCGAGGAGGGCGTGTTCGACTTCGATGAGTTCAACTGGGCGCAGGTAGGCGCGTGCCAGGTGGGCAACTGCACGGAAGTGCATGGTAGGGCGGTGCAGGTTGACAGTATCAAGACCCGTGTTGAAAGCGCCTATGGTGTCAGTGCTTGAACCTACAATGTAGTGAACTGCTTTCAAGTTTTGCTTTCAATTTCAACTTGCGCCACTACAGCATGGATGCACACGGGACGAGGCGTGCGCCGCGGACCAGGCAGGGGCTTACACTCGCCCACTTTTCGGCTCACCTTAAGCGCATTCTGTGGGATAGGGGTGCATTTAGGGGTTGTTTAGGGGGTATTTAGGAGGTGTCAGGGGGTATTCAGGAGTATCAGGGGGCGTTTAGGATGTGTTTTGTGTCAGAAACGGCTCAGGTTGAGCGGAGAAGTGGACGAGTGTAAGCCCCTGAAACCAGGCTCCGGAGGAGTGCGCGTGCGCAGTGCAGGAGGAGCACGGGTCGTGCGCGGCCGACACGCGGGGCGTGTGGGAGTGCCGAGGGTGCAACACGTGCGTGGCATGGCTGCAACACTCAACCACTTCTCGCCCCAACCTGAGCCGTCTTTAACGCTTGCCAGCCTGCCAGCCAGCTAGGTCCGAGCAAGGGCCGGTAAAGTGACCCCAGAAATTACCAATCAAGAGGGGTATATTGTGATTTGACGGGGGTATTAGGGGGGTATCAGGGGGGTCGCCTCGTGAAAATAAAACACAAGAACTATCCCCATGCAAAGATGCTTACGTTGATTCTAAAAGTGGAGGAGTGTTACGCCCCTGGTGCGTGGTGCACGCGCTGGAGCACCGCCGCTGGATGCGCATCATCGGCAGGGTCTTACACTCGTCCACCTTCCAGCTCAACTTAAGCGCATTCTGTGGGATAGGGGTGCATTTTGGAGGTTGTTTAGGAGGTGTCAGGGGGTATGAAGGATTATCAGGGGGTGTTCTGGGTGCATTTTGTGTCAGAAACGGCTCAGGTTGAGCTGAGAAGTGGATGAGTGTGAGCCCCTGATGATCGGCGTGAACCTCAGGCCGCCGTGGTATCTGGACACCCGCGGCGGGTACATGCAGCGCTCCGCGCAGGCGTTCTGGGACAAGGCGATGGAGGCCGGTAAGAGGGCCGGGTACCGGCGCGGTGCGGCGGCCCTGCACGCGCTTGTTGCGAATCAGCCATTAGGCGGGGGCTTACACTCATAGAATTTCCAGATCAACCGGAGCTGATCTTGTCACAGAAACCACCCAACGTACCCCACGAAACGTGTTTACGTTGAGCTGAAAAGTGGACGAGTGTTAGCCCCTATTAGCCGCCGGGTGCGACAGATGTGCACAGGTCGCCCTGCTCCGCCCCAAAATGCGGCTCAAGTTTTGGCGCGAGCTAATGGCCTCACCCCTGGCCAGTGCCCGCGTGTTGGTCACGTTCCGCGCGCGCACCGGGTATCCGGAGGCAGGGGCTTACACTCGTCCACTTTTCACCTCGACTTGAGCCGTGTCTGACACAAGAAAACACCCTACACACCCCACACACCCCCTAACACCCCTTGACACGGGCTACACAGCCCCTACACCCACCCCCTATCCCATACAAAGCGATCAAGTTGAGCTGAGAAGTGAACGAGTGTAAGTTCCTGCCCGGAGGCGGCCACGTGTTTCGCGGATGACACGCCGATGTCGGCGAGCTGCGTGGACGAGACCTTCCGGCACCCGCCGTGCCAGGACTACATCACGCAGTGGCACATCAAAGACAAGGTAGGGCTGTGCAGGTTGCTCCTATCAAACCCGTCTTGAAAGCGCCTGGAACCGAGCGCTTAAAACTATTATCTGATGAACTGATTTCAAATTTAACTTGCGCCGGTACTTCAAGGCCGTGAAGGATCCAGCGAATGGTGGCGGATACCTGTTGGTGTCGGATGCGATGAAGCTGCTCACAGACTACGCGGCGAAAACCGCGATCAAGACACAACGCATGTTCAACGGGAAGAGAGGTCAGCATGAGGAGGAGGAAGCAGTGCTCATTCGCCGGGGGGCGTGGGGGATGTTTGCGGAGAACGCGTCACGGCTGGTGCATATCATCACGGACGCTCCCGCGCTGCAAACTTATCTGGCGTCGGCTTTCCCCGTGACAACGTCCGTGACACCGGGGCAGGGGCTTACACTCGTTCACTTTTTAGCTCAACTTGAGCGCTTTGCATGGGATAGGGGATGCGCGTAGAGGTTGTGTAGCCCATGTTAAGGGGGTGTTAGGGGGTGTTCATGTTGTGTAGGGTGATTTAGTTTTTCAGACACGGCTCAAGTTGAGCTGAAAAGTGAGCGAGTGTAAGCCCCTGCAGCGGGGCAGGGCATCGACCCCACCAACAACATCCGCCGCGACCAGGACACCAGCCGGGACAGTCAGCGCAAGGTGGCTGTGGACTTCTACATCCAGGCAAGGGCTTACACTCCTCCACTTTTGAGCTCAACCTGAGCCCTTTCTGACACAAACACACATCCTGAACACCCCCTAATACCCCCTGACACCTCCTAGACACCCCTAAATGCACCCCCTATCCCTCAGAAAGCGCTTACGTTGAGCCAAAAAAAGGACGAGTGTAAGCCCCTGCAGCCAGGGCTGGTCCGACGGCGGCATCGTCATGTCGCCTTCGGCATATTACGATTCTGCCGACAATATGCGGTTCCCCACGGACATCACTTACGCCAGCTTGCAGTGGGGCTCGCCACAAAGTCCTACTGGAATGGATGACGAGTATTTCGATGCCAGTCAAGCGGAGCGAGCGAAGATCCGAGGCGGGTTTTGCAGCGGCGCGGGGCCCCAGGGTGCGGCGGCGGCGGCGGCGGCGGAGCGGGTGATGACGATGGGTGAGGTCAAGGCGGGGGCGGGGGCGGGGGCGAGGGGAGTTGAGGGGGGGGAGGAGGAGGAGGTGGGCGAGGGGGAGGAGGAGGAGGAGGTGGTGCAGGAGGTGGTGCAGGATGTCGACGATGGGTCCGAGGCAGAGTCTCAAGCCGCCGCAATCGACGAGGCCATCGAGGTGGGGCGGTGCAGGATGACCCCAGGTTGACCCCAGGTTGACCCCATATTCACCGTGCTTGGTTTCCAGCGCTCGAAGCTAAGTCATGGATAATATGGTTTCAAGTTATGCTTTCAATTTCAACTTGCGCCGCTACATGGGGGGTGATGAGGATGAGCCGAACGACTATGACAGGCAAGACAACGATGAGGCGCTGCACACGCCGCACCCGCTGACGCCGCTCAGGCTCACACCCAGCCCCGCCGCCGCAACCGCCGCCGCCGCCGACTCCAAAGTCAACGCCGGCCCTCGGCCGGACATGACCCTGGCGCGCCGCTTCGGCGCTGAGTGCGCGGGGCTAGTGCCGGGCAGGGGCTTCCACGGCTCCACATCTCACCTCAACCTCAGCCGTTTTGGTCCCTGAAACAAAGAAGCGTACGTTGAGCAAAAAAACTGGACGAGTGTAAGCCCCTGTTGCCAGGCTTCTTCCCGCGGGATTTCGTCCCAGCGCGGCAGGGGCTCATACCAGTGCACTTCTCATCACAACCTGAGCCGTTTTATCACTGAAACTGCATACTGAAACGCAATGTAACAGCCCAGCGGATCCCACCAAATGTGCTCACGGTAAGCCGGAAAGGGGACGAGTGTGCGCCCCTGCAGGGCGGGCGCCGCTGGCGGTGATCGACGCCATCAAGCCACTGCTGCAGGGTGGCAAGTCATTCATTGAGCTCGATTCAAGGACTGGCGACCTGGCCCGGCAGGGGGGTTGTCGACAACTAGCACTCGACCGAAGTTTTGCTTTTTTAAGGTTAAGGGTTTAGGGTTTAGGGTTTAGGGGTTGTTGACAAGTAGCACTCGACCGGCATTTATCTAGCCCCAAGGCGCTCCACATGCTAAGCGACGTTGAATCGAATGACCGAGTCCGCAGGTATGTATAAGTGATTACCATGAAGGTGAGCGATGCTCCAATCTCGGTTCGAGTGCGTGTTCTCAATGACCCTCCTTCGTGATGTGCCAGTGCATACGCCGCACGCGTGGAGGTTGGAGGAGTCGAGCGCAACACAGGGCCGACCGAGGAGCAAGCTACCGTCATGGCAAGGGGGCTATTGAGAACGAGCACTCAACCGACGTTCAATCTCCTCCTCCTCCTCCTCCTCCGTGTACTCCGCGTGTCTGTTTGAGCATTCACCCGGAGGGTAAGTCATGCTCCGATCGCCGTCCGAGACGTTGTTCCTAATGGCCCTGCTGCCCGCATCTGCGGCGGTGCCACGACATGCGGCGGCTGAAGCTCAAGGTGAGCTGCTTTGGGATCGAGCATTTGAACCGGTACGAGATTCCCAACGTGGACGTGTACCTCGCCACCATCTCCACGGCAGGGGCTTACACACGTCCATTTCTCAGCTCAACTTGAGCCGTGTCTGACACACAAAAACACCCTGCACACCCTGAACACCCCCTAACACCCCCTCAACACGGGTTACACAACCCCTACGCGCACCCCCTATCTCATAAAAAACGCTCAAGTTGAGCTGAGAATTGAACGAGTGTAAGCCCCTGCTCCACGGCCAGTGGAGCCAGGGACGGCTTGACGGAGCCCCTCGTGCTGACCGCGCTGCGCGAGCTGCGCGACAAACTGGCGCAGCGCCTCGGGACGGTCCTGGAGGAGGAGTTCGAGCACGGGGAGCATGACTTTTCGTCGCTGGAGGGGAAGACGGCGGTGCTGGTGGCGGCGGCGGGGGAGGCGGCTGACGTGCGTGAGGCGTTGAAGGAGGCGGGGTGGAAGGGGTTCACCGAGAGAGCAGTGACGGGTGTGGAGGAGGGAGCAGACGGTGAGCCGGTCTCCTCAGTTGTGGTGGTGTTCGGGCTCCGCATGGATGGCACGGCGGCGGGGGCAGGGG
>Ga0307489_10001283_pt1 | contig 16437 bp, 18 predicted proteins | sample SB12metaG_FD_202247 | JGI IMG/M metagenome (GOLD analysis project Ga0307489, IMG submission 202247) | Sea-ice brine microbial communities from Beaufort Sea near Barrow, Alaska, United States - SB 1.2 | ecosystem: Environmental > Aquatic > Marine > Coastal | place: USA: Alaska | collected...
GTGCTAAGTTGGGCAGTTGCACAGTAGCGCTCTTGACACGTCCATGAAGATGAACCGATTGCCCTCTGGCTATGCATAAAAATGATAATCCGACTGAGACAGTTTTCTAGGTAGCTCTCCTAGCTAGCCATCATAGTTAGCGTTACACGAGCTCGTTGCAGCCGAGCGGGAGGTGCTGTTTAGCAGGTGTCATCGTTCGGACTAAACCCGCGAGGCTTGTATTCGACGAGGCTTGTATTTGACAATTTGATAGGCGTGCTTGATACTACGAACGATTACTGTCGATCGACGAACCGACAACCGAGCCCGGGACTGATGACTCGGACACCAAGCGAGTCACGAAAAACGTTTTCGCTTCAGCTTCGCGCTACCTCGGGGTATGCCTTGTGCCGTCGCGCTCCTCCCGCGTGCCACTTCGCCGACGCACCGCGCCGCACCGCCCTCCCGCGTCCCCACCGTACCCTGCCCCCCCACCCGTGCCGCCATGGCGCGTACCGTGCTCCTCCCGGCGGCGGCGGCGGCGGCGCTGTTCCTCGCCGCGCTCGCCACCTCCGTCACCCCCGCCGCCGCGCAGTCCAGCACGCAGGAAGCTATGAACCTCGCGGACGACGGGCGCGCCGCCGCTGAGGGCATCGCCGGCGCCACCGACGCCGCGAACGACCTCTACGGGGACCTCGCCGAGGGCCTCAACGCCCGCAACGCCGCCGGCGGCGGCCTCTTCCAGCAGCCGAACGGCGGGCTCTTCGGGGGCGGCATCATCGGGGGCGGGCTCTTCGGGGGCGTCGGCGGCGGCGTGGCCAACTTCATCCGCGGCGATCCCCTCTTCGGCGGCGAGCCCGTCATCGGCGAGGCGGTGGTCGACGCGTTGGACCTCGCGCGCGTCACACAGGCGGGGCCTCACATGTCGTAGTCACGAGAGCGAGAGACGCTTCACCTTCCGAGAGAGTAACGCTTCACCTTCACTGTGTATGAGTGTGAATCGTCACCAGACACGAGGGAGGTAAATATGTAACAAGAGAGATGGGTGGAGAGGAACATGGAGAGGGAGAGGGAGAGGGAGAGGGAGAGGGAGAGGGAGAGGGAGAGGGACAAGGAGAAGGAGAGGGAGAGGGCGAGGGGGAGGGAATCGGGATAGAGGGAAGAGAGAGAGAGAGAGAGAGAGGGGGAGAGACGAACCTTCACATGTCACACTAGTCACCAGATGTCACCTTCAGTTACAAGCCTCCCATCTGATGTGCGGCCCTGCCCCCTGGACGCGACGAGTGCACAGCTGTCCGCGGCACAGCAGACCGCGGTGGACGGCATCAACCAGGCGGCCGCCGACCCCGCCGCCGCCGCAGCGCTGTTCCCCGACAACGGCGGCATCCTGGGCAGGGGCTTACACTCGTCCGCTTTTCAGCTCAACCTGAGCCATATCTGACACGAAATACACCCTTTACACCCCCCAACACCCCCCGACACCTCCTAAACACCCTCAAAATAACCCCTGAACAATCCCTCAATGTACCCCCTATGCCACAGAAAGCGCTTAAGTTGAGCTGAAAAGTGGACGAGTGTAAGCCCCTGATCCTGGGCGGCACCATCTTCGACCCGCGCCTGGGCACCGGCGTCCTCGGCGGCTCCATGACGGGGGGCAACCCCATGCTCGCCAGGCTGCCTGCCGGCATGCGCGCGCGCATCGACAGCGTTAACGCGGCAGGGCCAAGTTACGTCATACCATGACGTTGAGCAACGAGGGTCTGATTTGCGGCGATGTGACAAGCGGATCGTTTTCAAAATTGCGGACTTTAACATGCGGACCTGGCGGGGTTCCAGGGGCGCGCGGCGGCGGAGTTTGTGCAGACCACCCTGGAGCTGCAGGCGGCGGCGCCCGTGGGCCGCTTCACTCAGGCCGACCTGGGCAGCCTGCCGGGGGTGGGGACAGACAGAATCAACCGTTTGTGCATGGTGCACCTGCACACATTCGCCGGATATTCCTTGTTCCCCTCCTCTGTCTCCTCCAGCTAAGGCCCGGTCAGCCCGGTCAGCCGGCATCATCTGGCTGTTTGCTCATGGTGCGCCAACACACATTCGCTTATTGAGTCCATTCACCCTCGTTTACTGAGTTTAATGGCATCATACGACGTGGCGAGCGTGATGTGCCCCACGGCCCTGCCCTGCGGGCGGCGCCGGCGTGATGGGCATGGTGGACTTCCTCCAGAACCTGGGCGGCGCCGGCACCCCGAGCACCAGCGACGTCGCCGGCAACATCGGCGTCAGCGGCGTGCAGGCGCTCGTGGCTGCCGTTGCCCCCGCTGAGGGAACGAAGCGCCACCTTCTGCAGGACGGCGAGCGGCGCATGCCGATGATGGAGCGCTTCGCGCAGGCGAGGGCCGAACGGGGTGACGCCGGCCGCGCGGCGGCGGGCAACGCCGTGAACGGTGTCCGCGACTTCCTTGACGCGCTGGGCCGGGTGCGCGCTGCCGACAGCGACGCGGCCGTGAGCGGCCTACAGGCGCTGGTCACGGCGGAGGGCCCCGCCGCCGCCGCCGGCGACCCCGCCGACAGTGGGGAATTACCAAACATTGCCCGCCACGTCACCGACAAACATTTGCACCCTCGTTACTTGTCTTCATAGCATCCTATGACGTGTCGAGCAATAATTGTAAGGCCATAGCTGACGGCAACTTCGTGCGCACGCTGCTCGCTGAGGCCCGCAGCATCGCCGACAAGAAGGGTCTCCCGTCCTTCGACCAGAAGCCCATGTCCTTCTCTGATGCGTCCGCGATGTCGAGCGACACGAGCCCCTTCAGCGGCAAGGCGCAGTACCCCGACGACCACGGCATCCCCATGGAGGCAGGGCGTCGCACCATCTGCCGGTTTGCTCGTAGTGTGCCTGTTCATGTCTCTGGTGTGCCTGTTCATGTCCTGGGTCCGGGGGGAGCTGATGAGGATCACGACCCCCATTGTCGTCGTACCTGTCTTTGCCAGACGTTGCATCGTATGGGGGTAGAATTGAGGTGTGCACGTGTGCTGCCTCACAACCCGGCACCACTAGGCTCTTTAGCTAACATGTCTTCACCCTGACCAAAGTCAGAGTCAGTATATATAAAACAGTGATAGTGTGCGGCACTGCCCTGTGGTGATCGATTCGCTGTGCGGCAGCGAGCTGATGACGGGCCGCGGGAAGCTCAACATGACGGACCTGGACAAGGCGTTCGCCATGGTTGGGCGGTGCAGGTTGACCCTATCAAACCCACGTTGAAAGCTCCTGGAATGAAGCGCTTGAAGCTAAAATATGGTTTAACTGCTTTCAATTTGCTTCAATTTTGCTGTCAAATTCAACTTGCGCTGCTACACCACGGCCAACAAGCCCGAGTCGGAGATGCGCGCCCCCACCGGCTGCGTCCGCGGCTGCGTCGCCGGCCACGGCTTCTTCGAAATGGTCGCGCGGGTCTACGGTGCGGCCTGCTATCTTCCGAGTTCTGACGGTTTGCTTATTGTGCACCTGTACTCATTCGCCGCATCCTCCTCCTCCTCCACTTCCTCTTCCTCCTCCTCCTCCTCCTCCTCCTCCTCCTCCTTCTCCTCCTCCTCCTCCTCCTCATCTTCCTCATCCTCCTCGGTCTCCTCCATTTAACGCCCGGTAGCATCTGACTGTTTGCTCGTATGTGTACGTTCGCTACGTCCTCCTCCTCTCCTCCTCCCCCTCGTAGGCCTCCTGCTATTTATCCTCCACCTATTCAAGGCCCGTAATCAACCAAACCCTGACAGAGAGAGAATGGTGGATTCACCTTACACGATGACACTCAACATGATAATCTCATCAAAGAGATCCGTGTGCCTGGCTGATCATGACGCCGGATCATTACGACGGAACTGTACGCCGCGGCTCCCAGCAGGGCGGCAGCGAGTCCGGTGCGTGGCAGGGCAAGTGCTTCGGCGAGGACGGTCAGATCCTCAACCGCATCGCGCTCTCCGACGAGATGGGCATGTCAGAGCCCACGCGCATGTTCCCGGGCAGGGCCGTATCCACTGTTAGGGTTTAGGGTTTAGGTTTGAGGGTTCAGGGTTCAGGGTTGAGGGTTTAGGGTAAATTGTGCATCGGTACGCACTCGCCGTATCCTCTTCTTTAGCCTGGCCACTCGTTCTTGGAACGTCAGCTCGTTTTCGCACTTGCACACACCCGCCGCGGGTTTCCGGCTCCCTGGACGGGCATGTACCTGTACACACTCGCCACATCTTCCTCCTGGGTGGAGCGTCATACTGCACGGGTACAATGGTACACTGATAGCAGACAAATAGGTTGAGGTGAGACGGGAAGACCCTTAAACCCTAAATTAATCCTAAACCATAAACCCTAAAACCCGATACCCTATAACCTAAACCCTACACCTGTGGTGTGCGGCTGTGCCCCCCGGTAAGCTGACCATGGGCGAGAGCTACTTCGCGCCCGGCGAGAAAGCCGCTATCATCGACTACACCGGCACCACCCACGTGTTCTCCAGCTTCCGGGTGAGGCCTAAACAGTAAACCCTAAACCCTAAACCACGTGTTCTCCAGCTTCCGGGTGAGGCGCTGCCGTCACCAGGGGTGCCACATCCCACTCCAACCTGCGCACTGAAAAACGTTTCAGCCATCTACCAAACACGCTCGTACCAACAACGGCGGCATTTGGATTTGTTCTGTCTGCATCGACATGAGGAGCGTTAGCTCCAGTCTGCACCCCACAACCTTTCATCCATTTATTAAGCTGGCTCACACCGATGATAGTCAACTGACCACCCAACGATGTACGCCACTGATTTCCGTAATGTTTGCTCAAGTGTGCCTGTTGTACACACTCGCCACGTACCGGTACACCGGTACACTGTAATGAGACATGCAGGTTGAGGCGGACAGGGAAAGTGGTGTGGGCCCTGAACCCTAAACCCTAAACCCTCTACCCTAAACCCTAAAGCCCCTGGGTGTGCGACCGTGCCCACCGGACGAGTTCCGCGAGATCTACCCGGGCATCTTCCTGGGCAAGATGTACGCGCTGCCGGGCACCTCGCTGTACGGCGTCATGGACGTGGCCGAGGTAGGGCGGTGCAGGTTGACCCTACGAAGCCCAAGTTGAAAGCGCCTGGATATACGCGCTCGATACTAAAACATGATTAACCGCTTTCAAGTTTTGCTTTTAAATTCAACTTGCGACGCTACACCGAGAGCAGCCAGCCGGTGTTCACCATCAACTTCCTGCTGTTCAGCAACGGCGGCTCCAGCCTGGGCGCTAACTACAACAGCGCCGCCACTGGCATCCAGGGCGTGCCGCAGGTCTAGAGGGCGAATGGAGCGGCGGCAGCGGCGGCGGCAGCGTGAGTGACGCGGGTGCCGTGAGTGCAACGTCGCGCGAGTGACGCGAGTGACGTGAGTGATAGTGACGTGAGTGCATGTGCCGTGAGCGCATGTGCAGTGAGTGGCGTGAGTGAGGCGAGTGACAACAACACCGCGTTTATACATACACAGCCGGGGGCGATGAACGGCGAAGCGCATGTGTTGATTGTTTGTAATATACTGAAAAGCAAATGATACTTTAACAGAAGTAGATGTGCCACCTCCACCCTCGCCTGTCTGGGTAATTCAATACCAAGTCAGTCACGCTCGTTCACATTTGATGCATCGCGGAACATGCCGGCGGCAATCACAACCTCAGATAGGGTTCTGGGGGTTGGGTTGGTTTTAAGCAAAGGTAGCTTTGTGTTGCCTTGTACGCGAGCTAGCGCCCTGCACGGGGAGCGACGGTGCGGTGGGTTGGCAGCGTTCTGACCATCTCATGAAGATGGACTGTGTGCTTTGGCTCCGGGTACACACGTCGAAGCTATGGCCGCCGAAGAGGACCCTCGAAGCTCGTCGGACCCGCCACCACCGCGCCGCTGTCGTCGCCGCCGCTGTCGACCAAGGAAAGCCCTGCAAAGGGGTATCCGGTCGTTCAAAATTGGCGTTTTATTTTTTCGTCGGGTTGTTGATGACGTGAGATCAGAAAAGTTGGGCGTTTTATTTTTTCGTATGACGTGAGTTCAGACAAGGTGAACAAGATGGGCCGACCGCGACATGTCGACATGGACACGTGTCGAGTTCTGAACGAGATTCAACGAGAAACAGTGTTGACGTAGCATCTGCCCTTCCATTGTAACGGGACGGGGCGGTGGCGCGAGTCGAGAGGAGGGGGAGCCTGGGAGACGTGCTCCCTCGCTCCGCGGCTCGCGAACCGGGCGACATGGACGGCGGGGGCGGCGGCGGCGGCGGCGGCGGCGAGTACGGGCAAGGGGGGGGCGCGCACGTGCCGGCGGCGACTCTGAAGGAACCTTCGGCCGTAGCCTCCGACGGGTCGGACCGCGCGCACGTGGTGGAGCTGCTGCGGCAGAGCCGCGTGCGCTGGCTCAAGAACACGGAGGTGTGCGACATCTTGCTCAACTACAAGGCGTACGACTTCTCCCTCAGCGCCAGCGCGCCCGTGCAGCCGCCAGGTGAGTAATCTCATCATTCCACAGTCTGTAAAAATCCAGGACTTTTGCGTTGGTTTTTTGGCTCTCTGCTCTGTTCCGCTGAGAGTCCCCCGAGGGTCGGAGCGTCGCAAACCCGCACAAAGGGGAGTCTCAGCCTTCTCTACGCTCGATCATTGTCCCGAACGTCCCCTCAAGCTCAAGGATGGTTGGTGACGTCCACGCTCTCCACCAAAGAGAGGACCCAGTCTACAGCCTGTACAGAACCCGTGTTTTCGCCCAGTAATGTCCTCCGGAGGATCTAGGCGCCGCGAGCGCGCGTGAATTCCCCGGAGGCTGGCCACGACGCGAGCACCGCGGAAGCCGCGGCATTCTCGCCTCCCGGCCCCGGCGCCGCCAGATCACGCCGCGCGCCGTTGGCTTTCCGCGCCCCCGCGCCTTTCCCCCACTCCCGCCCGCACTCGAATGTTCGGGCAACTCCCAGAAGAGCCCTCGACTAGGTTGAAGAAATCGTTGGTCTGATGGTCAGTAATCAATTCGAAATGAATAAGTATGAGGAGTGCCTCGTGGTCTTGTACCGAGTAAAACACACATTCGTTCCCTGACTGTTTGATCGTAGCGTACCAGTGTACCCGTACACAGGTACGCACTCGCCGCCTCCGCCTCCCTGGCGCCCTGAGAAGTCACGCGTGTTACGCTCCCGCCTGACTGACGCCACACTCCTCCTCCCCCTTCCCCTCCGCGCCCCGCCCCGCGTCCGCCTTCCGATACCAGCGGGTTCCCTGTTCCTGTTCGACCGCAAGATCGTGCGCTTCTTCCGCAAGGATGCGCACAACTGGCAGAAGAAGAAAGATGGAAAAACCGTGCGGGAGACGCACGAGAAACTCAAGGCAGGCCCTTTTCACGTCTCTGAGATTCAGCCGCTCGACGCTCTGTGTGTGAGACGTGTTCGGTATTCAAAATCAGGCACGGCGTCCCCTTTAAGCTCAACCGCCAGCCGTCACAGCTGCTGCCTACCAAACCCCGTAACCTCGTAAGCCATGGTTTGATTAAGTAATCTATACACTTGGTACCCGGAGGTACTGATGAGTTGCTTGTCAGTTGTACTTGTCAGACTGGTTTCATAGCGCACTGGTCACTTTATTACAATACCACAGGGTGGGGTCCAGTAGGCGGTTTTTTGCTGAAACCGATCTACTCATCCCGGTGTCACAGCTCGAGATGCGATGCTTGAGTTCCGCTGAAGAGAGCATGAGGTGAGTGCAAGGCCCTGGCTCTGGGTTGGAAACGTGGAGCTGCTGAACTGCTACTACGCGCACGCGGAGGAGGACGACCGGTTCCAGCGGCGCTGCTACTGGCAGGGGCTGACACTCGTCCACCTTTCAGCTCAACCTCAGCCGTTCCTGACACAAATACACACCCTAAACACCCCCTAATACCCCCTAACACCCCCTAAAAAACAGCCCTCAAACAACCTCTACACGCACCCCCTATCCTACAGAAAGCGCTTACGTTGAGCTGAAAAGTGAACGAGTGTAAGCCCCTGGCTACTGGCTGCTCAACTCCGACGACGGCACCGTGCTGGTGCACTACCTCAAGGTCAACGGCGCCAAGGGCGCTGCCACAGCTGGGATAAATGGTGGGGCCGTACACCTCTCTATTTCCACCTCAACGCCAGCTGTCACAGCTGTGGTCTGTCCCTGGATCTACTCAACTTATCGGGTACTGAATCTCAACTTCTCGAAGATGCTTGCAGTTGAGCTGAAAAGGGAAGCGTTATGAGGCCCTGCTCAGCGTATCCTCCCCCGTACCTGAAGATGGCAGCGGTGGCTTTGGTGGCGGCGGTGGCTTCAGCGGCTTCAGCGGCGGAGGCAGCCTCAGCGGCGGTGGCCGGGGCGGGGGCAGTGGTGGAGGGGGCACCTTTGCGGGGGCGGAGCGTCTTAGCAACCACTCCGTCAGCTTGGACCGCGGCGACATGTTCGACCCCATTCCGTCGCCGTCATCGTCTCTCATGGCGAGCGGCGGCAGCGGCGGCGGCAGCGGCGGCGGCAGCGGCGGGAGCCAGGGCCCCTCGAGCGGCGGCGGGGGGAACGGCAGCCAGGCGCACCTGTACGGATACGGCGGCGGCGGCGGCATCGCATACGGCGGTGGTGGGCAAGGCGTCGTCGGGTACGGCGCTGGCGCCATGGCGTACGGCGACGTTGCATACAGCGGCAGCGGCGGCGGCGGCGGAGGCGGCATGGGGTTCGGCGGAGTGGGCGACGGCATGGGGTACGGCGGGGGCGGCACCGACGCCGGCGCCTTGAGCCGACCCGTGCCCCCCGCCGGCTTCTACGACCCGCGCAGCGGCGGAACCTTCGCGCCCGACGGGTCCTTCACCCCCCAGCAGTGGTACGCCGCCGCGGGCGCCGCCGGGCAGGACTTGGAGCATGACCACGAGCTGGAGGCAGGGGCTTACACTCGTTCACGTTAGAGCTCAACTTGAGCAACTCCAGGACACATTCATGAGTTAAGTCGGGTTGTGCGGTGGACAGTAGAGCTCAAGGTGAGCTGAAATGGGAACGAGCGTGAGCCCCTGGCTGGAGGCCTTGCTGCGCGAGTCCAAGCTGGAGCCCACGTCCATGTACGACATGGTCGACATGGATCACTCGGCGGGAGGTGGTGATGGTAATGGATACCCGAGTGAGTACGATCACAACGCCGCGTACGACTTCCTCAACGAGCTCGCCCTTCGCGGTGTCAACGGCGTCGGCGGGCCAGGCGTGTTGGGCGGCGGCGGCGGCGGCAGTGGCGGCGGTGGATTCGGCGGCGGTGGCGGCGGCGGTGGGTTCGGAAGCGGCGGCAGCGGTGGCTTCGGGAGCGGCGGCGGCGGTGGCTTCGGAACCAGTGGAGGCGGCGGCTTCGGCGGCGTCAGCGGCGGTGGGCTCGGAACCGGTGGAGGCGGCGGAAGCGGCGGAGGCAGCGGGTATGGAGGGTATGGAGCCGGCGGCGGTGGCAGTGGAGGAGGCGGGTTTCTCGGAAGCGGCGGAGGCGGCGGTTATGGAGGGTATGGAGGCGGTGGAGGCGGCGGTGGCGGCGGCGGTGAGGGTGACTTCCCTGGGCTCTTGTCCGGGAGTCCTTCGGGGAACTTCAGCGGCTTGACCGGGATGCTGGACCTCGACACTGACCCTCAGGACGAGAACGAGACCACCTCTGGAGGCGGCGGCGGGCCGGGCCATTCAGGTGGCGGAGTCAATGGCGGCGGCGGAGGAATTAGTGGCGGCGGGTATGGTGCGTACGGTGGCGGCGGCGGCAGCGGCGGCGGCGGCAGCGGTGGCGGGAGCGGGTCCAGATCTCCAAACGCACAGCTGGCACAATACGCGGCACACGCGTTGCAGATGCAAATGGCGAGTCAGCACGACACGCAGCAGCTGTCAGTGGCGCAGCAGCAAACCTACCTGCTGCAGGACATGCACCGGGTGGGGCCGAGCACAAAATGTCCTCCAAACATCATCATCACCGGGTGGTGTTGAGTTCAAGAAACGAACGTTGGCATAGATGCTGAAGTACACTGTTTAGTATTATCTGTTAGTAGTATCTGTCAGGCCCTCCCAAATTTCCGGGTCCGGCAGACAACGAGTTCAAAGCATCGCAGGGTGTCATTTAACTTTTGAAACCAAGGTTCGCAACTGCATTGAAGGACATTTTGAGCAATTTCTGCCGAGGCTCTATCACCCGGCCCAGCAGCAGCAGCTAAACGCGATGCAATCGGAGGAGGGGTGGGTCAAGGAGGAGGTCGTGGAGGCGGCGACGGAGGCGGCGGCGGCGGTGGCTGCTGCGCTGGAGGCGATGGAGGCCGTCGCCGCCGCCGCTGCCGCCGCCGCTGCTGCCGCGGGGCCCAACATTGGCACCACTGGGCCCGCCGCCATTGCCGGCGTCGCCGGCGGCAGTCCCCCCGCCGCCGCCAGCCGCCGCGGCTCCGGCGGCGACGGCGGTGGCGGTCCCTCCGCCGCCGCCATACTCGCTGGAGTTGCCGGTGGCGGCGGCGGAGGCGGCGGAGGCGGCGGCGGAGGCGACGGCGGAGGCGGTCCATCCGCCGCCTCCCTCCTCGCCGGCGCAGTGGCGGACAACAACATCGTGGACGGCGTGCGCACGATGGATGAGCTGGACTCGCGCATCAACGGGCTCCTGCACGCGGCGTCCTCCGCCGCCCAAGGCTCGTCCGATCATGACCTGACGCGCTTGGAGGCGGACCTCGCGCTGCTGGAGCGTAGCGCCGCGGCCACCATGTCAGCCACCGCGGCGGCGCCGTCGGCGCCGTCGGCGTCCGGCTCGGCCGCCGGCTTCCACCGGTCGTACCACCGGCGCAGCGGCAGCGGCGATCACGGGCGCCACGGCGGGGGTGTGCCGGGCGAGCGCAAGAAGGGGGTCATGGCGCGCGCGCCGCACCCGCGGACCATGCGATGGGACGGGGAGGATGAGGAGGACGAGGAAGGGGCGGACAAGGACGACGATGATGATGATGGTAATGACGACATGTGGACGGCGCGGGACGACAAGGAGGGCGAGGGGGCGAGCGTGGATCTGGGCCCGCTCGCGCAGGCGGCGGCGGCGACGCGACGGCCGCGGATGCCGCCGCCGCCGCCGGGCGCGGGCGGCGACGGCGAGGGCAGGGGCTATCACCGTCAGCAGCCGCCCGGGAGGCCGCGGGACGTGAACCAATCGGGGAGCGAGATGGATCTGACGGACCTCGAGCGCGACGACCGCGATGACCGCCCGTGGGGTAGGGCCTGCCAGACATTGCTCACAGTACATGATGCCATTTGCCTCAAGACACGAGGGTTCAAAATGCGTTAGATGACGTGACGTGGCGGGCAATATGCCTGGCAGATGTTGCTCGTCATATCATGTGATGCGATCTAGCTCAATCAACCAGTGGTCAAAACGCGTGTCGGTGACGCGGCGAGGCGAGCAATGTGTGTTCGGCCGTACGTGAGGGCGGCGCGGGGGGCCCGGGAGGCGCGTCGCCCGCCGCGGCGGCCGCGCAGCTGCGCGCCGGGCAGGGGCGGGAGGACGCGCTGCACGCCCGCACCAACCGCGTGCACCGCGCGCAGATCCCCGCCAACCCGCAGGCAGGGGCTTGCACTCGTCCACTTCTCAGCTCAACTTGAGCCGTGTCTGACACACGAAAACACCCTACACACTCTAAACACCCCCTAACACCCCCTTAACACGGGCTGCACAACCCCTACGCGCACCCCCTATCCCATAAAAAGCGCTCAAGTTGAGCTGAAAAGTGGACGAGTGGAAGCCCCTGCCAGCAGGGCTCCGTCATCCTGTGGGAGATCAACGACTTCAGCCCCGAGTGGGACTACGAGGCAGGGGCTTACGCTCGTTCACTTCAGAGCTCAACTTGAGCAACTCCAGGACACATTCAGGGTTAAGCTGGGTTACACGGTGGACAGAAGAGCTCAAGTTGAGCATAAATCGGAACGAGTGTAAGCCCCTGCTACGAGGGCGGCGGCGCCAAGATGATCATCTCCGGCACGCCGCGCCCGGGCATCCCCGACGGCCTCAACCTCTGCTGCGTCTTCGGCCACGTCGAGGTGCCGGCGGCAGGGCCCACCCTAAACCCTAAATGCTAGACCCTAAACCCTAAAGCCTAAAGCCCACACTCCATAACACATTGCAACCCACCTCATCCACACGGATCGTAACACCTCGTTTCTTGACTTTCATAGCGTTCTATGAAATAGCGAGCATTGATTGGTTGGCCCTAGCGTATGGACCTGATCTCGGCGGGCGTGCTGCGGTGCCGGGTGCCGCCGCGACCCCCGGGGCGCGTGCCGTTTTACATCTCGGTGTTCGGCGGCGGCAAGCGCCCGGCGTCCGACGTGCGCACCTTCGAGTTCCGCGAGGTAAGGCGGTGCAGGTTGGCCCTATCAAACCCACGTTGAAAGCGCCTGGAACTAAGCGCTTCAAACTTAATACGAGAATCTGCTTTCAAGTTTTGCTTTTAATTTAACTTGCGCCGCTCCAGCGAGGTGAACGGCTTCGCGGCGCGCGGCGTGGCTCGCGACCGGCGCGCGGCGGAGGTAGGGGCTTACACTCGTCCACTTTTCAGCTCAACTTGAGCGCTTTGTATGGGATAGAGGGTGCGCTCAGGGGTGTAGCCCGTGTTAGGGGGGTGTTGAGGGTGTGTAGGGTGTTTTTGTGTGTCAGGCACGGCTCAAGTTGAGCTGAAAAGTGAACGAGTGTAAGCCCCTGGGCGGAGGTGCGGCTCGCGAGCGGCGTGACGGAGCGCGACTTCCAGCTGCGCCTCGTGCACCTGCTCATCGGGGGTGACCGCGGTGACCGCGGGGATCGCGGTGACCGGGGGGACCGCGGTGATCGCGGCTCCCACAGGCACCACGGCGGCGGATCTGGAGGCGGCGGCAGCGGCGGCGGCGGCGGCGGCGGGGAGAGCGGTGGATCGCCTCGTAAGGGCGGGCCCGGGGGCGGGGATGGGAAGCCCAACTCTGGCGACAGCGGCGGGGCATCAGGCGCTAGCGCCGGCGCCAGCGGCAGTGGAGGAGGAGGCGGTGGCGGCGGTGGCGGAGGCGCGGGCGGCGGCAGCGGCAGCGGCGGCGGTACCGACGGCGGCAGCGGGCGCGAAGGCAGCGGTACCGACGGCGGCGGTAGTGGCGGCGGCGGCGGGCGCGAGGCGCGGAGGGCAGGTTCCGGTGGTGCAGCACACGCGGGGCCGGGGTTTGCGGGGGCGCCGCCCGCTGCGGACCTGGGCGCCGTTGCCGCGCGCCGCGCGCTGGCCCAGCTCCACCCGTCCAACCACGCCCACCCCATCAACCCCGACGCACTCTCCAACGAGGACGTATCCAAACTCTTCAAGGCCACCCTGGTAGGACTGTGCAGGTTGACCCTATCAGACCCTCGTTGAAAGCGCCTTGAAGTAAGCGCTTGGAACTGAGATATGGTGAACTGCTTTCAAGTTTTGCTTTCAATTTCAACTTGCGCCGCTACACCCTGGAGGCCCGGCTACGGCACACCATCTCTGCGGAAGCCAAAGGCATGAAGGCCCGCGCCGCCGCCGCCGCCGCCGGCACCGCCGCCGCTGGCACCACCGCCGCCGGAACCATTCCCAACGTGGTAGAGCCGGGCCTGCCACATATCACTCGCCAAGTCACCCACACACAATGCAGCCTGCTTCCTCGAGTTAGTTAGCATCCAATGACGTGAGTCGCTCCCCGCTAAACCCGCTAAACCCGCTAAACCCTAAACCCTAAACTCTGAACCCTAAACCCTGAAGCCTAAAAACGCTGTGTGGCCTTACGCGTGGGGGTTCATCCAGGCGCGGTCGGCGTACCTGCGCGTGGACTCGGGCGGCATGGCGCTGATACACTGCGTGGCGGCGCTGGGCCTGGACTGGGCCATACCCGCCATGACCAACAGCGGCGCCGACGTGAACCAGCCCGACCGCCGCCACCGCACCGCCCTGCACTGGGCCGCCGCCAAGGGCCACGAGGACACCGTGGTACGGGCTAAACCTTAAAAGCCTAAACCCATAGCCCTGAACCCTAAACCGTAAATCCTGAACCCTGAACCCTAAACCCTAAACCTTAAACCGTGGCACGGGGGTTCGCCACAACGTGCACCCCACCCACGTTCAATCGTTATTGTGAACAAACACGCGACCGACGTGGAATCTGTACCAAGAGTAAGCAGTCGGCTGACGTTGAATTGACGAACAAGCCCGAACCTTTGTATGAGCATACACCCCGAAGGTGAGTCGTGATCCGATTTCATTTGGCGCGTGGTTCTGAACGACCTTGCTGTATGGCCACGCTGCTGACGAAGTGCGGCGCCAACATTCGGGCCATGGCGCGATGGGGCGCGGGGGGGTACACGGCAGGGGCTTACACTCGTCCACTTCTCAGCTCAACCTGAGCCGCTTCTGAAACAAAACATACCCTGAACACCCCCTGATGCTCCCGAATACCCCCTGACACCTCCTAAACACCCCCTAAACAACCTCCAAATGCACCCCTATCCCACAGAATGCGCTTAAGTTGAGCCGAAAAGTGGACGAGTGTGAGATTCTGGTACACGGCCGCGGACATCGCGGCGGCGCTGGGGCACGGCGGTATCGCCGCGTACATCAGTGAGACCAGCCTGGCGGCTTCGCTGTCCAACATCAGCCTGTATGGCGGCCCCGCGCGGCGCGGGGCCGTGCAGGGGCTGGGGGCCGGCGGCGGCGCCGCGGGGGCCGGAGGTGCTATGATGTTCGGCGGCAGGCTGAGGCCCGGGCCCGGCGGGGGGGTGTACGGGCGCTCCGCCGCGTGGAGCGGGCGCGGGCGCGTGGGGTTGGGGGTGGTGCCCCCGGGGCTGGGCGGCGCCCCCAACCCCGGGGGTGTGGGCGCGCCCCCCGGCACGCTGGGAGCCCTGGGTATGGCCTGCCAGTTATCGTTATCGCCCGCCACTTCATCAACACGCATTTGAACCCTTGTTTTGTGATATAAAGGGCATGCTATGACGTGGCTCGCAGCTTCTGGCAGGCCCTAGGCGTGGGGCTGCCGCGGCCTCGTGAGCGGGCGCCGCGGACTTCGGCAGCGCTGGAAGTGCCGCTGCGCAGCCTGCTGCTGGCCACGGAGACGGAGGTGACGGGCACGGGCACGGACCTGACGACCGACCAGACGGAGGTGGAGACGGACCTGGACGCCGAGGGGCGCGAGGGATCGGTGGGGGTGGACGGCGCGCCCAACGAGGAGCGGCGCGAGACCATGGCGGCGGGGATGATCCAGCTGGCGTTCCGCAAGCACCGCCACCGCCGCAAGAAGCTGCGGCGCAGGCCGGGGCAGGCGCCGGGACTGGCGCCGGGGCCGAGGCAGGGGCAGGCGCAGGGGCCGGGGCCGGGCACGGCGACGGGAACGGGGGCACTCCAGGCACGCTCGTCAGCCGAGGGGGGCAGCGAAGGCGCGGGGGGGGCAAGGGGCGAGAGCAGCGGTGGCGGCGGCGAAGAGGACGCGGAGGCGCGGGGTGCGGGGCGCGGCTGGCAGAGCAAGACTGGCAGGGGTGGTGGCAGCGGGAGCGGCGGCGGCAGCGGGAGCGGCGGCGGCGGCAGGGGTAGCGGCGGGGGCGGCGGCGATTCGGATTCCGAGACGGAGGCGCGAACCGTCGGGGGGGTGGTGAAGAAGGCGGAGAAGGCGGCGCAGAAGATCACGTCGTCGCTGGCCAAGGCCAAGGCACAGTACGCGGCGGGCAGCAGCGGCGGCGGCGGCGGCAGCAGCGGCGGTGGCGCAGCCGGCGGCGGGGTCGGTAAGCGCGGGCGCCACTCGGCGCCCGAGCCTGCCCCCTTCGCCCCGCCCGCGCCCCCCACGCCTGCGACGCCATCAAGCTCCGACCCCGCCGACGCCGCCGCCGCCACTGCTGATGTCCCCGCACACGTGGAGGGCGTCGCGCGCGCCACCGCCTCTGCCTTCGAGGCACTCGGCCTCGGCCTCGGCGGGGCTCCCCTCCACTTCGAGCAGCAACACCTCGGTAACACCAACACCGTGGGGACCGCGGCCGCCGGGGCCGGGCCCGGAGCCGGGCCTGCGCCGGAGACGGAAACGGAGTTGGACTTCCTGCAGCGTATATCGCGATTGCAGCAGCGCGGCGCCGCCCTGCAGGGCGAGGTGCGCGCGGCGCACGTGCGGCAGCGGCAGCTGGCAGCGATGGTGCCCGGTCACGCGGCGCGGCTGACCATGGCGCGGCGGCGGCACCCGGCCGGCGACATCATGGACCTGGTCAACAGCAGCGGCCTGGCGCGCTCCTGGGGCCTTGCGCGTCAGGAGTCGGCAGGGCCCACACGCCGTCCCCGCCACCTCACCCCCACCTCACCCCCACCTCACCCCCACCTCACCCCCACCTCACCACCCCACCTCACCCCCACCTCACCCCCACCTCACCCCACCCTCACTCCCACCTCACCCCCACCTCACCCCCACCTCACCCCCACCTC
>Ga0307489_10001284_pt1 | contig 16429 bp, 32 predicted proteins | sample SB12metaG_FD_202247 | JGI IMG/M metagenome (GOLD analysis project Ga0307489, IMG submission 202247) | Sea-ice brine microbial communities from Beaufort Sea near Barrow, Alaska, United States - SB 1.2 | ecosystem: Environmental > Aquatic > Marine > Coastal | place: USA: Alaska | collected...
GAAGATTATTGAGAGAATGCACTCGACCGACCTTGTGTTCCGAAGAACCGAGCCCGCGTGTACTCGTATGCATGAGTGCTCACCCGGAATGTAAAGTCGTAGATTGACTCCGATCTCGTTTGACGTGGTTTCTCCGTTACCCTTCTACTAGGACTCATGCCGCGGCGCGGGCGACATCGCCGGGGGCGGCGGCGGCTTCATACTGCACAAGCTGGAGCACCAGGTCAGCGTGGACCAGCTCCTCCGCGTGCGCATGTGCAACAACATCGGCACCCTCACGCAGTTCCCCGCGGAGGTTGCCATCTACGAGAAGGATTACGTCAGCGTCACCAACTTCGCCACGGACGGCAACAACGAGATCACGCTGTCGTTCACGCCCTGGGTCAACAACACCAAGTACGAGGTGCGGCTCGAGTACTACATGGCGGGCGCCGCGTCGTCCACGTACGCCGTCGCCGTGGGCGGCAGGGACTCACACTCGATCCCTTCTTTCTTTCCCCACATCTAAGGCTGGATAGAGGCACACGCGCTTTAGTAGGTCACCGTTCAGAGTAACCACGCCCTGTGCTTAAAGTCTTCCCTTTGTCGGCTCAGCTTGAGCTGTTCTGTCCGCACATTATCCTCCAAAGGTTCTGAAGCTAAGCTAAATAGGGAGCTATTGGCGGTCCCTGGTGGAAGGCAGCTCGCTGGGCAGCTGGCTGCTGGCACCGCCCACGCTGAGCCAAGGCGCTGCGGGGTTCGAGACTGGAGTGCTGCAGACCGGGAGCGCAGTGGCCGTCACGCTGACCCCCGCTCTGGGCGCCACGGCTCCTTCCGTCGGCACGGCCTTTCGCGTTCCCTTCTTAACTTTGACTTGCTTTACATCCCAATTTGAAACGTCGTCATCGTTCAATCGCTCCTCTTTCAGCTGGCACTCTAAGCCGTCATCTTTAAGGCTTTAACATGAAGCGTTTAAGCCTAATCAGTTTAGGTGGACGTGCAAGACCCTGGCCGTTGGCATTCTGGCGGTGACCGTGCGGGCATCCAACCCGGCCCAGGTTGCTGCGGGTTATCCGGCTTATGCCGGGTACACGCAGCTCACCTGCGGCAACTTTGTGGCGGCCAAGTGCGGCGATCACCACTTCACCGCCAAGGCCAACTCCGAGTACATCCTGGCGAGGCCGATTGTTTGTCGCTGTCACCACTTCTGGCATCCCGCTTAATACCTCAAGATGGTGTGAAGAGATGTGTTTGTGACTTACGTTCATCAAGCCCCAAGGCACCTCACTTGGTGAGCAACTGAGCATTGCCCAATTTTCTCAGCCTACTCATTCACCCCATAGACGCAACCGCCACGAGGAATCCGAGACGAGCCATAATGAGGACTCTGCTGACAAGGATGCCCAGAAGATCCTCTCATCATATCCATAATGTGTTTAAGTCAGTACCCTCAGTATGTAAGGCCCTCATTCCTGGCTATCACGGGGAGAGGCGCGGCGGAGGGGGCGTTCTCGTTCCAGCTCGACAAGGTGTACGGCGTCATCACGGAGCTCAAGTCGGTGAGCAACAGCGCGGCGCCGTCCGCCGTGTCGACCAACGACGGCACCGGCGTGCGGCAGCTGACGGGCAAACTGGCCAAGGTTGGCGACACGCTGACGGTCACGGTCCGCTCCGGGTAGGGCCTACCAGATGTAGCCCACCGCTTCATATAACACTCAGTTTCCCCCCTAGTGCCTGTATGTACTGCTTACTACCCGTACGTATTTGATACTACCGGCAGTATTTGGCCCTTTTGGCCAAAAGGCAAACATGCATTCTGGTGATTGACCAAGTAAACCATTGACCTGAACTTACTAGCCTACAGCCAAGGCACTGGTAACTTTAGGTCAATGGCATCCGATGACATGGCGAGCAATATCTGCCTGGCCCTAGCTTCGGGCGGCCCACCGACAAGCCAGTGATCCGCGTCAACGAAGTGGCAGTTCCCTCGGGATTAGTGCTCGGCACCGGCGCGTTCTGGGAGGCCACCTTTGTGATCCGCCAGATCTACGGGTTCGTCGACGGCCCGCTGACGGTGACGGCTCGCCCCCCGGTCAAACTCTCGGTAGGGCGGTGCGGGTTGACCCCAGACTGACCCCGGGTTGTCCGCGCATCATTTCAGCGCTTGAAGCTAAAATATGGAGGACCGCTTTCAAGTTTCGCTTTTGAGTTCAAATTGCGCCACTACATGTCGGAGCCCACCAAGGGGTTCGCGGCCAAGGTGACACCCCAGGGCGCGGACAAGGCGCTGGTGGTGTTCGACTCCACACCTCCCACCATGGCCTCCGTGCTCATCCTCAACGCTGCTTACTTGGATGCCCTCAACATCAATGGTAGGGGCAGATGCAGAGTGTACCGGTGCTTGCCACGTTATTCACCACAGTTTCAAATGCAGATGCATTGTGTACCGGTGCTCGCAATATTCCTCCTCCTGATCCGTCTCCTTCTCCTTCTCTTCTCCCACGGGTTCACGTGTATCGTGTGCCGGTGCTCATCACGTTGCCCACCGCATGTACACGCCAACCTATGATGTGGCAACAACGTTATTCAACGGCCCTGTGCAACGTCCCGGACGCGTGCGTGAACTCGGCCGACGTGACGGTGACCACCGCGAAGAACGCGTTCGTGGGCTCCATGATCGTGATTGTGTTCCACGCGTCGGAGCCCGTGCGAAGTGTTGCGGCCACTATTGGTGGGTTGGCGGCCACGGTGCTGATGGATTCAACGGGGGCAGCCCCGGCAAGGCCTCACAGACTTTGCCCGTCATGTCATCAACATGCATTTAGAGCCCTCTTTTCATGTGACATCCTTCTGCGTGACGCGCAATATGTAGCATCCTTTGACGCCTTGATCAACGTCTGGCCGACCCTGCCCTCCGTTGGTAGTGAAGCGCGTGAGAGACGCCTGGGCCCTGACCTTGGAGAGTCAGCGGACCACTTCGAGCCCGGTGTTGGACGACACCACGTTCGGAGTTGCGTACGTGGTAGGGGCCTCCACTCGTCCACTTCTCAGCTCAACCCAAGCCGTTCCTGATACTGAACTCCACTACAACCACCCACAGTGTCCCTCAGAAGGTGCTTCCCTACGTCAAGCCGAGAAGTGGATGATTGTAAGCCCCTTGTACGTGGCGATGACTGAGGAGGTGTTGCAGCAAGGCAACCTGGCGTTCAGGGTGGCGTACACGGACACGGTCGGCAACACGGGGGTGCCCGTCACGGCCATTGCGGGGGCCGCGGCCGGTGTGTCGGCGGCGTCCTCGGCGACCGACCGCCTCCACGCGGGCTCCGTCCAATTCGACACTTTCGTGCCAACGGTTGCCGGCGATCCATCCTTGAAGTACGCCTCGCAGGACGAGGTTGCGGCGAATGTTCCGGCGTTCGCCGCCGCATTCCACGCGGTGCAGCAGGTGACTACCGGCGCCGCGGCCTACCGCTTGGCAGGGCCTTACGTCTCGCTGTGAATGTTGTTCTGAGGCAATGGCCGGTATCCTGCGGGCAGTCTAGGTTGGGGTGTCAACTAAGACGATTTGGGGAGCACATCACGAAACTGGTCTTTTGACGCGATTTTCATCGATGATGAACATAATTTAAGTTTATGAGCGGGTGATTCTCGCCATTCTTTTGATTTTGGAGGTCTGTAAATTGTCATTCGTAAGTGCGTTTACGCGGTCGTCTTGTTCAACAGCCCAGCCCGGGGTGGCAGGGTGGCCGCAGCGGAAGTGGTGTACTGGTGCACGTGAGCAAACCAGTGAGGCATGAGTGGCGACGGCCCTGCCGCCAGGGTGACACGCTGATCGCCGACGTGGCGTGGTCCGAGCCGGTCACCCGCCCGTACGGGGGATACCTGATGGCGGCCTCCAACGGCCGCCAGCACATCAAGCAGGCCGACGTCACCCTCAATCAGGTGGCTGCCAACACCCTCACGGCATGGCGGTGCAGCTTGACCCCAAGTTGACCCTGGTTTAACCCCATGTTGACCGCACGTGTTATCAGCGCTTAAAGCCTAAAAGCGATGAACCGCTAGCAAAGTCTGCTCTAAATTTCGACTTGCGCCGCTACATCACGGGGTCCGCCACGTGCCTGAACACGGAGTTCCGCCCGCGCGCGCAGGAGGCGAGGTCGCGCCGCGGCGGCTGGTAGGCCCCGGCAGATGACGCTCGCCTCGTCATGTTATATCGGCAGTACGAATAGTACAGCCTGTACAAGACTGGAGCAAAGGCTCCAGTCTATATACGCTCCAGTCTGCTAAACCATGGAATGAGGGTTCAAGGAGCGTTGGATGAAGTGGCGAGGAATATCTGTGAGGCTCTAGCGGCTGGGGCGGCAGGACCAGCTTCGCGCTGAACCCGCTGTCGTCGGTGTGGCGCGTGACGGGCCAGTTTGAGGACCCGTGCGACCTGGTCGGGTGGGGCGCTCTGGCCTGGTCCGTCCGCAACGACTGCCGCGCCGAGGACCGCGGCGACGGCTCCTTCTGGGTGCCCATGTGGGCTCGGTGGTGCCGCGAGGGTTGGGGCCTGCTGGGCTACTCCCTTCCCGAGGTGGGGGTGGTTCTCACTGATGACCCCCCTCTCGTCGCCCCTACCCCTGACCCTAAACCCTAAACCCTAAACCCTAAACCAGGGAGGGCAGGGGCCTGTTGGGCTGCTCCCTTCTACAGGTGCGGAGTATTCTCACTCACTCCTTCAGGTCATTTACCAAACGAAGTTTCGCCGATATGGCCACCTGACCGAAAAACAGTGCATTTGCAGGAGCGCTTGACTGTTGACTGTGACTCTTGCCGTTGTTTGCCAAACCAGCTTACTTCGATATGGTGTCCTGACCAAACCGTTTACTGCGCCTGCTGTTGGGACTCTCCCCGGAGGTTTTCGACGCGGCGGGCAACAAGGCGGTTGACTTCGCGCACGCGCCTACCGCCATCAACAATGCTCGGGCGAAGTCGTCGGTGCCGGTGCGGACCGCCACGGGCGACGTCATCGTGCGCGCGCCCGTGGTGCTGGCGGGTAAACTCACGCCGTCCGTCGCCGTGGCGGGGCAGAAGCAGGCTCAGAACGTGGACCCCTCCGTCGTGGAGCTTTACGCCGAGCCGTCGTCGTTCACGTGGAACTTGGCCCGCCGTGTGGTGGTGGCGGGTGCACAGTTGGTGTTCCATTTTTATTTTGACCAGCCAGTCAAGCGCGTCCGCATGTTCATCGGCTCGTACCAACAAGAGGCGAGGCGGTGCAGGTTGAAATCAGTTGAATCTAGTGTTGGAAGTGCCTGATTTACGCGCTTGTAACTGAAAGGTGATAAACTGGTTTCAAGTTTTGCTGTCAATTTCAACTTGCGCCGCTACGGGGAGGCGATGGTGCGGCACGCGAACATCGCGCCGGTGTTTCGCGTGAGCAAGCCGTGCGCCACGGGCGCCAACCTGAACGACTGGCTGGCGCAGCAAGGCCTCGTGGCGCTGGCCCAGACGTTCCGCAAGCCGGCGTCCTTCGTCGGATCCGATGACGACTTCCTCGACGTCACCATCAGCGGCAACTGGAAATCCACCGTCACGACCTCGGGAAATGTGATTGTTCGCTGCACGGGCTTCTTAGTAATGCGCGGGTCAGGCGACTTCCGCGTTAAGCGGTTATGCGGCAGGCGCAAGATCTTGATTGACTCGGCAGGGCGGTGCAGGTTGAATGGTTGCAAGCACGGAATAATACGTCCTTCGCGTTGGGTCTCTCACTCAATGCCCGTGTGCGATACCTTGGTATCTTTCCACGTGCTTCTCTATTGAACCCGCCTGCTTTCAGCGCTCGAAACTGAAATGCGATAAACTGCTGTCAGATATTGCTTTCAATATGAACTTGCGGCACTACACCACGCCCGGGGTGACGGTGAGCGCGGCGTGCTCGGACACGGAGGACCGGGTGTACGTGACCACGATGGCGCACAACTACCACCGCGCGGCGGTCACGCTCACCACCGACATGATGGCCCAGCCGGACGGCCCGATCGCCATGATCTGGCAGCTGCAGGGCGTCAACAACCACTGGGGCAGGGCTGCACTGCCCGCACCCACGTCATTCACATTACTTTCATACCTCGTCTGTTTAATCGGATTGCAATCTATGACAAGGCGGGCAATGCTCGCCACGTCAACCACTTCACTGGAACCTTTATTTATTGAGTCAAATGGCAGTCTTAATTACAATACAGGGTGACGGTATGTCAGTCAAAGAGCTTATTGGTGCTGCAGGAGTCACCGTAATGTCATACTCATACTCCGTCCTGCCCGCGCAAAGGACACTCTATGACACGGCGGGCAATATCAACCAGGCCCTACCAAGGGGGAGCGCGCAGCAGTCCACCGGGTTTTTCAACCGCGCGCAAGCAAACAGCAACGACGTGGCGGACGTGACCGCGCGCGTGGGCCCCGGGTTCGACCCCAAGCTGTCGTGCAACCGCAACGCCGTCGTGGACTACGACCAACCGGGGTCCAGCGTGTGGGTGGCGGTGGACAAGACCCCCCCGGTGCTCACCACGCTGTCCGTCTCTGTCGACGTTGACCAAGCGGACCCCACCGCACTGATCGCCACGCGCGGTAGGGGCTGATGGATAGTGCTCGCCACGTCATCAAACCCAGTTTGAATCCTCATTCCATGAGTTAATTGGCATCACATGACGTGGCGAGCACTATACATGAGACCCTACGGCGGGGCGACACCATCACGGTGCTGGCCACATACGACGAGCAGGTGGACCCAACTAAGGTAGGGCAGTGCATGCTGACCCCAGGTTGTCCCCATGTTGAAAGCGCCCATGGTTTCAGCGCTGGAAACTATAATATCATAAACGGTTATAAAACTTTGCCGTCAATCTCAACTTGCGGCGCTACAGCAAGGTGCCGCTGTACTACACGGCCACGGGCCGCAAGGTGAACCCCACCAAGGTAGGGCGCTGCAGGTTGACCCTATCAAACTCACGTTGAAACTTGAAAGTGCCTGAAACTAAGCTCTTGAAACTATAATATGATGAACCGCCTTCAAAATTTGCTTTCAAATTCAACTTGCGCCGCCACACCAAGGTGTACTACCAGACCGCCACGTACGAGCTCGTCGTGGGCACCACCATCCCCGCCTTTGACGGCCTCCTGGAGCTCACCTTTGGCCCCACCACGGCAGGGCCTCACCATCTGATCATAGTGTTCCAGTGTACCCGTATACACTCGCCGCATCCTCCTCCCTTACACTCATTTCCGTGGTATCATGACTTGTGCGTGGTCGTGGTTTCCAGCGGGATGCCCGTCGTTATTGAAACATAGGGGCTTACATAAGTATTGACGGTTGAGGCCCTACACCTGGGATGTGACGGGCAACGCGCAGACGGCCGGGGTGGACAAGACGGTGTTCGGCGGGAAGACGGTGACCATCCAGTCCACCCGCACCAAGCTTGCGCTGCTCCCCATGCTCGGCAGGGAATCATGGATGATGCCTCAACGTCGTGAATCGTGTTTTAGACCGCCTTCTCTTGAATCACGTGACACCACATTCATCGCGGTGAAACACTTCTTCAATCGCGGTTTAAACGCTTCTGTCTTGGAGTAAACTAACACCCTATTCCTTGCGACATGGTGAGCACTGACTACCTTGTCTGACTCTATTGCAAGGTACTGGGTGGACCTTCACGTGCACCACAGGCTCCGGCAACGCGCTGAGCCCGGTGGTGTCGGGCCCCGACCACGTGTTTAGCATCGTGCTGGAGTCATCCACTGCAGTGTCTGTGGCCTCCGCCACCGTGGCCGGGTCCGCGAGCGGCGTGACGGCCGTGCTGGACGACAACGGCGGTGGCGCCGACACGCGCCTCACCGTGACGCGAACCGTCACGGAGGCCGCGTTCGTCGAGGGCGCGACCATCAACTGGAACCTGCTGCTGCGGACCACCACCACGTGCCTCTCGGCAGGGCTCGGCAGAAGGTGCTCAAAATGTCCTTCAACGTATTGACCCCTCGTGAATCCTTGCGAACCCTCGCGAACCCTCATTTCTTCAGTGTAATATACCGTGATGTCTTGAGCACTTTCTGCTGGGCCGTACGTAATGGGATCCGGAACTTGTCCCATCAAGTTCCAAGTGAACCGCTGCCCCTTAGCGGGCGCCACGACAGTGACGGGCGGCGTGGCCACGGTGTCGGACTGGACACCCTCCGTGGTAGCGGACTTCACGCCCCCCACCATCACCTCCCTGTCGCTGGTCCCCGCCGTGGACCCCCAGGACGGAGCAGTCGTCCGAGCCACACAGGGCGCCGCCGTCAAGGCGCTCTCCACGGAGCCCCTCGTGCACGGCGCCAGCACGGCAGGGCGGTGCAGGTTGAACCGATGATAATCCATGTTAAAAGCGCCGCCTGGAACCAGCGCTTGAAGCTATAATATGATGAACCGCCCTAAAACTTTGCCTTCAAATGAGACTTGCGCCGCTACAGCACGGCTAAACCTACCGCGATCCTCAAGACACAAGGGTGCTCCACCACCCAGCTGACCAACACTGAGACGGCAGGGCCCGGAGGAAACATGCCATTTGTGATAACAGCAAGTCTAAAAACCAAACACGGTAGTGACTGCTCAAGCATCACAGGGTTTGACTCAAGAAAAGAGCGTGAAAACCCCGTGAAGAACATTTTGAACAATTGCTGCCCGCCCCTACTTCACGGCAAGCCTGAGCACCGGCACCACGTCCACGTACGAGTACTCCATGACGCTGCGGACCCTGGCGAGCATGGCATCCTGCTCGATGTCACTCGTGTGCGTGGAGTTTACGGCGGCCACAGACCTGGCAGGGCAGTGCAGCTGGACTGTATCAAATGCAACTTATGCCGTGTTGAAAGCGCCCACGAAAGCGCCCATGGGTATAGCTCACAACCCGGTTTCGAGAAACAGCTTTTGAAAACGGTTTTTGGGGGCTCAAAATCGCCCGAAATGGCCTAGAATCGCCCAAGAATGCTGATGTATGTCGCTTGCAAATGGGTTATGCGCTAGACAATCTTCGTAAGGTTTCAGCGCTTGAAGATAGAATATAATGAACCGGTTTCAAACTTTGATTTCTAATTCAACTTGCGCCGCTACGACCTGGCGGGCAACGCCGTGTCGAACCCGCTCATTTGCGGCGGGTTCGGCTCCCTGCTCACGTCGAGTCAGCCCGGGTGGCTGTTCTTTGACAACATGGTGGCCACTCCCACCGCGTTCACTGCAGAGTTGGTCGGGGTAGGGTCTGGCAAATACTGCTCGCCACGTCATCAGACGCATTTTGAACCCTTGTTTCTTGAGCTAAAAGGCATTCTATGACGTGACGATCAATGTGCGCCGGGCCCTCGTGCTAGGCGTCGTGTGCGGACAGCTCGGTGAGCCTTAGCCAGTGCACGGTGGCAGCGGCAGGGCCTGTCAGATATTGATTGCCACGAAATCGACACGCATTTTCAACTCTCATTTCTAGCGTTACATGGCATCATATGACGTGGCGAGCGATGTATATGCCATGCCCTATGCGCTGGCGGCGGCGGCGGCGGGGCCGGGGTCGTGGGTCAAGGCGGTGCTGTCGACGGCGACGCCCACAGCGGTGACCAGGGTGTTGCTGGGCGAGCGCGGTGTGAGCACCATGCCGACCGCCGGTGACCACTTCACGCTGAGCGGGTGCGGCAACATCGCGCCCACCGCGGAGTGCGAGGCCTTCGCCGCGCGGCGCGGCGGCTGCGAGACCTTCCTCTGCCCGGACTGCCCCTTCCGCCACGCGTGCGACTCGTCATGCGGGTACTGCCAGACGGGGCGCGGGGCGGCGACGCTGCAGACCATGTACGTCAGGACCACAGACTTCCCCACTCTCGCCACGGGCAGGGGCTTGCACCTGTAGTGGAATTTGAATTAGAAAGTGCTGAGGAAGAGGTTCAGGGTCGTTTTGCTCATGGACCAATGCGACCCGGCATCGACATTTCGTATGAGTTCTCTACATCAACACCCGCTGCTGATCATCACACAATTTAGTGGACGTCCAGCTACCTTAGCAGGTCCTTAATATACTAAGGCCCTGGCCACAGGCACGCTGAACCTGAAGGCGAACCTGCGGACGGCGGGGACGGTGACGGCGCAGGAGACGGCCAGTGGCGGCGGCGTGGCGTACGTGGCGGCGGCGGCGGACTCGTGCCGCGGGCGGTGCGGCGGCGCGGCGCCCTCCGGCTGCAGCTGCGACCCGCGCTGCATCGTGTCCGGCGACTGCTGCGCAGACGCCGGTCGGGCCTGGCACTCACTACCCACTACCCGACACGTCATCGATCCCCAATTTGCAACCTTGTTTCGTAATCATAGCTCTCACTGAATGGCATCTGATGACGAGTAAAGTAATATCTTCCGGGTCTGTCGCCCGCGACATCATGCAACGCATGTTTGAAACCTTGTTTCGTGAGACAAACGGCATCATCTGACGTGGCTAGCGATAGCTGCCAGGCCCTATACGGCGGGCTGTGCTGCGCCCCGGGGACCCCCGCGCTGGGTGCCTCGGAGCCCGACGGCGGGTGCCTGCTCCCCCCTGCAGTGGCCCTCACCACCGCGGTGAGCTGGTGGAGCGAGCGCGGCGACGGCACCAGGGGCACCGTGGCGTCCCCCGGCGCCACCCTGTACCTCAAGGTGACGGCCAACAAGCCCATCGAGGTCCTGTCCGCCTCCCTCGGCGGTGTCGTCATCGACCAGAACAACATCGCGATCGAGTACCCGGCGGCAGGGGCTTACACTCGTCCACTCTTCACATCAACGTAAGACCTTTTTGGTCACTGAAACACTGAAATTACCCAACGCATATCACCAAACATGCTTACGTTGACCCGAAAAGCGGACGATTGTTTGCCCCTACCCGGCGGGCGCCACGGCGTTGGAGCGCTCCTCCGTCGCGGCAGGTCGTACGGCGATGGTAGGCTGGTGCAGCTTGAACCGATGAAACCTATGTTGAAAGCGCTCGGAAGTCACACTTTAAACTCAATCATGATAAGCAGCTTTCAAATGTTGCTTTGAAACTCAACTTGTGCCGCTACGCCACGGGCGCCGGCGACAACACCGGGTTTGTGTCCGCCAATACCAACTTCGAGGGCGCGCGGCGGGACCTGCCCGCCGCCACCTTCCCCTACGAGTACGACGCGCACACTCGGGTGTATCCGTCGATCCCCAACACGGTCACGTCCACTATGAAGATCGGAGGGCAGGGACTGATGAATGGTTGCCTTCAAACGCATTGAAACCCTCGTTTCTTGACTTGAGAGGCATCCTATGACGTGGCGATAACTATCCAGGGACTGATGGTCAGTGCTTGCCATACCTGTAGACGCATTTGAACCCTCGTTTCTTGATGTAAACGCCATCATATGACGTCATTTGAACCCTCGTCTCTTGATTTAAACGGCAGCCTATGACGTGTCGAGTATTATCAATCAATCCCTGTCAGCGGGCAAAAGCTGGTGCCTCAGCCCAACGGGTTGTTGCAGTACAGCATCGTGGTGGCTGAGCGGTCGCACAGCCCATATTACACCGCGGGGGCGTTGACCACGCTGGCGAGTGCGGGGCCCACGTGGACCAACACCCCGGTCGTCATCGAGATGTCCGCGGCCACCGTCACCTCCGCCAAACACCACCACCACCGCCGCCGCACCCTGCTGGCGCTTGCTGGCGGCGCCTCCGCCTCCGTGGTGGGGCCTCACCACTCGCGCCCTTTTCAGCTGGCTCCTGTCTGTTATTTCCTAGTAGACTGGTGTACCTGTACACACTCGCCGCATCGTTCTCCCTGGCCTGGCCTTACACGCATCATCCTCCCTGGCCTGACACCCATTCTCCTCCTCGGCCTTGCCTTACACACATCCTCCTCCCCGGTATGGCCGTACTCGCATCCTCCTCGTTGGCCTGGGTGTACATGTATCCACCTCTCTGGTCTGGCCTTACTCCGTGGTGGCCATCGGCGATACCGTGTCCGTGACCATTGTCGTCAACAGCCCGGTGGTGGTCACCTCCTTCGTGTTCGAGACCTACCCGCTCACGTGCCGGGCAGGGCCTGGCAGAAAGTGCCTTCAGATGTTCATCGCCACGTCATGTGATGCCATGTGAATCAAGAGCTCATAATGTGCCGGGGCTCGACACTTCATTCACATCATGGTAGGCCCTCGCTTCCAGAGTAAATTGGCATCTTATGACGCGGCGAGCAATGTCTTGCAGGCCCTACTTCCGGGGCTCCGAGTACGGCGGGAGCCTACACGGCCAATGCGAGATCAACCCGTTCCTCACCCCGGCGTCGGCGGCCAACCTCGCGGATTACAAAACGACGTGGGTCGGAACCCGCACGTTCGACGAGCGCGAGCGGCTAGTGCTGGTAGGGCCTGGCAGATAGGATTCGCCACGTCATCCAGATCAGAGAGGAGAGGGAAATCCGCTTCCAACTGTATAAGGAGGCACCAAGCTTTAGCTCTGCCCCCCGTACGTCATCCAACTCATTTTTCACCCATGTTTCTTGAGTTGTGTGGCTCTATATGACTTGGCGAGCAGTATCTGTCTGTCCCTATGTGCTGGAGTCCAACCCGATCCGCGTCTGCGTGGGCGTGATTGACGCATCGGGCAACCAGGGGTCCACGTGCGAGAAGCTGCCGTCGCCCTACATCGACATCGACCCGCCCACGTTCCTGGCCGCGCCCACCGTGGTCGGCGTGACGCCGACGTCCATCGACGTGCTCGTGGAGATGAGCGAGCCCGGCACGGTGCACTGGCTGCCCCTGTACGAGTGCCAGGTAGGGGGGGTGTGGAGAACGAGCATTCGACCGACGTTGAATCGACGAAGCGAAGCGAGACCATGTGTATACTGTATGAGCATTCACCCTGCAGGTAGGTCACGCTCCGATCTCGGTTTGTGTGCTTGTTGTGAATGACTCTTCTGCCAGACGGGCCAGACACCCACGAGCTGCGACACCAAGACGGGAAGCAGCACCAGCGGGAGCGCCGACGCGTTGACGGCGCCGGCACCCGTCATAATCACCATCCCGGTGCCTGCCACGTGGTAGGGCGGTTCAGGTTGATCCGATGGAACCCACCACTTAGAAGTGCCTGGATCTGAGCGATGGAACTGAAATAATAGCAACTGCTTTGAAGTTTTGCTTTCAATTTCAACTTGCGCCACTACAACATGGTTGAGCCAACCCGGCGACGGCGTGGTGCAGATCACGTGGCGGCTGTGCGACACGGCCGGCAACTGCGCGGGCGGCGCGGATACCTTGCCGACCGACCCGGTCTTCACCGACGTGCTGCTTCCCACCGGAATCGAGCCCACGGTTGTGCCGCTGCTAGAACTGGTGGTAGCGCCTGATATTTATTGCTCGCCACGTCATCTAAACGCGTTTGCACCCCTTTCTTGAGTTTAATGGAATTATGTGACGTGGCAAACGATATCTGCACGGCCCTAGCTGGTGGATCCCACGACCGCGCGAGTGAACCTGACGATGGGCGGCGGCGGCACGGACGCGTGCTGGGCCGTGCTCAGGATGACGACGGCCACCGCGTCGGCCAACGCCCCCGCTCGCACCGCCGCGCAAGTTTGCACCCCCGTGGCGGCCGATTTCACCAGCGCGCTCTGGGCAGGGTCTGTCTCGCCTTCCCTTTCCTAGCCGACACTTCGTCGCCTCCTCCAAGCCCGCCTCCTCCTCTCAGCCCTCCTCCCCCCCCCCGCTGTATCCCTGCTCCTGCTGCTGATGTGGTACGAGTACACTATGCCCCTGCCCCTGCCCTCCTGCCCCCGCCCCCCGCCACCGCCCCTGATGTTGATGTTGTACCGGTACACTGTGATGCGAGACCCTGCCTCCGGGGCACCGTCAACACCCCCGTGGACGGCTCGGACGACGTCCCGATCGCGCCGCTGACGGCGGCGACACCGTACTGCCTGTACACCACGCCGTCCCCCGCGGGCACCGGCGCCGCCACCGCCATGTGCTTCAGCACTCCGGACAACACCCCGCCCAACATCATCACCGTGCAGGCGGGGCCCGGGGCCGTCGCCACTCCTTCCCTTCCTCACTCTACTTCACTGTTTGCTTCGTGGTGTACCAGTATATCCTGTATACCCAGGGCCGTTCATCCCATTTGCCCATACCCACACTCCGCTTCTCTTGTTATGAGTTGGGGCCTTCATTCGTACACGCTCTCTACATGCTCCTTCTTGGCCTGGCCACTCGTTCCGTTTTCATCTTAACCGAACTGTTGCCCCCTGAGTATTTGCTGATAATGCGCGTGTACGAGTGCGCGGCACTGCATGCAGGGCACCACGACGGGGTGCGCGTCGAGCAACAAGGTGCTGGGCCCCAACTGCGACCTCATCATCCTCATCACCTACGACGAGCCCGTCACCGTCCCCACCGTCGGGTATGGTCCCTTCACCCAACACGGCACCACCCAGTATGGTCGTGTCACCAAATCCTCTGTATCATGTACCGTGGCATTGGTATGGTCGCTGCACCAAACACGGCACCGCTGAATATGGTAGTCTCACTAAAGGCTCTGTATCATGTAACTTAGCCTTGTTATGGTCACCTCACCAGACGCGATACCACTCAGTATGGTCATCTAACCAAAGCGCTCCGTGGATGAACCCTGGCCTGAGGTTGTTATACTCGAGCACGGGAGTGGCTGAGATTGCCGCGTTGGATCCCGCTGATCGACCAACCACAGTGTCTCGCTCCTCCCCGGGCGGCAGCACCGGCAGTGCGCCGTCTAAGATGTGGACCGTCACCTTCGGCACCCCCATGGCCATGTACCTGCCCTATGGTGACCTGTCGCTCAACGTCAGCGGCAGGGCGTAACCACTCGTTCCCTCACTGTTTGCTCATGGTGTTTCGGTGTACCCGTACCCAATCGCCGCAACTTCCTCCCGGGCCTGGCCACTCGTTCCCTTTCCAGCTTGACTGCCTGTACTTTTGAGGCAAGTAGGGTATGGGAGAGAACGGGTCCAGCTTAGCTGAAGATGCGAACCATTGACAGACCCTGGTCAGCGGCTGCTTCGACCTGGCGCCCTTCGGAAGCGGCGCCGGTGTGGGGCCCGCCACTAACCAGGCGCCCAACGCGTGTCCCACGGTGGCCAACCCCGGGTACACGGGCACGGATGTGGTGCCGGTGTTTGTCGATAACATCGCGCCGCAGCCCATCAAGTCCACGGTCGCCCGGGTGCCCACCAACGACCCCTGCCTGCTCGGCAGCGGCGGCAGGGGCTTATACTTGTGCACTTTCCCCGCCTATGTTAAGCTTCGTATGTGTATTACCCGGGGTGCTGCATGGTTCCAATCACAGAAATTGCTCACGTTGAGCTGGAAATTGGACCAGCGTAAGCCCCTTGTCGTCGACCGTGTGGACATCACAGTGACGTTTGACGAGGCGACATCCAAGCCGCATTTCTACTGCATGGGCAACTGGATCGCGGCCGCCAAGATCACCCCGCCGACGAGCGGCGTGGGGTTTGCCACGGAGTGGACCGCGCAGTGCACCATCCCGCAGGGCATCGTGCTCACCAGCCTGGCGGGGGGGGATATCGATACCAAGCGTTGGCCCGAGGACAAACCTCCCCACCCTCCCCCAACACGTCTGTAAGACCGGTGGGTTATTGAAAACAATCACTCGACCGACGTTGAATCTTCTCGCCCTCCCCCACTTGTCTGTATGAGCTAGGAGTTATTGGGGACAAGGAATTGATTGTGGAAGAATCTCCTACTCGTCTTACTCTGCGCGACTGTATGAAGTACTGCATTCACCCTGAAGGTAAATCATGGTCCGATGATATCGGTTCGAGCGCTTGGTCTCACTGACCCTTCCGCCTGGCGTACACCGTGGGGAACCTGGCGGATAAGTGGGGCAATGTGCAGGCCGCGGCGACGACTTGGAACCAGGATAATGTGGGCGCCGTCGCGCCCTTCTGCTCGGTGAAGTCCAACCGCCCCATCCTCACCAACGTGACGTTCGACGTCCCTGTTGTGCAGCCGGGCGGGACGGTGGTCATGACCATCACCGCGTCTGAGGTGAGGCGGTGCAGGTTGAAACCTGCGTGAGCAAGCACGGAACAAGTCCTACTTTGCTTCGGGTCTCTGACTCCACACCCGTGTGTAATACTCTGTAATCTTACCACGTGCTACTCTGTCCAGGCGCCAGGTTTCAGCGCTTGAAACGAAAATGTGATAAATTGCTCTGAAGTTTTGCCTTCAGTTTCAACTTGCGGCACTACACCGAGGAGATCAAGGTGCCCTCACCTGTAGTGGCGGGTGTATCACCCGCGTCTTCCGACATGATCCCCACCGCGCTCAACGCCACCACCAGTACCTCTTTGACGTGGACTGTATCCATCGTGGTAAGGTCGAAGTTGATTGACCAATCGCATCGCGCCTGAGTGCATGGTCA
>Ga0307489_10001286_pt1 | contig 16420 bp, 17 predicted proteins | sample SB12metaG_FD_202247 | JGI IMG/M metagenome (GOLD analysis project Ga0307489, IMG submission 202247) | Sea-ice brine microbial communities from Beaufort Sea near Barrow, Alaska, United States - SB 1.2 | ecosystem: Environmental > Aquatic > Marine > Coastal | place: USA: Alaska | collected...
CAGGTAATATTAAGGTGCCTGTAACTCAAATGGATCCTGTCGTCATTCGAGACCGCTTTATGAATGAATTAAAGCTACGAAATACCTAGTATCTATAATTTTATTTCAATCTAGAACCTAAGGTTCTTACATACAATCAATTACCAAGGATGGTGATCATTAATATAGATTTTAAAATGCACGTAGGCCGAAAAAGGCGAAGCCGCCTTCCGGCGTTTACTTGTTTCAACTCCAGTCCTGTTTCTCTACTTGATGGAAGGCGCTTCGTTTTTCACCCTACACATTATCGAGAACTATTTCGTACAGGCCTAGATGCTAGAGATGTTCATAATATGCGAAAAGCAGTGGCGTTTTCTGTACCGCTCGGAAACAATCTTTTAAGAACGGATTGAGGCCATATTAGTTAAATCAGTTTGTTACATTGCATGAGAAAGGCCTAAACAGGGTTAATTGAGTAATAACGTTATTTATTTAATCAGATAAATCTGTCCCGGTTATTCTTCCAATGGGTGACCCTAAGATTTCACTAGTTTTTCACTTCTGATTATACTGTTCATTTCTTGCCCTATTTTAATGGTAAATAAGCTATCAAGTCCTACAGGTTTATTAAACCATTACACGCAACCCAAGGTCAGGCTCTTAATGCTTTGGTTTTCCTTTACCGTAACATTGAAAAATGCCTGTCCTTTATAGTTTTTACATGCTCATGGGATGCAGCCAAAAGGGCATGATGGCTTCGCCAGATATCGGAATGATTACACTCAACCCAAAGGCCTTGCAGAGAGTGGCCGAGTGCGATCAACAGATGATAGAGGCTGGGCTTAAAAAAGGTGAACACTACCTGAGTCTTACCAAGAAGATTGCGGCCATGGAAACAAGTGCTCTACACACAGAAACGCCGCCAAACTATGCCCAATTGGCTGTGGCTTTGGATACTATTGCAATAGAATGCTTGGATCGAGTCGTCGAACGTCATGCGGATTGCTCTGCCATCTTTCGCGCTGCGGTAAAGGCTGGAGGCTTTGAGCTTGTTACAAAAGATATCAATATTGCTTCTAATTCGGTGACCGCAATCCGAGCACCGAAGGGTTATGGCGAGACAGAAATCAAAGAAGTGCTAAGCATTAGCCTTTTTCAATCGAAAAAGGCCACTTTAGAGCTATGCTAGAGTAAAACAATCATCCCTGCTTTTTTGATCGTTTAATCTGCAAAACTACAATGGGTAGCATCAATACAAGTCCAACAATCATCGTAACTAATCCTGGGGCAATAAACAGGAATGACACCAGCGCCACCCACCAGCGTTCCCATTTTTTCAATGGGGCTAGCAAATATCCCGAAAAAGCAACGCCAAGTGATCCGATACCCAACATAGCACCTACTAATGTGACGGTAAACAGCCACCAAGTAAAACCATCTGTGACCAACAATAAGGCGGGTGAATAGACAAAGACGAAAGGCACTAGTGCTTTGGCGATGCCGAGCCGGAACGCAGTATTACCAGTTTTGAATGGATTAGATCCAGCAATTCCTGCTGCTGCATAGGCCGCCAGTGCCACCGGCGGTGTGATATCGGCCAGAACACCATAGTAAAAGACAAAAAAGTGTGCAACGAGGGGCTCTATTTGAAGCACAGCAAGTGCGGGTGCGGCAACGGCAACCAGAATAATATAGGTCGCTGTCGTAGGAATACCAGCCCCCATAATAATGCAAGACATAGCTATAAGAATAAGCGATGTGAACAGCGCCCATTGAGTCACAGTAAAGTATCCAAGTAATGGCAGTGAGCTCAGCAGTGTGCCTATATCAGTAGCTGTTTGTACTACAACGTATCCAAGTCGAAACCCGACACCCGTCAAGGTGACAACCCCCACAACTACTCCAACGGTTGCTGCCGCTGCACCAACGGCTAGTGTACTCTTTGCGCCTGTAGACAAACTAGACCATAAATCCTTAAGACTAAGGCGGTGCGTAGGATTTAGGAAACCAACAACGACACAAGCAATAATGCCATACACCGCTGCATAATCAGGCGTTTTTCCTGATAAGATCATGTATACGAGAATGATCAAAGGAATGAGACTTAACCAATGATCCTTCAGAACAACACCAAGCTTAGGTAATTCTTCGGCACGCAAACCACGTAAACCCAGCTTTTTGGCTTCAAGGTGGACCATAATAAAAATGCCAAAATAATGTAACAAAGCAGGGAACAACGCCGCAGCCAAAATATCGCGTAATGGAATTTCCAAATATTCGACCATAATAAAGGCTGCAGCACCCATGATTGGGGGGGTGATCTGGCCACCCGTTGATGCCGTCGCTTCAACAGCACCCGCAAAATGTGCGGGGTACCCTACGCGTTTCATTGCAGGAATAGTGAGTGCACCAGTAGTCACAGTGTTGGCGATGGACGAACCAGAAATGGTACCCATAAACGCGCTAGAGAAAATTGCAACCTTGGCTGGCCCTCCAGAATAACGACCTGCAATGACCATGGCCATATCAATAAAAAGCTGACCCAAACCAATACGTGTGGCAAGCACTCCAAACAAAATGAAAAGGAATACGTACTGAGCCATTACACCGATTGCGATTCCATAGATTCCTTGGTTAGTCATATAGAGATGGTTGATAATGCCAAACCACGAGGCTCCCCCATGCTTTAAAGCCCCTGGCATTAAGGGACCGAAATAGGCAAAGCCAATGAAGACCAAACCAATTATAGGCAAGGTTGGCCCAACACTCCGTCGTGCTGCCTCAAGTGTTAACAAGAGCAAGGCCGAGCCCATAAAAATATCAGTGGGTGACGGGTTTCCAACCCGCTTAGCCAGCGCTTCTGCGGGCAGCAAAGGCAGGTACATTGCCGCGCTAACGGCCACCAATGCAAATATAATGTCAATCATGGGCACGCCTTCAACGCGATACCATGCTTTAGGGGATAGGCTATAGTTGGCCTTGCGTGCGCCAAATAGTAAAAACACCAGCCCAAGAACAAAAGACAGGTGGATACCACGATGCACTAGCTCACGGACAAGACCAAAGCCAGATGCATAAAAATGGTAGACAGACATTGACACTAAAATTGCAGCAATTATATAACCAACAGTCTTACCTGTTGAACGAAAGGCTGTTTCAGGATCAAACTCACGCTCAATTTCTGCTAATTGTTCTGGCGTAAGTTCAGGGATGTCGTCTGCAGGCATGACATAGTTCCATATCAGAATAAATAAATAAAACAGCCCCAGACACGCTAGTGCCTGAGGCTGGTAGCATCGAGAGTATAACTTACTCGATTAGGCCAGCTTCACGGTAGAAGCGCTCGGCACCTGCATGCAAAGGCACACCTACACCCGCTAAAGCTGTAGCCGGTGTAATCGTCTTACCTTTAGCATGACCTACATCAAGCAACTTGCGAGACTCTTTATTCCACAATGCTTTAGTAATATTGTAAATCAGGTCATCGTCTTGAGATGCAGACGTAAACCACTGTGCACCAACGGCTACTGTGGTTGTGGTATCTACGCCTTCGTAAGTGCCTTTAGGAATATCTGACGACGCGAAGAACCCGTATTTTTCAGTCAAAGCATTTGCACCTGCACCATCGATAGGTACCAGTTTGATGTCTGCAGCAGACGCAAGTTCAACCAGAGATCCGGTTGGGTAACCAGCAACCACAAAGAATGCGTCAATCTTGCCATTACGCAAGGCTTCAGCCGCCGCACCACCTTTAAGAGCCTCTGCAGTTACATCATCAGAAGACAAACCGTTAGACTCTAGGATTAGATTAGCGTCAACATAGGTACCAGAACCTGGTTCGTCTAAAGACACTCGCTTTCCAGCTAAATCAGCAACTGAGTTGATACCACTGTCAGCTAAAGCGACTAGGTGAATATGCTCTTCAAACAAGGCAGCAATTGTGCGCAGATCCTTAGCTGGCTCGCTACCTTCCATAGTGCCTGTGCCAGTATATGCCCAATAAGCAACATCAGACTGGGCAAATCCGGAACTACGTAAGCCAGAAATTATAGCGTTCACATTGTCGACCGAACCCCGTGACGACACTGCAGATGCAATCAGCCCGTCAACACCACAGGAGCCACCTTTACCACACTCGCGTGAGCCTGGTGGCTTGGAGATTGCGTTGGCAATTACACCGCCAACTGGATAGTAGGTATAGGCTGTGCCACCTGTTCCAATGGTAAAAAAGTTTATCTCTTGGGCCGACGTATTACCGGCAAGGCCAAGCGCTAACACGGCGCCTAAGGCCGCTGTTTTGAGTGTTTTGATCATTGTTTCTTCCTTTATTGGTCATTAGTATTTTAAATGTTTTACTATTCTTAGCGGCTTCAGCTTACGTGAGTAAAATAATGAAACAAAGGTTTTTTGTGTTTTAAAATGAATAAAGGACAGGCACTCTTCAATTGACAATATACCACTAGCCACTTAGCATCAAATATCAAGGCAGAAAGGATATCCCTCAATCGTTAAAGGAAATTACGATGACCCTACCCAGAAAACAGCTTGTCGCTGTAGAAGACACTCCGTATTACCATGTTGTTTCGCGCTGTGTACGCCGCAGTTACCTGTGCGGCATTGATGCTTATTCAGGTAAAGACTATGACCTGTTTTTGCTCCTCAACAACTGCTCCTGCGTTGTTCTAATTAGTTACGTCCCTGTAACAATGCAAAACAGGCATACACCGGGACGCCGGACCGTTCCATCCCTGTCAATAACCATCGCCGACAGTGGATTGAGAACCGTATTCGTATTTTATCATCACTCTTTGCACTCGACATTTGCAGTTATTCTGTGATGTCCAATCATATCCATCTTGTCATAAAGTTGATGCCGCAAGAGGCACAGAGCTGGACGGATAATGAGGTTCTCGAACGTTGGACGCATTTATATACTGATCCGCGTGCCGTCCAACAATGGCACGCTAACACATTGGATAGTCCAGCTGACTACGAAACCCTCAATAGGCTTATTGAGATATACCGTAACCGTTTGGGGGACTTGGGCTGGTTTATGAAATGTCTGAATGAACCCATTGCTCGACAAGCGAATAAAGAAGATGGATGCACCGGTCACTTTTGGGAAAATCGATATAAATCACAGGCCCTTTTGAGTGAGGCCCTGCTCACCTGTATGGCTTACGTCGATTTGAACCCTGTTCGTGCCGATATGTGCAGCACACCTGAAGAGTCAGATTACACCAGCATCAAAGAGCGTATCGCCCCTAGCTTTGATCTAGCGAAAGCGATTGATGACGAAATCAAACAGCAACGATTACAAAGTTTCGATTTACCGCTAAAGCCACTGGCTCAGTTCGAGGGTAATGTGACGTCTCGGGAACAAATAGGTATTTTATTTAGCTTGAAAGACTACCTGCAATTAGTCGACACGACAGGCCGAATGATTCGGCCCGATAAACGAGGTGCCATTTCCATAAACCTACCTCCGATACTAGAAAGGCTATCGATAGACCGTCAACAATGGCTGCAACAAAGCCAGCAATTTGAAAAGCTTTACGCCTCACGATTCGCTAAAAAGCGACAAACCCTGAAAAAGACTGCCTGACTCGCAATAACCAACCCATAATTAAGAATGCTTCTAGTGTTTACGGACAACCATACCTGGAAAACGGCTTTTTAGGTTAAATTCCATTTTTAACCGAAAATCGTTATTTATTTTCTGATACAGACGGTTTTTATCGGCTGTAGATTAGATGTTATTTAAGAGTGCCTGTCTATGTCATCGTCCTGTGGATTGAGTAATTTGGGATTGTAGTGATAACAATCTGATTTTGTTTACTGACTCGATTTGATCTAAACTAATGCGTCCAGCGCAGCTATGATTTTGAATTCTGAATGCCTCTTTGGCTGAGTTATAATAATAGGGAAATCTAGTTCAGTCGGTTGTAAAACCTTGGCATCAATATCAAAAACAGAACAAATTTTATCCTGCTGTAAACCATCTACCGTCTGTCCATAATATTGCACCTGCCCATTCAATAGCATGACAACCTGATCTGAATATTGGGATGCCAGATTCAGGTCATGCACTATAGTTAATACTGCAATATTTTGCTCGAGTGCAAAGCGTCTAGCGATGTCAAATACCGCATGTTGATGGCGCATATCCAATGCAGATGTGGGCTCATCTAACAGTAGATATCGCTGTTGATTATTATTTTGATCGTTCTTTTGATTACTGATGGGATCCCAAATTTGGGAAAGCACTCGTGCCAGATGCACTCGTTGGCGCTCACCACCCGATAACGAATTAATATCTCGACCACTCAAGTGTTGAATATCAACGAGTGCCATGGCCTTGGCAACTATTTGGTTATCACGCTGTTTACTAGAATAAGCACGATGTGGGCTTCTGCCCATTGAGACAACTTCCTCAACTTTGAACGGAAAGCTGAGCACTGAACTTTGGGGCAGCACGGCTCGTACTCGGGCCATTTCTGCCTTCGTCCAATGGTTTATACACCCGTTACTCATTTTGACTGAGCCAGAATCTGGGGTAACCTCGCCGCATAGAATTTTAAGTAAGCTACTTTTACCCGCACCATTCGGACCAACAATCGACAGTACTTCACCCGGTTTTACGGTTAACGATATACGATCCAGTAATAGCTTATTGCCACGTTTGAGGCTGATTGAGTCTGCACTTAACATACTTAATGCTCTACGCCCTTTCTACGGATTAGTAAGAAGATAAAAAACGGCCCACCTAGTACAGCAGTGATAATACCAATCGGCATTTCAGCGGGTGAAACCATAGTGCGTGCCAATAGATCGGCGGCTAAAAGCAAACTGGCACCTAACAAAGCAGAACTTGGTATTAACCTGCGATAATCTGATCCTTGGATTTGCCGAATTAAGTGGGGCACGACCAGCCCAACAAAACCTATTACACCACTTGCTGCAACAGAGGCCCCCACGATCATAGCCACGAGTAAAAACATGATTCGTTTTACTGTTTCTAATTGAAATCCAAGGTGCCCTGCCTCAGCATCACCCAGCAGCAAGGCATTAAGAGCAGGGGCATACAGTGGCAGTATCAAGGTGCCTAGTAACACCCAAGGCCCGACCGCCCAAAACTGGTCCCAATTGGCACCACCAAAGCTACCCATCGTCCAGTAGGTTAAGGTACGCAATTGCTCATCATCTGCCATATACATAAGCAGACCTATCCCAGCCGCTGCAATAGCATTCACCGCAATTCCAGCCAGTAGCACTGTAGACACATCAGTATGACCTTCTCGCGTACCGAGTTGGTAGACCACAAAGGTGGTGATTAGGCCACCCACAAAAGCGGCAATGGGTAACGTCGAGCTGCCTAAGAATTGCTCGAGTCCTTGCCCAATTACTGGGAGTTTAATGCTGCCCAACACAATGACGGAAACCGCAGCTAAAGCAGCCCCACTAGACACACCGATCAATCCAGGATCGGCCAACGGATTCCTGAATACGCCCTGCATCGTAGCACCCGAGACTGCAAGCCCTGCACCGACTACAACGCAAAGAGCGACTCTGGGCGCTCGAATTTCGAGTAGCACTGCTATTTGGATAGAGTCAATAGCACTTATACTTTCGGTTGCTGATACCAACCCAATAGTACTGGACAATATTGTTAGAACTTGAGAGGGTGATATTGTCACTGCACCTGTCCCTAGCGAGACGATGCAAAGCACCCCTAGTAAACCAAGTAAGAGGATTGTGCTGGTTACCGTTCTATCGGTCCAAAAATTAAAACGCTTTAGGCCGCTTAAAAAAGATCCAGAAACTCGCGGCGTTTTTTTGGAACTGACAACCTCATTTGACATCAGTGCTTTTACCCATGTCTTATTCACCAAACAGACCCTTTAGTTCGAGATTTGGATGTAATAGTTTACCTAGTTCGGCGGCTGCCTGCGGAGTTCGTGGGCCTAGCCCTAAAAGTAGCAAACCGTCCATTGCAAAGACATTACCCAATTGACCTGCAGGCGTTTGCAACATTCCTGGCAGCGTCATTAACTTAACAAGTCCACCCAGCATTTTAAGTGAACGCTCGGTTGTTAATATGACATCGGGCCTAGCGGCTATCATGGCTTCAGTGTTGAGCGGTTTATAACCTTCAAACTCATTGACTGCATTGATGCCACCCGCATGAATAATCATACCATTAGCCGACGTGTCTGACCCCGACACCATAGGTGAACCTCGACCCGCACTAAACAGAAACATCACCTTTGGTTTAACATTGAACTGAGCGAGATGATCTTGTAACTGTTGCATTTTCTGTTTAGTTTTACTGACTAATATCCTTCCCTCCGATTTTTTTCCGATTGCTTCTGCTACGGCTCTGATCTTACCTAAAATACCATCAATGGTTGGCTTGTTGGGCACGACTGTCAATCTTACGCCCACTTTTTTTAACTGCGCTAAGGTAGCTAAAGGGCCTGCATCTTCAGTAGCCAGAATTAAGTCAGGGGATAACGATAAGATGCCTTCGGCCGATAGCGCTCTTTGATATCCAATTTGAGGAAAGCTTTTTGCCTGTTGTGGCCAGAGGCTACTACTATCGACCCCGACGATTCGGTTTTCTGAGCCCAAAGCGTAAATAATTTCAGTAATAGCACCGCCAACAGAAACAATTCTATGAGGTTGGATTTCGGCCGCATTAACGCTAGAAACGAGCAGTGCCAATACGGCAACGCCACTAATGTAGATGCCTTTCCAATTTTTCATTTCGTTGACTCTGATTTCAAATAATAAGGTTAATGTACAGTTTTGTTGCAGTTATATTCTACTTCAGACAGTAGGCTTTTCTGTTTTTCAGTAACTTCCCAAACATTCAATAGTTTGCGATAGGTAGCGACTGCTTCGGGTGAAATAGATTCGTCTAACTTAATTAAAATTTTCAAGTGCTGCATCACCACCTGCGAAAGATCGTTGGAGTTCCCTTTCGCATAGAGCGTGATTAGGTAACACAACGAGGCAGATACTAGTTGTGGATCTATGTTATCAATATTGATATCGGGTATTGGTCTATTCATTATTAGTGACTCTGTCGGTTTTTGGTTTCATTAAAATTTGAGCTGCAGTTCGATTTTCGCGCTTTAAAAAAGCCAGTACTTGCAGCATTCTCTCCATGGGTGCATTTCGATCACTCACAATTATCACCCGCTGATTATTATCCTGTTGATAGGCATTCTGTAAAAATTGTTCGACATCGATCCATCGATCAAATGTTTGATCACCAATGTTCCAACGTTCATTACCAGAAAATAAGTGCAACATAATCGGTTGCTCATCCATTATTGACGTTGCTTGATCAGAACCTTCGGTTGGCAAGTCCAACTCCAAAACTTGTTGGACGCTATTGGCAGTGAGTAGAAAGAAAACGATCAACATGAACAAGATATCAAGTAGAGGCAGCAGGTCTGGGCTGTCTATTTCACTAGCGTCTGACACGACCCTGAGGCTGCTAGTAATCACTGTTCTGCCTGAGTTTCCGAAAACTGGGGCACTTTACGAAATCGATTTCCACCAAAATCTGTTACACCTTCCAGCATCAAATTTGCTCGATTCAATAGGACTTCCACGCGACTGGATATCGTAGTGGCAACTATCCTAAAAGCGTGGAGAAACACCAGAGTTGGCACCGCTATCGTGAGGCCTACAGCGGTGGTCAACATGGCCTGCTGCAAACCTTCTGCAACTATTGATGGTTGTACTGGCCCACTGTGAGCAGCCAGACTTTGAAATGCCTGTATCATCCCAAGCACTGTTCCTAGTAAACCGAGTAGTGGGGCAATAACCGCAATCAACGTTAACCACGGTAGGTGTGCACGCAGTCTTTTGGTGCGATCACTCAGCCACAAACAAAGCACCTCTTCTCTTAAAGGCTTTGGCAATTGTTGGTGTTCTGAAAAATACTCAATGGCATCGCAACTGTATTTACTTTTCCAGCCCGCACATTCCTTAAGTTTCGATTTATTTTTTTGATTCAATGTTACTAATTGATCAATTGCACTTCGGTTACACCCAACGGAGAACAATGTTACCGATGACAGAAATGCAATCCGTTCAATAATTAATGTCAGACTCAACAATGAACAGAAGAATAAGGGCCAGGCGAGCAACCCAAGTTGGCTAAATAATTCGTTCACTCGTCAGCATCTAATGTTGGAAGTGCATTAACTATTTTTCGCCAATTGGCTAGTTCGGGCTGGCCTGGTTTACGTGATCCAAAAAAATAAGCAATGACATCGCCATTCGCATCAAACAATTCTAACGAATTCACATCACCATCGACCGTTGGTTTGCGTACGGCCCAAGCCGTATCAATCGCATCCGTCCTGAGGTGCAGATTAAAATCATCATCGAGAATATTGAACCAACTACCGAAGGTTTTGATATTGGATACAGGACCACTGTGTATTTGAATGATGCCTTTATTGCCGACGAAAACCATAAATGATATATCGCCTTCTACCAGACCCGTCATAAAATCTGTAAACAGGTCTTTGGAAACCATCCGAGCTCTATCAGACCCACCTAACCGTAATGCCTGAATTCGTGACAAACCATAGCTTTTTTGCACTTCGTGAAAATCATGGGTATCCTTCATTGCGTCCCAACTGGATCGAAAAGCGCTGACATCAACACTGCTATCGTCACATTCTTCTGACTTTTTAGGCATAGCTGAAACATTCACGAACGTTGACTGGTCCCTACTGGTATAGGTGCTCAGCAATTTGTCAAAAGTTTTTTTATTACTCGACTCGAGAAGATATATTTTATGAATTGCGGTTCCATATAAATCAAAAAACTGCAAACTTTGCCTCTCACCACTGGCGGTATTTTCACAAACTGAAAAACCGTGATGCCAGTGGCTTAAAAATAATCGCAAGTCTATTGCCTTATCAAGCACAAGGCCCATGCTGCCCATAATTCTTACCTTGTTATAAACACCATTTTTTTCGTGAACTGCATATTCATTTCGAGTCAAAGCCATGACTGGACCTAGCGATTGTAGTGACTTTAGGATATCGGGCCAGTCTGGTTTCAAACGCACAACCGAATCGCCACAACCAGTCACTAGTAACTCTAGCTCGCTAACTTCAAGAATTTTTGCAGCATCTCTGATACGCATTCTCGGATGGGCATTCTTATGCTCCTGCCACCTTTGCTTTAGTTCATGATTGACTTTGGAATGAGACATTCCCTGATTTACAGCAACTTGATCTAATACAGTCGGGTTTAACATAGTGGTCTCCTAGTTTTCTAATTGAAATTTGACGGGTACCTGTACCCATGCGATTACGGTGACACCAGCTTGTGTCGCTGGTTTAAATTGCCAGTCTCGCAAAGCGTTCATTGCCGATTTATCAAGCAATCGATAGCCTGATGTTTGATGCAAACGGACTTCGTCAACAGTCCCAAACTTTGATATTTTTGCTCGAATTATGCTAGTTCCTTGCTGGTTTTTCCTTTTAGCCAAACGCGGGTATTTGGGCTTATTCGGTGGTTTTAAAAACTTTGGATTTTTAATTAACGGATGAGACCCATAGGTTTCTACTTCTTTAATAGTGGTTTCTATTTTCTCTATCCCACTGTTTTTTAATGACTTTTTTAAGCTGGTTAATTCAATGCGTTTAGCGCTGGTTAAATTATTAGGTAACGTTTTAGTTAACTGTGCGACCACTTTTTCTGGTGTTTGAGGCGTAATTTTGACAACACGGGATGCATCTGCCGCGGGATCCTTCTTTTTCCTCAGGGTTATGGGCTTATTACTTTTAATCTTTTCTGCCTTTGGCTTCTCTTTGTTAGCAACACTAGGCTTTGGTTTAAAGACTTTCATTGGAATAACAGAGTCTGAAACAATAGGAATACTTTCTATCGTTGAATTTTCGTCGATCTTAGGTTGTTCTGGATTAAGTGTTGTGAATTGAATTGAAATCGATTGACTACTAGATAACTCAGGAATCACTTTTTTTATTAGAGAAGACTGATTCTGTTCCATCAACCAGGCATGAAACACTAGCGAAAGCACCAAAGCGATAATCCAGGATAAAGGTGGTGTAAAAGACTCAACACGCAGCGGGTGATCATCTGCATCATTACCATTTTGGTGATACTGTTGATTATCCATCTCATTAGCCGTCTCGATCATGCCTACATCTTTTTGGCTAATCCAACCGCTACTGACACTCATTAAGGGACCGTACACTTTGATGCTACCTGTATTTACTATTTACAGTTTGGCGTAACGCAGATTGATCATCGCGCTTGTGCCCGATGCTCCGTAATAACTGGTAATTTGCAATTTATACTTATTGGTGCCCGTATCGACAATATAGACGCGATAGTTTGGCCATAGCTTACGGCCACCTTGCAGGTTGTATTCATACCAGGTCGAATCATTGAATACACCAGAAGGCGCGTCAGCGGAAAATATAAGACCGGGTGTAGTGCTGGCTACAAATTGATCCGCCTGAGTTTTTGTCAATGTCTCAAACGATGCACCGCTTCTGGCAGAGCCTCTAACACCGCCATTGGTCCACATTGTCCAGCTGCGTCCGTCGGCCGACACCTCTATTTGAATATCCCAATCCGAAGCTGCTGCTGTACAATCAACTTCTACAGTAGTATCGATGTCATAACATTTAGTACCACCATCCGCACCAATCGATGCAGTCCAGGTCACAGGAGTCAGAGAGAATGAGGTATCAGAAACATTTTGAATAAAAAGTTCAAGTGTAATATCTTTGCTTCCCTGTACGATATTAGTGACATTAAATTTCGCAAAACTATCACCGTTAGCACTGCGTATTACGTTCCATGCCGGAACGTTAGCACTAATGGTGTGAAGAACCCTGTCATAGAGCCACCAACTTTCGGAACCTCCATCGCTTGTTATTTTATTAACATTTTCATCAGACGAGAACGTTAATCCTGTTGCTTCTGTTACTGCCGTAATGTCTGCAAGATGAATTGCTGGTGTTGTATTTAAAAATACCGATTCATTTGGTGTTGTGGTGTCAGCGTTGTAGAATTCTTCTTGGTTGTCTGCCACCGCTCCGGTTACGCTGCCTGATCCTGAAGCGCCACCATTTAGAACAATACCGGTTCGCTTAAATCCCATATGCCAATCAGCTGATGTTTCTGCTGCTACATCTGTCAAGTCTACAACTAGGCCAGTATCCAGATTGAAATAGGTATGTTTATTAACTGGATTGGTTGCCAACGCACCAATACCACCCGCCGTTGCATCGATCACTCTTTCATTTAAATCAGAAGTCGCACCTAGGGCTGGCATCTGGATAGCAGCAGGATCATTTGAATCACCACAAGCCGTCAATAGCATCGAAGATGCAATAATAGGGGCCAGTATCACTAACCGATTTAATCTGAAATTTTGGGTGAGCATTTTTTCGAGTCCTGTTTGATTTAGGGTTTGTTTATTTGCTTGTTGATTAATTGACTAGCTTTATTCCGGCGTAGACAAATTGGCCCTCATCGGGTCGATTGTCTGTGCCGTCAAACTTCAAGCGGTGGTCGTTAGTTATATTGTCGATGCCAAAAAATACACTAAGATGCTGAGTCGTTTTTTGGGTAATCTTTAAATCCCAAGTATTCCACCCAGGCGACTTGATGGTATTTGCTAGGTCGATGTATTCTTCACTTTGATAAATACCAACCAGGGCAATATCTAATTTCCAGGGTTGGTAGTCAAAACGAAGTTCTGCTTTTAACTGGTGCTCTGGCCGGTCAGGTAACCTATTTTTGGTCTGTCGATCTTTGGCGCTTAAAAAGGTATAGCCAGAGCTAGCGGACCACCGGTCATCAAGTGCTCTGCTCCAGGCTAGATCAAGGCCGTAAGTTGTTGCCCTCGCGACGTTAATGTATTTGAATATTAAAATGCCAGACTCGTCTTGCACTGGAGCGCTATCTGTTTCAATTAGTTGATCAATGTCGTTATAAAACAGATTAATATCAAATCGCTGTTTAGCAGAGACAACCTCCAAGCCCAGCTGGACATTGGTAGACTGCTCAGGTTTGAGGTCCGTATTGCCAAGCACTTTGTAACCCAAAGCGGTGTGATCAAATACAAAGAAACGCTCCTTTAAATTTGGAACTCGGTAGCCTGTACCAATGCCAGTTCGCAATCGAGTTTCTGCTTTATCGAACCAATCAGGTGAATAGAGCAGGTTAACTTTTGGGGCAAAGTGCCCCCCAAAGTCAGAGTCATTCTGTGCTCTTGTACCCAGCAATAGCTCGACATTGTTATTAATGAAGATGTCATTTTGAATAAATAGCTCGGAATTTTCTCGGGCCGCTTTGCCTTGAATTTCTGAAAAGGTAACTAACGACGGTCCTTGAAATGTCTGCTGAGTTTGATTAAGCGACTCCTCAGAGTAAGCAACACCTGATGTCAGAATTTGATTGTCACTAATAGGCTGATCCCATTGCAATTCAACCTTGGTGATATCAATTTCAGCATATCGACTTTGATCAATTTCCGAAGTTGCTATGACGTCTTGCTGGGTTTCATCAGTAAAATTTTCGACTATGATGAATCCACTTAATTGCGACTCCTCTTTGAGCTTAGAATGACCACCGACGGAAATGCTCGTTCTTTTTGCCAATTCATCCTTATTTTTTCGGACTTCACCTGACGGTGTTCCTGGTGCTGGAGTAGAGAACTGATTTTGAATATCTTCTCGATAATATTTTGGTGACAGGTAAATTTCAGAATGCTCATCTGGCCGATAGCCAATTCGAGTATGAACATTAAATTTAGTACCTGAATTACCCTGTGAACTAAAAGTTCGCTTATCAAGGTCATAACCATCACTCTCACGCACATCGATCACTGCCAGTGCATTCCACTTACCCTGCTGGGTCGCAACCTGTGTACCCACATGTCGCTGTGCAATAGCATCACCATCATCGAGGTTATCATCACCCCAACTGCCGCCATCTAGCGTGACTGACAGGGCTAGCGGTTTTTCGTTACGACGCGATATAACATTAATGACTCCCCCCATTGCTGCACTACCATATAGTGCAGATGACGCACCTTTGATAATTTCTATGCGTTCAATTTCCATTGCCGATATTTGTGTTAGATCGACACTAGAACCAGTGCTGGCACTAATGGGCTCGCCGTTAAGCAAGACTAAAACACGATCAGAATCCATTCCTTGGAGCCAAACTGAATAACCACTCTTACCATGAATGCGCTTTAACATAACCCCTGGAACCGCTTCGAGTGCTTGCTTTAAGTCTCTCGCATGGCTTCGCTCAATTTGATCTCGACTAACGACTTCAGTTCGGACGGGTACGTCTACCAGTGCTTTTTCTGTACGTGTAGCAGTTACTACCACTTCATCCATTTGGTAGAGGTCAGCCGCATAAGCAGTTGGCACTGCTATTAATAAAACACAAGCAGCATACAAACAGATGATAGTAAGAATTCGAAAGTTCAAAAAATGGTCCTCAGTTCAGTCAACAAAAGCTGGCTGCCTAGCGAGAACGCGTGGGTGGCTGGCGGGTCGTTCGAGTATTGTTTTCGACCTGGTTGGGTCGAACGGTTTTATCAAGGGACTCTGATTAAGTCATGATTTTTAAGTTAACTAAATATAAACAAACTCAATCAGGAACTCGTCGTGTCACTTAAAAATATTAATGTCTATATCCAATCATTTCGTTAATATTAATTTATTTTGTTTGGTCAGTTTTAAATGGTATTCCTCACCTTCATGCTCAATTACAACATTATTTTGTTGTTTGAATATCTCCTGACTTTTTAATCGCAACGGCATCACGGCATTACTCTTTATATTTGATTCAGGTTGGTTAATGGATTGGATCAACGTTTTCACTAGGTTGTTCGCTCGATTATAATTAAGCTAATGATAATCATTCGCAAATAATAAGTAAATAGATTTCAGAAAAAAGTGTGCCGAATAACCATGATCCGTCTATATGACGTTAGCGTATTTATTTTAAATAATGAGAGTACTTCAGTGCCATTTAGCGGGCCAATGGTTGCAAAGAAGGCGATATATACGATTGCAGGAGGTTTCTTCCCAAATTGACTTAATTACTTAGCAGGGTGGTTTTATTGGTCAACATATAAAACGACTCAATCGGATTGTTTCGAATTCGACCTGTGAGTAGTGGACAGTATCGACAAATCTGGATTTGATGATCGGCGTTGATCTTGTTTTTTATTTTGGAGGAACTGGAGGAATTTGAGCCATTTATCGCTTCCTGCATTGATTGGAAATTAAAATATAAGGCGCTATTTGCAGAGTTCCCACACGATGTTGCATTTTTATTCGTCTGATTTAAAGCTTTCCGGATGTCCCTTTTTTAAAGTTGGGTTATATATCTACAATTATTTGTCATT
>Ga0307489_10001288_pt1 | contig 16404 bp, 32 predicted proteins | sample SB12metaG_FD_202247 | JGI IMG/M metagenome (GOLD analysis project Ga0307489, IMG submission 202247) | Sea-ice brine microbial communities from Beaufort Sea near Barrow, Alaska, United States - SB 1.2 | ecosystem: Environmental > Aquatic > Marine > Coastal | place: USA: Alaska | collected...
TGTCAACATGGGTTCCATAGGGTCAATCTGCACCGCCCTACCTGGGTGATGGCCAGCTCTGCGGCGGGGTCCCCGCGCGCTGTGCCCCAGCCCCAGGGTCCTTGAGAACAAGCACTCGATCCGATTTTGGACGTGCCCGCATGAATAACCTTCAGGGCGAAGGCGCATACATACGCGCGGACTCGGCTAGTCGGAAGGCTACGTCGGTCGAGTGCTTGTTCTCAAGAGTTCGAGAGGGGGACAGTCGCTTCTGCGTGTGTAAGGAGGCACCAGGCTCACGTCTTGGCAGCGTGGCCCCGGTGAGTGCTGGTTCTCAATTATCACCCTGCCTCGCGTTGGAGCAGGGTGGCGGCCAGGCCCGCGGGGTAGTCGGGCTGCGCCATATACTGCGCCAGGGTGCGGTCGCCCTCGAAGCAGGGGCTTACACTCGTCCACTTTTCAGCTCAACGTAAGCGCTTTGTGTGGGATAGGGGTTGCCTTTAGGCGTTGTTTAGGGGGTGTTACGGGCTGTTAGTGGGTATCAGGGGGTATTTAGGGTGTGTGTGTGTTTCATAAACGGCTCAGGTTGAGCTGAGAAGTGGACGAGTGTAAGCCTCTGCCTCGAAGCGCCAGACCAGCCACAGCCCCTCCTTGGCGCTCACGCCGTCCGCCTGGCTCAGGTAGGCTTCGTCGGAGGAGATGCGGTAGGAGCCCAGAAACTCCGCGCACGCTCCTCGCGCGTCCCTGGAGACGCGGTCGTTCATCCACGCCTCCACCTCCTGCAGCTCCGCCGCGCCCTCCACCGTCAGCTTCGGCCGCTTCAGCACCACGTCCCCCAGCCAGGGCCTGCCAGATATTGCTAGCCATGTGGAAGACACGCAAGTTGAACCCTCGTCTCTTGTCGAGTTTAAATGACATCCTATTGCGCGGCGAGCAATAGACTACAGTAGCTCGCCACGCCATCGACACGCACCTGGAACCCTCAGTTCCTGATTTAAATGGCGTTCTATGACGTGACGAACCCAACATCTGCCAGGCCCCACCCCGCCGGCGTTGCGGGTCTTGAGCAGAACGCCCTTGTAGACGATGCCGAAAGATCCCTCGCCAATCTGCCGCTCCACTTCCACGTCGCTGCGCTTGTACTTGGCGCCCGCCGTCACTCGGACCACGCGGGCGCCGCCGCGGCCGCGGCTGATGCGGCGGCTGCTGCTGCTCACGCCGCCGGTGGTGCTGGGAGGTCGCCCGGCGCCGACGCCGGTGGCACCCCCGCGGCACCCCCGCTGAGAGAGTGGGCACTTGCTGGGGGCGAGCGAAAGTGCCATCACGAGACGCTCGGCGGCGGCGACGGCACCTAGCCCAGCCCGACGGGCAAGTTCCCCGACCTGGAGTGAGGACGCCCAGGAGCTGTCTCCAGATGAGTTCTCCGGCGCGCACGCGTTAGTTATGGGGAGGCTGGGACGTCGCGTCGTGAGGAGGCTGTCGCACAAGATTCAACTGGTCCCCCTCGCGCCTGCGCCTCGGACAACATCGCGCTCACTGATTGGCTGCTGGGGATCCCCGCGGCGCCCCGGCCGACCGGGCTCTGAACGCGTGGAAACTGGAAAAGTGCCCACGCGAAACATAAGTATCTTGGTCGCGCTCGCACCAGCAGGACACAGCAAGTACACGACGCCTCTGGCCGGGGTCCGGGGCGAGTCCACCCGCGCGCGGGATGGAAGCTAGCGAGGGGGCGGCGGCCGTCGGCTCGGGGCGGCGCCGGGGTTGGCGGGCAACGGCGACTGCGGGATGCGAGGAAACGGCATCGTCGTCAGGCCGAGGTGGAAGCTCACCAAGCAGACGTGGCGGTGCTCGAAGGTGGGGGGTGGGGCGGCTGCGCCGGCGGGCGGGCGCGGAGAATCCGCCGCCGCCCGTGGGTCCCGGTTCCTCCCCCGGAGCCGCGGGGTCGGCGGAGACAGCGGGGGCGACCGGGAGCGGCTGCCGATGGGAGGGTCGGGGAGGAGGGGGTGCCGCAGGTGCCTTGTGTGCGGGCCTCATGAGCGTGTCGATGGCGCGCGCCAACGCCCCCAAGCGGGTAGGGCCTGGCGCATGTCACCCGCCACGTCCTCGACGCGCATTCCGAGCCCTCGGTTCTTGACTGAAAAGACATCCTATCGACGTCATTCTGGTCGAGCGCCATCCCAGCACAACACTACTCGTAGATGTTTTCGGCGGACGTGGCAAACAATATCTGCCTGGCCCTACAAGCGGGGCGCCAAAGCGAAAGCGACGCCCGCCTCCACCGCGGCCGAGGCGGACCCCGCGACTGCGGCAATGAGCCCCGCGCGCGCCGCGCAGGTGAGCGCGTTCCGCCTCGTGTCGGGCGTCAACTCCGCGCTCGTCACGCGCACCATCCTCGCGCCGTTCGAACGCATCAAACTCGAGTACCTCCTCAACTCCTCCAAGCTCACCTTGGGCAGGGCCTCACCCAGCGTGCCCTTTTCACACTTCAGCTCAACCGCCGGCCGCCGCTTTGTCCCTAAAACCACTGGCATTTATATCCCAATTTCACATCAGCTCAAAGGTGCTCACAATAAGCTTCGAAGGGGACTGAGGTGCTCACATCAAGCTACCAACAAGACCCTGAGCTTGGGAGCCAACGTGAGCATGATCTGGCAAGCGGAGGGGCTGTTGGGGTTCTGGCGCGGGAACTTCATCAACCTGCTCCGCGTGTGCCCGTACAAGGCCATCAACTTCTGTGCGTTCGACACCTACCGCGCCGTGGCCGTGCGGCAGGGGCTTACACTCGTTCACTTCTCAGCTCAACCTAAGCCGTTTTGGTCACACCTCCCCGTGCCCCCCTGTCTAACAGACTGGGGGAAAATCATGCACCCAACGTATCCCACAAAATGTGCTTACGTTGAGCCGAGAAGTGGAGGAGTGTAAGCTCCTGCGGTCCGGCTGTCGCCCGGCGGGCCGCACGAGGTCAACAGCGTGCTGCTGGCTGCCGCCGGCGCTGCGGCGGGCATCACCTCGGCAGGGGCTTACACTCGTCCACTTCAGAGCTTAACTTGAGCCACTCCAGGACACATTTATGAGACAAGTTGGGTTATACGGTGGACAGAAGAGCTCAAGTTGAGCGAAAATGGGAACGAGTGTAGGCCCCTGCACCTCGGTCAGCCTGTGCTTCCCCATGGACGTGGTGCGCACGCGGATGCTCGTCACCGGCGGGTAGGGCGCGCCAGATGTTGCTCGCCACGCCATCAAAAGCACTCTGCACCCTTGTTCCTTGACTTGACAGGCACCCTGTGACGTGGCGAGCAGTGTGAGCCAGGCTCGCTACCCGCCACGTCATGGACTTGCATACTGAACCCTAGTTCCTTGAAGTAAGTGGCCTCCTATGACGTGGTGAGCAGCATCTGGCAGGCGCTACCCGCAGGATGAGCAAGTACGGGGGCGTGCTGCGGTGCATCGCCATGATCCGGCAGAAGGAGGGCCTGGGCGCCTTCTACCGCGGCTTCATGCCGGCCATCATCAGCATGGTAGGGCGGTGCAGATTGACCACATGAAATCCATGTTGGAAGCGCCTGGATCTAAGCGATTGAAAGTGACAAGTAATAAATGCTCTCAAGTTTCGCTTTCAAATTCAACTTGCGCCGCTACAGCATGGCGCCCAACGGCGCCGTGTACTACTCCATCTACGACCGCCTCAAGAACGGCCGCCTGCGCCGCCTCAACGCCGAGGCGGGGCACGCCCCATGCGAGCAGTCAGGGCTGGGGCCAGGGGCGGGGGCAAGGGCGGGAGCGGGGCGCGGCGGGGGGAGCGGCGGTAGGGCCTGGCAGATTATGCCTGCCACGTCATCCTCCACATTTTAGACCCTCATTTATTGAGATGCTAGGATAATAGGCATCACATGACGTGGTGGGGAGCATTGTCTGCCAGACCCTAAGCGGCGGTCAGGGCGGTGCAAAGGATGATACATCTACACAGCCGCGGCCACAGCAGCAGCCGCGGCGGCAGCGGCAGGGGCAGCGGCAGGACGGTGGGGAAGCGGACAGGATCAATCACGTGGAGCCGGGTTACATGATGTTGTTCGGCGCCATGGCCGGCGCCACCGCGGAGTTCTCGACGTACCCGTTCGAGGTGGTGCGGCGGCGGATGCAGCTGCAGGGGGGCGCGGCGTCGCTGTCGCACAACCTGGCAGGGGGGGTCATCAGAACATGCACTCATTCGACCGACGTTGAATGGGCCGATTTCGGTACATCGCTTCCCACGCCGAGCGCTGACGCTTTCTTTGCCCGCAACTCTGTATGGGCATTCAACCTGGCGCCCGCTTTCCCGTGCGGAGCGCTGACGCTTTGCCCGCGACTCTGTATGGGCATTTCACCCAGGCGATATACCGAAATTTTCCTGTTGACGAAGCGAGTCCACGCGTCTGTACTAGTACGATCATACACCCTGAAGGAAAACGAAGTCAGCTCCGATGTCGGTTCGAGTGCGTGTTCTCAATGACCCTGCTGGGCGGGGGGCAAGGCGGTGCGGCGGATGGTGCGGACCGGCTACATCATCGTGAAGAAAGGTGGGGTGGCGGGGCTGTACGTCGGCAGGGGCTTACACTCGTTCACGGTAGAGCTCAACTTGAGCAACTCCAGGACACATTCATGAGTTAAGCTGGGTTACACGGTGGACGGAAGAGCTCAAATTGAGCTGAAATCGGAAGGAGTGTAAGCCCCTGCACGTCGGGATCCTGCCCGCCGTGCTACAGGTGCTGCCCAGTGCTGCGCTGGGTTACTACACCTACGAGACTTTCAAGATCATGTTTGGGGCGGACTGATCGAACAGAGCCCACTGCTCGGGCGAATAGCGTTTTTACTCTTAGCTCGCATTAGTTCGTACGCGGTGGACTGATTGAGCCCACTGCTCGGGCGATTAGCGCTTCTAGCTCGCGATAGCTCGTAGACATTGTCTCCTCTTAGAGCGTTATTGCTTGCAGTTCGTGGGAGAATTCATCATTTGTATCCGCGGCGCTCGGCAACGACGTCAGCACAAAAGAATACTGTTATTAGAAATTCGGCTAATCCGCAACACGCAACACACCCGCGACAAACGCAAAGGCGGGAAGGTTAAAAGGTCACAGAACTATCACGGTACATCAGCGACATCAAAATCGGTGATCCCATTCTATCCCCGCTGATGTAACTTCCCCCCCGCTGTAAAAAAATAAATCACTTGGTGGAAAGCTCTCCTCTCACGCCGCTCCACCGACATTCACACTCATTTCAGCTTCAGCTTGCCTTTGTCGTTCAGCTTGCCCTTGTCGTCGTAAAGACTGAAGTCGAGCGGCTTGAGGCGCTCCTTCGACGAGGGCCGAGTAACGGCGCTCGCCTCGTCACAAATTGGCCATTAACCCAATCGACAAGGAGTTTCAACAGTGAGGTCATCATGAATCAAGTGGCAAGCTTTAGCGGCTGTCCCTCGATGAATGTTGGCTTGAAAAGCACCACGAGACACCCCGCTCGCGAAAACATGATGAACTCCGGTGATGTTGTAACGATGCAGTATGCCGCTGGTGGTGGTGGTGGTGGCGGTGGTGATGGTGTAGCGGTACACTAGGGCAGTGGTGGTGGTGGTGGTGGTGGTGGTGGTGGTAGTGGCGGTGGTGATGGTGAACCGGTACACCAGGGCAGTGGTGGTGGTGGTGGTGGTGGTGGTGGTGGTGATGGTGAATCGGTGCACTAGGGCGATGGTGGTGGTGCCTCGTGCCCCGCCTGAAGCAGCTGCACGACCTGCTCGCGGCTCCGCTTCATCTGCCCGATGTTGACGTAGCGGTCCGCCAGCGCCGGCAGCTGCCCCGTGAAGATCAGCCACGCCACGTCGAAGAACCCCACGCCGTCGAACACCAGCGCGTCGTGCTCCGCGTGCGCCTGCACCCAGGGGCTTACACTCAGCCACTTCACAGCTCAACTTGAGGACCTTCGGAACACATCACTCACCTTAAAGCTCAACTTGAGCACCTTCGGGCCACATCCGCGGGTTAATTTGGGTTGTGTAGGAGACCAAGTGAGCTTAACTTGAGCGGAAAGGGGCAAGGTGAGCTCAAGTTGAGCGGAAATGGGAACGAGTGTAAGCTTCTGCCTGCAGTTTCTCCATGAACTTGACGGGGTGCTCGCTCCAGTGCGTCATGGAGTTGACGTGGTGCAGCGTGTGGAACCTGTCGTCAGGGGCTTAAACTCGTCCACTTTTCAGCTCAACCTGAGCCGTTCCTGACACAAAAGCACCCCCTAGTACCCCCTGACAGCTCTTGAGCACCTCCTAAACAACCCTTGAACAACCCCTAAGTACCCCCTATCCCAGAGAAAGCGCTTACGTTGAGCCAAAAAGTGGGCGAGTGTAAGGCCCTGCCCGTCGTTGTACGACTTCTGGTTGTCCGGGTGGTTGATGACCGTGTACGCCAGGCGGTAGTCGCAGCGCGGGTTCTGCGGGCACACGAAGCAGTGCTGCGTCCAGTTGCCGATCATCATCGCTGTGGATGACACCAGGAATCAGGGGCTTACACTCGTTCACTTCTGAGCTCAACTTGAGCGCTTTTTATGGGATAGGGGGTGCGCGTAGGGTCTGTGTAGCCCATGCTAAGGGGGTGTAAGGGGGTGTTTAGGGTGTGCAGGTTGTTGTTGTGTGTCAGACACGGCTTAAGCTGAGCTGAAAAGTGAACGAGTGTAAGCCCCTGCCAGGAATGGCATGGCCACAGTCCAGAACGCGGCGACGGGGTTGATTGACCGCAGAAAGAAGAAGGCGCCCCAGCTGGCCACCATGCCGGCGGCGCACTGCGCGAAGAGGCCGTAGCGCTTGCGGCGTAGCGCGTACACCGGCAGCTCCGCCCACGACGCCACCATGATGTAGCGGCGCAACTTGAAATTGAAAGCAAAGTTCGAAAGCGGTCTATCATAGATCAGTTCTAAGCGCTCAGTTCCAGACGCTTTCAACGCGGGTTTGATAGGGTCAATCGGCACCGCCCAACCATGAAGCGCTGCCAGTAGACCATCCAGTGCAGGAAGTTGTCGCGCTGGTAGCCCTCAGTCGCGGACAGGTCCGAGCACCAGGGACCGCACATTGCACTGTACATGTTTAGCAGCCACGCGCCGTCACACTGTAATGTCACCACTCCTGGCGACACACTCAAGCGTTGGCGTTTATACCTATGACACAGCACGCCAACGCACACCAGCGGCTGATTGTTGACGGCGTACCCGTACACACTCGCCGCATTCCCCTCCCTGGCCTGACACTTGTTCCCTGAGTGTTTGCTCACAGTGTACCAGTGGTCCCGTACACATTCGCCGCATCCTGCCGTGGCCTGGCCACTCGTTCCCCGACTCTTCGCTGAAAGCACGCGGTCCGGTCTTCGCAGTTTTCCAGGGTATGTCAAATGGCGGTCGACGGTGCGCAAATTTGCGACCTGGGGTGAATAGACGGTAAGATTTGCTATTCAATGGTACAATATGGCGATTCGACCGTCTATTTCTTAAGAACTGGCGACCGCCATTTGAGGTTCCCTGGAAAATGCGTAGGTGCTGCCCTGCCTTGTTCCACGCGTTGTTGTCCACGTGATGCATCACCAGATGGTGCAGGAAGTACGTGTTGCTCGGGATCCCAAAGAATGGCGCTATCACCGTGATGATGGACCTGTTGAAGAGCGTGCCGAAGAAGCTGGGCTTGAACAACCGGCGGTGGGTGGAGTAATGCATGGCGAGGATGAACCGCTGGGCAGGGCCGGGTATCATGATGCTCGCCACGTCAATAAACGACGCTCGACATGTCACTTGAAGATGCTCGCCGTGTCACAGGGTTGCACTTGACCCAATACACGGGGGTCCTGAACCATGGTGGATAACGCGACGCGGCAGGCACATATGTGCTTTTCAAATGCAGCTTCAAAAATAATCCTCAGCACGAGCACGGTTCCCTCGCATCCCTACCGCTGGAGGTACAGCACGTTCGACACGACGAGGTACAGGGCTCCGAGGAGGTTGGAGCGCGGGAGCACCGTGAAGAGCGCGATGAAGGAGGGCGGGACCGTGAGCAGGATGTTGAAGAGCAGGTACGCGATGGGGAGGTCGCGGAGGTCGTTCAGGTTGTTCTCCAGAATCTTATGCACGAACGCGGGGGGCTTGAAATAATACTCCCCGCGCTTCGCGACCAGGTCATGGAGGTAGACCTCCTTGCCTGCTCGGTTGGATGGTGGTGGGTTAGGCTGGTTAGGTTGGTTGGTTGGCATGATGATGTACGCGGCAACGTGTTCTGGGGCGCGCGCGGTGCTCGCTAAGAGCGGCGCGCTTTCGCGGTCAAACGGACTAGTTTTTTACGAATCCCAACTACTCGCATGTAGTCCCCCAACCCCGCCCCCGCTCCTGCCCCCGGCCCTGCCCTCCACGTGTGGATGATTGGGCTGACGACGTACGCGGCGGTGCAGCCATCGTCCCGCGCGGTGCTCGCCTAGGGGCGGCGCGCCTTCACGGTCAAACGTGTACGATTCCCAGCTACATGGGCCAGTTCCCAAAGGTGCAGGTCCCACGTGGGCGGTGGGGTTGCGCGGGATCTGGGGGCGCGCACCGTCGCCCATGCCGCCGAGGCGGCCGATGACGGGCACCACTGGCTTGTCATTCTTCTTTCCCTCGGGTTTGCACATGGTGCCAGGCGGCCCGCACTACGCGCGGCGGCGAAGACGTGCGTGCTCTGCGTGCCACACAGTGCAAACGTCACGCGCGACGTGTGTCCTGCAGGGCACTGTTCTGCTCAAAAAACGATTCGTTGAGAATGCCACGTGTCGGTCGGCCTAAACCCTAAAACCCTAAACCCAAGTCCGAAAAACTCGTCGGTTTTGGTCGGAAGACGGAGCCGGGAACGACTGCTGGGGACAGTCTGATAGCGACTGCGACAGCTGCGGCGACGGGATCGGCGACCAAAGCGGGTTACATCGTCTACGCTCAGGAACAACAACACCCGCCAAAGTTGCGGCGCAATCATGGACCGAAACAAGAAAAAATGTGGTTGGTGAGTTACAAAGCAGCGCCTACAGCACGGTCTGTGTACGGTGGAGCCGCGGACACAACTCCTCTAGCTAGTCGCTCTCGCTGGCGGCGCGCTTGCGCTTGGGTTGTTTCTTGTTGGAGTTGGGGCGGATCGTGAAGTCCTCATCGTCGTCCTCCTCCTCCGTCTCGACGTACTCCTCCTCCCCAGCCGGAATCTCAACGTCCTCGCCGTCCTCCTCCTTGTCGGACTCCTCCTCCTCCTCCTCCTCCTCTTCCTCCTCCTCCTCCTCCTCTGGCTCTTCCTCCTCCTCCTCCACCTCGTCGTCATCATCGTCGTCATCATCGTCATCGCCCCCTTCCATGTGGGCGTCCCCCCCGACCGCCATCCTAACCCGTAGTCCGGGATTCGATGGCGTCCCCGCGGGCGTGCCCGCGCCGGTGCCATCGTCCGCCGGTAGCGAGAACGCCTCCGGGAAGGGCCTCACTCATATGGGTTCAGGGTTGAGGGTTTAGGGTTTAGGGTTTAGGGTCCGCCACGTCATCGGATGCCGTTTAACTCAGGGAACGTGGGTTCAGAACACGTGTCGATGACGGGGAGGGCAATGAAAGGCAGGCCCTGCCTCCGGGCGCGGGCCCAGCGTGTGGCTGTTTTGAAATAGCCAATTCTCAAAGTCGAGGAGCGTGCGGTGGTAGTTGGTGCGCATGGAGTGCGACGCGCTGGTCTGTTTGGACAGGTCACGCCCCAGTGTGCGCGCCACCTGCTTCCACCGCTTCTCTTCCGTCACGAGCTCACACCCCCCCAGGTGTAGAGGCGCAAGTTGAAATTGAAAGCAAAAGTTGAAAGCAGTATATCACATTTTGATTTCAAGTGCCGAGTTCCATGCGGTCTTAACGCTAATTTGATAGGGTCAACCTGCACCGCCTTACCCAGGCACATCACCTCCACTAGCACCTTGTACAGGTCCAGCTCGACGTGGCAGAATATGGGGGCGCGCGGCAACCCCCCCGGCGGCGCCGACGCCTCCCGCCACGTCTGGAACTCGGCGCGCGCCGCCGCGGTGCACTGCGGCCACCCCAGCCGCTCCGCGATCACCGTCCCCGCCTCCACCTTGCGCTCCTGTTCCCAGGGGCTTACACTCGTCCACTTTTCAGCTAAACTTGAGCGCTTTGTATGGGATAGGGGGTGTACGTAAGGGGTTGTGTAGCCCGTGTTAAGGGGGTGTGAGGGGGTGTGTAGGGTGCGTAGGGTGTTTTTCGTGTGTCAGACACGGCTCAAGTTGAGCTGAGAAGTGGACGAGTGTAAGCCCCTGCCTGTTCCTCGGAGCGCTCCGCCTTCTCTTCCTCCTCCTCCGCGCCCGCGCCCGCGCCAGCCCCCCCCTCGTGCGGCTGCGGCTGGAACTCCTCGGGCGCGAGCTCGATCTCCCAGGGGCAGACCCACATGGGCTCCTCGCCCTCGGTGTAGCGGCGCAAGTTGAATTTGAAAGCAAAAGTTGAAAGCAGTGTGTCGAACTCTAGTTTCAAGCGCTCAGTTCCAAGCGGTTCCAGTTTGGGTTTCATAGGGTCAACCTGCGCCGCCCTACCTCGGGGTCGGAGTCGAAGATGATCTGCGTGTTCTCCCACGGGTCCTCGCCGCTCTTCACCTTGATCACGCGGCCGAGGTAGTACTCCTTGCCGTCCGCGGCTTTGATGATGCCGGCCGCGGGCGCGGGGGGGCCCGCCTCGGCGCCCTCGGCGCCGCCGACTGCTACCGCCACGTCGTCCATCGGTGCCGCGGCGGGGATAGCGTTCCCCCAAACATCCGTCGGCAACGCCGCGGCGCCATCCGCCCCCGCCCCCGCCCCCGACCCCGCCGCCGCCGCCTCTGCCTCCGCCCCCGCGTCGGTGTTGGCCAGCGCTGCCGCCGCCGCCGGCACCAGCGACTGCGCCCCCGCGTCCTCGAAGAGCATCATGATCCGCGCGCCCCGCTGCCACGGGTCGCTGGCGCTCCGCGAGTGCGCGTCCCACCCGATGATGTAGTCGGCGATCTCGCCCCCCGCGTACAGCGGCGCCGACACCAGCCGCCGCCCGTCGCCCCACCTCTCACCGCTCTCCTTCCGCCGCCCCCGCTTCACCACCAACGCGAGCCAGGGACGACTCAATCAAGCTCAGAACATCATGGAATGTCATTCAACCCAATAAACGACGCTTCATTTGGGCTCCCTCTGGGGGTCTACATGGGGGTATTACTGTAGGGCTTTGATCGTTAGACTTTAAGTATAAGAAAAATGAATATAACTGAGGGTCTACAACGCGGCGGATGGCGTGGCTCCGCATGTTATCCACGTGGGTCCGCACGTCATGCTCCCGGCCCCACCTCCAGGGGGGGGTCCAGCAGCTCCAGCAGCACCCAGCAGCACGGCGGCGTCGTGGGCGCCCCGGGGTACTCGAGCGGCGGCGGCACCGCCCCGCGGTACGCCACGGCCCGCACCCAGGGACTTACACTCGTCCACTTTTCGGCTCAACGTAATCGCTTTCTGTCGGATAGGGGGTGCATGTAGGGATTGTTTATGGGGTGTTTAGGGGTGTTTAGGAGGTGTTGTGGGGTATTATGGGGTAATCAGGGTGTGTTTTGTGTCAGAAACGGCTCAGGTTGAGCTGAGAAGTGGACGAGTGTAAGCCCCTGCCCGCACCGCCGCGCGCTCCACCGGGCGCAGCTCCTTCATGGGTATCCACCCCTCCGGCGTCACGCGCATGTCCAGATACCGCTCCCGCGTCATCTTCATGCCCCGCTTCAGGGGCTTACACCAGTCCACTTTTCAGCTCAACTTGAGCACATTCTGGGGGATACATTCGATGCATGATTTCCCCCCAGTCTATTAGACAGGGGGACACGGGAAGGTGTGACCAAAACGGCTCAGGTAGAGCTGAAAAGTGGACGAGTGTAAGCCCATGCCCCGCTTGACCAGGGCCACCACGTTGCCCGGCTTGCACACCACGACACCCGGGTGTGTGGCGGGCGGCGTCATGCCCAGCAGCTCCGCCAGGTGCCAGGGTCATTCACAACGTGCACTCCAACCGAGATGGGAACATAACTTTCAATGACTTGCCGTTTCAGGCCGAGTGCTCGTAAAGACACGCGGCCTCAATTCGTGGTGGCCAGGCCGATCGACCCCCAGACCATCGCATGAGCATTCACCCTCGCCCTCTCAATCGGCGGCCCGCTGATTTCGGAGTTTCGTCGACTCAACGTCGGTCGGGTACTCGAGAGGTTGTTGTGAATGACCCCCATGCCAGGGTGATGCGCCCAGCGTCGGGTGGCAGCGCGGAGCACAGCGTGGCCAGCAGACGAGCGCTGCGCGCCACGGTCAGCTTCACAGCGGCGGCAAGCGCCTCGTTGTAGCGGCGCAAGTTGAAATTTAAAGCAAAGTTTGAAAGCGGTTCATCACGTTTCAGTTTCAAGCGCTTAGTTCCAGCTTCCAGGGTTTCAACTTGGGTTTGATAGGGTCAACCTGCACAGCCCTACCTCATCCGTGGTGGACCACTCCACGGCGTCGGCGCTGGCGGCGGCGGCGGCGGCCATCGCCACGGTGCAGGGGCTTACACTCGTTCACTTTTCGGCTCAACGTAAGCGCTTTCTGTGGAATAGGGTGTGCGTTTAGGGGCTGTTTAGGGGGTGCTTAGGGGGTGCTTAGGGGGTGCTTAGGGGGTGCTTAGGGGGTGCTTAGGGGGTGCTTAGGGGGTGCTTAGGGGGTAACAGGGGTTGTATAGGGTGTATGTTGTGTCAGGAACGGCTCAAGTTGAGCTGAGAAGTGAACGAGTGTAAGCCCCTGCCGCCGTGCCCTCCTCGTACGACATGAGCTCCCCGGCCGGCGGCACGCGCAGGTCGAAGTCGTTAGCGCCGCGCTGCAGCGGCGCAAGTTGAATTTGAAACCAAAGTTTTAAGGCGGCTCATCAGATTATAGTTTCAATTGCTTAATTCCAGGCGCTTTCAACGTGAGTTTGATGGGGTCAACCAACACCGCCCCACCGCGCAGGCCCGTGAACCACGCGTCGCGCCGCTCCGCCCACCCGCTACGGTCCACCATATATTGCTCGCCACGTCAGAGGATGCCACTTAACTCAACAACCAGATATTGCTCGCCACGTCATGGGATGCGACTGTAACGCAAGAAACAAGGGTTCACAATGCGTTGGATGACGTGTGGAGGAGTATCTAGCAGGGCATACCAGCCGTGGTCCACAGCGCAGGGTTTAGGATTCAGGGTTTAGGGTTTATTAGGGCTTACCAGCCGTGGTCCATGGCACCCGCGGCGCGCAGCAGCGCCTCCATGGTGTAGCGGCGCAAGTTGAATTTGAAAGCAGAGTTTCAAGGCGTTACATCATATTATGGTTTCAAGCGCTTAGTTCCTGGCGCTTTCAACATGAGTTTGATCGGTTCAACCTGCAGCGCCGTACCATGGGCGGCAGCACCCGCGCCACGAGCACGGCCAGTCGGTCGCCCGCGCGGTCGCCCCCCGCCACGTCCACCGTCCCCGTGCCCTGCTCGTCCGGCAGCCGCGTGAACAGCTCCCCGCCGCAGGGGCGACCCACTCGACCAACTCCACCTCATACGACAACATTCGAGTGGTACTGCGTTAGGGGACATAACCATGAAGTGGTCTACTGTCATGTCTAGGGTTTAGGGTTCGTCAACGTGACATATAACCATTAAACGGTATCATGTCAGGTCTAGGGTTTAGACCATATTGAGTGGCTCACGTTATCGTTATCATTAGCGTTAGTTGATCACTTCGATACCAAACCCGACATTGAGTGTAACATGTGTTGGATGCTGCGGCGAGGTTTTGACTTGTTCCTACCCACATGGCGGAGAGCCAGACGGGCGGCTGCGCCCAGAACTTGGTGGCGCCGCTGAGCACGAAGCGCACGACGGAGCACAGCGCGGTGGCCGCGGCGGCGCGCTGCTGCCGCGCCGCAGGGGCTTACACTCGTTCACTTTCCAGCTCAACTTGAGCCGTGTCTGACACACAAAAACGCCATACACACCCTAAACACCCCCTAACACCCCCCTGACACGGGCTACACAACCCATGCGCGCACCGCCTATCCCATAAAAAACGCTTTGAGCTGAGATGTGAGCGAGTGTAAGACCCTGCCGCGCCGCTGCCGCGGGGGTCGCCGCGCCGTCTGACGCCGAGTCCAGGTGCGCGTACCCGTCCGCCACCTGCTACGGCCTGGCAGACATCGCTCGCCTCGTCACAGAATGCTATCTAACTGAAGAATGAGGTTTCAAAACGCGTTGGATGGCGTGGAGAGTAATATCTGCCAGGGCCTACCACGAGCCCTAGCTCCTCGAATCCGTTGACCGCGGCCGGGACCGCCACTGCCGCCGCCGCCGCCGCCGCCTCCACGCTGTCCTCATCCTTGACTGCGACCTCACCCTTGACGCGGCGGGCGGCAGTGCGCAGGAGCAGCGCGGAGAGGGACTTGAGGCGGCGCTCCTGGTCCCCCGCGGGGTTGCGCGGGTCGTCGTCCAGCCACTCGCCAGGGGCTTACACTCGTCCAGTTTTGAGCTCAACTTGAGCGCATGTCATGGGATAGGGGTGCGCGTAGGGAATGTGTAGCCCGAGTGAAGAGGGTGTTGGGGGGTGCTTAGGGTGTGTAGGGGATTTTTGTGTGTCAGACACGGCTCAACTTGAGCTGAAACGTGAACGAGTGCAAGCCCCTGCCACTCGCGCAGCTCCTTCAGCGCTGGGCCCACCGTGAAGCACCCCCAAGATACGGGCCACGCGCCGAAGCTCTCCGCTGCCGCCACGGCTTTCGCGCGCGACCGACCGGCGGCGAGCGCTGCGCGCGACTGCGCAGCGATCGTTTTTGCGCGCGCGGCCGACTTGATGACGCGCGCCGACCTCCTCGCTGACTTTTCCATTGCTGCCGCCAGCGCGGCGCCGGCGTCTTGCGCGTCGCGGTCCGCGCCTTGCTCTTGCTTGACTGCCGCCGCCTCCGCCGCTGCCGCCTCTGCCGCCACCTCCGCCTCCGCCTCCGCCGCCGCTTCCGCCTCCGCCGCCGCCGCCGCCTCCGCCGAAGCCTCCGTCTCATCAGGCTCCTCGTCGAGCTCGAATTGCTCCACGAAGACGAGCGCCGCACCCGCAGACCCCCCCAAGGTGTGATACCCGCCCCGAGGGCCAATTATATGATGCCCGCCACGTCACACGACGGAGTGTCACGCAAGAGTCAAGACACGAGGGTGCAATCAACGAGGTGGAAGGCACTGTCGCGCGCTGAGGGCCAAGTATACGATGCCAACCACGTCACACGACAGCGCGGCATCTCATACAGGAGTCAATAAGTGAGGGTGGGACACAACGCGCGATGAATTGAATGCTTGTGCAGGGCATGGCTGCCGCTATGGCCCCACCGTCGGCCGGTCTCGTCCGTGGCGTAGGGCGAGCCGCGGAGGTACACCGAGCGGTCCGCCGCCTTGCCCACCCACTCCATCAGCGAGTCCGCCCAATCCGGCCGCTCCGCCCGTGCCGCCTCCGGAGCAGCCAAGGCAGCCACCCCCGCCGCCGCCACCGCCGCCCCTCCCGCCGCCTCCGCCTCCGCCGCCTCCACCTCCGCCCCCATCGCCACCTCCGCCCCCATCGCCGCCGCCGCCGCAAGCCCGGCGGCCGGGCCCTCCCCCACCCCCGCCAGCGCTGGCGCCGGCGCCGCGCCCCCGTTGCCGTTGGCCGCCGTCGCCGCAGTAGCGCCGGCACCAAACACCCCAGCCTCCGGCTTGACCGCGCCCGGGCTCAGCAGGAAGCGGTCCAAGGTATGCTGCGACACCTGGAGCGGAGTTGCGGGCCCGGGGGCAGGGGCTTACCCTCGTCCACTTCTCAACTCAACTTGAGCCGTGTCTATCACAAGAAAACACCCTACTCACCCTAAACACCCCCTAACACCCCCTTGACACGGGCTACACAACCCCCACGCGCACCCCCTATGGCATACAAAGCGCTCAAGTTAAGCCGAAAAGTGGACGAGTGTAAGCCCCTGCCCGGGGGGCGGGAGCTTGGCCTTGACCTTCTTAGGCGCCAGCGGTAGGTAACCCATCTTGTGCGCCGCGATGGTTCCCTCCAACCGCATCGACAGGTGCGCGCGCATCGCCTCCGAGTCGCAGGCCACCGCGGCTAGCGCGGCAGACTGCGCGTATGGCCCGGCAGAAAATGCTCAAACCATTAAGGCAGGCGGCATTCAATTACAGAAACGACGGTTGGCAAATATGTTGAAGGACATTGTGAGCTAGGGTTTAGGGTTTAGGGCTTAGGGTTTAGGGTTGAGAGCAAGATCTGGCAGGGCCTACCAGCGAGACGCGCTCCGCGGGCAGGAGCGCCGCCGTCGCCGCCGTGCCGTCGCCGGCGGCGCCCAGCGCGGCCGCCGCGCGCATGGCCCCCGCGC
>Ga0307489_10001289_pt1 | contig 16396 bp, 27 predicted proteins | sample SB12metaG_FD_202247 | JGI IMG/M metagenome (GOLD analysis project Ga0307489, IMG submission 202247) | Sea-ice brine microbial communities from Beaufort Sea near Barrow, Alaska, United States - SB 1.2 | ecosystem: Environmental > Aquatic > Marine > Coastal | place: USA: Alaska | collected...
AGGAGGAGGAGGAGGAGGAGGAGGAGGAGGAGGAGGAGGAGGAGGGGGGTGGGACGGGTTTGACGGCAGTGTTTCCAGCACTAGCTGTCTGTAGACAAGGAGCTAAATCTCCTGCCAGCTCCTCGCTCTCGCATTGTAGCACATCCGTCGACAGGTGGCAATGGAAGGCGTCGCTTGCGTAACAAAAATGAAAAGGTGGGGCGTCGGCCGAACCGATGGGGCATGTTGGGCGCTCGGTGATATGCGTCGCGCTTACTGCGTCGCGCGGCGCTCAACGTCTGGGGCGTGCGGTGACGGCAGAGCTGACTGGATCAGGTTCCCCGCTTGTCATATCCAAGTGCTGCCCAATGACGTCAGTCAGTTCCTGTGAGTACAAGATTGGCGATGGGATGGTTGTCTTGTGATGTGATGTGGGGATGTGCAGGGGTATGCGAGGGGGGGGATGGTACCGTCTTGGGCGTGGCATCGTCCTTGAGCTCCATGGTGACGCGACCCAGCATTGTGGCGTCGGCGCCGCGGCCGAGCTTCAGGTCGAAGTACACCTTGGTGTTAGCAGGGTTCACCTCCAGCGGGGGCGTGTAGTTGGCGGGTTCCTCGAGAACCTTGAGGGCCGCTTCGGGGGAGGACTGCGCGCCGCCCATTATAAAAGGTGGGGAAACTGGAGGGGGTCGGGAAGGTCGCAGGGAGGTGAGGGTGGCAGTGGTGCGGGCGGGAGAGACGGAGAGTGCAAACCGCGGCACGCGGGATGGGCACGTGGACAACCTGCAGCAGAATATTGGATCCTCGTCATCATCAGCCAATCAGCGGCTTGTGCGGTCGCGGTCGGTTGCAAAACACCGGTCTTTTCCCACACGTCACGAAAGAAGCACCAAGCGCGCACAGGCCGGCAGCGACACAACAGCCTCGCGCCGCCGAGAGCGCCGCGAGCCACATTACAAAGCGCCGTTGCGGAGGAACGCGGCACCATGACGGTCGCGAACCTATGGTGCGGCGCGAACCCCACCGCCCGTGCCCCCCGAATCCTAACAAATCATTCATTTTATTGTGGGCACCTCTAAAAAATCGGGGGTACCAAGCGGGGACGCTCGTAACGTGGTGGCGACGTTCGGCGTTGGACCCCCTCGAAGCCCTCCGCTGGCGGCATCCTTATCGGCACCTCTGCGGCCTCTGCCGCCTTCAACGTCAAATCCGAGTCGTCCCTTCCGCACCAACTCTGAGACCCCCCCCCCGCCTCAATTTCCACCACATTATTCTAATGCACGTCGGACGCACTTGTCCACCGCCGCCCCCGAGCCTCCCCCGCCACCTCCTTGCGCTCCATCGCCATCCCCGCCGCCTCCGAACCCTCCGCCGTCCCGCCCCCGTCCCATTCCCCCTCATCTACATCCGCCACTGCCAAGCCCACCGCCACCGCCGAGCCATTCGAACCCTCCCCCGCCTTGCCTCCTTCTCCCCGGCCTCCGACGGTCCGAGTCCTCCTCGTCCTCCTCGTCCTCCCCCGCCTTCCCCGCCACCTCTGAGCCATTCCCCGCCTCCGTCCCTGCTTCGCAGGAGCGCGCTGTACGACGAGGGCGTTGTGGTGTGCATCGACGCGGCGAACACGGAAAACCCAAATGCGCACCCCGACATTCTCGAGGCCGTCGACGGCATGACCCTCGCCGTGGACCTCTCGGCAGGGGCAATCTTAACTCGAGTCCTTTTGTTCCTGACCCCACTTATTACCTTCGTGAGCTTGGAGCTGTACAGCGGCGGTACCATCGACTCTAACAGCCAACTCAGTCTCGGCAGTCTCGGCCCCGTGCTGAGTGCCAGCGGCACGCTGCCTCGGCGCCGCGATGAGCGCTGTCGGCACGCAGCCCCGCCCCACGCACCCTCGTATTACTCAAACATTCCACAATGTGCTGAAGTTGAGCTGGAACGGGAACTTCGCTTGGAAGGCCCTGCTATTCGGAGTGGATCGTTCAAGCCACAACGCAGCCCGCCACGGCCGAGCACTTCTCCCCCCCGGGGCAGGTCGCCAAGCTCGTCTTCGACCGCGCGGTCAACTGGCTGCGCCTCGGGTGCGTTCCCGTGGGCGTGGCAGGGAGGTCGTTGAGAACGAGCACTCGACCGAAATTGAATCCTCTCCTCCACCTCCGCGCGTGTGTTTTAACGCAAGTGGCGTGCACTCGTTCACGGCAGAGCTCAATTTGAGCTGCTTCAGGACAAATTCATTTGGGTTGTGTGGGGTTGAGCTGAAATGGGAACGAGTGTAAGCCCCTGATGAGCACTCACCCTGACGGTGAGCTTAAGCTGATGGTGTTCCGATCTTGGGCGAGTGCTTGTTCTCAATGACCCTCCTACGTGGTAGAGGGAAAGCCGCCGCCGGAGAAGCTCGCGCGGTTACAGCAGCGCAACGCTTTCTCAAAGGGGACCGGGGGAGTCAACGGGAAATTCAAAGCGCTGGGTGACGTGGCAGTTGCTGTTCTCCGGGGGTTGGGTTGCCCTGTCGTGATCGCACCCGGCGAGGCGGAGGCGACGTGCGCAGTAGGGACCGATGGATAGTGCTCGCCATGTCATCAACCGCATTTCTATACCTCGTCTCTTTAATTATATGAAATTCCATGACGTGGGGAGCACTATGCATCAGTCAACTGAATGTATATGTTGTGGGGAGTACTTTGCATCAAATAAATGAGACCGTATGACGGGGGGAGCACTATGCATCAGTTACATGAAATCCTGTAACGTGGGTAGCACTACGCATCTGTTGAGTGAAATGTGAAAACAATGACGTGGGGAGCACTATGTATCAGTCCCTAGTGCGCGGCGCTCAACGCCGCAGGTGCCGTGGATGCCTGCGCCACCTCGGATGGTGATGCCTTGCTCTTTGGCGCCAAGCTACAGTTTAAAGTGTGCAAGCTCCAGACGGAGATTCCCACCAACTGCCAGATCGAACGCTGCGACGCCGCAGAGGCAGGTGCTTATACTCCTCCAGTTCGCAGATCAACCTCCAACGTTGCACTTTTCACATCAACATGAGACGCTTTATGACACCGAAACACTGAAATCACCCAGAGTATCTCACAAAAGGTGCTTACGTTGAGCTGAAAAGTGGACGAGTGCACGCCCCTCCGAGGAGGTGCGCGAGAAACTCGGCCTGACGGGGCGGCGGCATGAGGGCGTCAGCGGCGCACTCGTCGCTCTAGCACTTCTGGCGGGCGGAGACTATGACCCGGGTGGCGCCAAGCGCGTGGGCAGTACGCATGCGCTGCGTGTCGTGCGGGCGCTAGCTGTCACCGAAGCTAAATCGCCATCGCAGAGAAGCAGGGAGAAGAATGGTAGGGACGATAAATCATGGCCCGCCACGTCAACCAGATATTTCAACCCTCGTTCTTGAGGTAAACGGCATTCTATAATCTGACGAGCATCATCTCCCTGGCCCTAAACAACGGTGCTGCGGGAGGAGCCAGCGATGGCGGCGGTAGCGGGTTATCGTTGCCAGAGCGGCTAGACGCCTTTCTATCCGCGGCGCCCGACGACGCGCTGGAGGCTTTGTCCGCGCAGGGCTGCACGGGGTGTAAGCGGTGCAAGCATGACGGCGGCATGAAGAGCAAGCGGAACAAGCACGGCGCCAAGGAGGGCTGCACAGCGTGCGGCACCCATAGCGGTTGCGAGGAACGCGAGGCCGGGGGGGGGTATTGAGAATAAGCACTCATCCTCCGCCTCCTCATCCTCATCCTTACCATCATCATCATCCTCCCGCTCCTCCTATTCCTCCTTCTCCTCCCCGCACGTCTACGTGAGACTTCACACGGGGAGGTGAGCCGTGCTCCGATCTCGGCAGAGAGCTTCTTCTCAACGACCCTCAAGTCCTGACAGACCTGATTTGAGAACAAGCACTCAGCCGCACTCAGCCGACGTTGACTCTCCTCCTGCTCCTCCTCCGCGCGTCTGTATCAACATTCACCCTCAAGGTACCCAAGGTGCCCCGGGCTAATTCATGCTCCGACCTCGGTTCAAGTGCTTGTTCTCAATGACCCTCCTGCGAGGGCCCATGCGAGTGCCCCTTCCACGCGCGCGAGGACGAGCGGTGGATGGACAAAGTGCGCCGCCGAGCGCGCGCCACGGATGACTTCGCGGGGAAGTTCCAACGCGCCGCCAAGGTAGGACAGTGCAGATTGACCCCAGGTCGACCCCAGGTCGACCGCCAGGTTGACTCCCAGGTTGACCCCTGGTCGACCGCAAGTTGACCCCAGGTTGACCCTGCTTGTTTTCAGCGCAGGAAGCTGAAATATGATGAAGCGCTTACAATTTTGCCATTCAATTTCAACTTGCGGCACTACACCAAGGCGTATGCCGCGCAAGCCGCCATTGCCGCCGCCGCGCTGCCCGACGCTCCTGACGTTACGGACGGCTCAGGCGGCGTGAGGCGCCTCGGGTGGATGCGGCGGCCAGACGTACCGGTGCTAGCAGCGCTATTAGAGAGACTGTGCGACGTGCCGGCGCGACGCGGGCGCGAGAAGCTGCTGCCGCTGCTGCTAGAGTGGGACATGCGGGCGGATGCGTTGGCGGAGGGGGCTGGGACCTCAAGAGGGTTCAAAAGCGAGGGACAAAAAGTCGGCAGCGGTGCTGGGATCGAGTTCACGGTCGCGGCTGTTACCAAGGTGGGGCGGTGCAAGTTGAAAGCGCCTGAAACCCGTGTTGAAATGGCTTGGAACCCGTTTCGAAAGGGCTTGAAACCCGTGTTGACTGCGCCTGATTCAGCGCTCGTAACTGTAATATGATGATATGCTTTCAAGTGTTGCTTTCAATTTAATTTGCGCCTCTGTACCAAGGTTGCGGGAAACAAGGGCGTCGGCGCCCCCTGGCGGTACCTGTTGGAGGTGGCCGCCGCTGACCCGGCGGAAGCGGCGGCTGTGGCGGTAGCGGTCACGGCCGCCAAAGCCACGAAGGTCGCGGCGAGAGCGGCGGCGAAGGCGGCAGCAAAGTCGGGTGCGATCTCGGAAGGCAAAGATTCTGACCCCGACGCTGCTGTCGCTGTCACGGGCAGGGGCTTACACTCGTTCACCTCTCAGCTCAACTTGAGCGTTTTTTAGGGGATAGGGGGTGCGCGTAGGGGGTGTGTAGCCCGTGTTAATAGGGTGTTAGGGGGTGTGTAGGGTGTCTTCTTGTGACTGACACGGCTCAAGTTGAGCTGAGAAGCGGACGAGTGTAAGCCCCTGGTCACGGGCTCTGAGATTGCCCAGGACCTCGAGTTTTTGGCCAAGCACTCCCAGTTCCGCAGCGTGCGAATGCAGCTGGCAAGGCCGTGGCACGTGCTGGTTACCAAACTAAGCTGAGCCGATTTTGTCCCTGGCCCCATGATGCTTTTGCACGTCAGTGAAGCTGTGATGAGAACCAGTGTAAGGATTCAGTTCGATCGAAATCAGAATTTGCCCACACGAATGAGCACCCAATTTCCCTACGCGTACAATCGGAGCACGCAAATGAGAAATCCTTGCACTGTTACTCGACGAAGAACCCGCCGTGCGCGTGTACCGGTACGCAAATAGTGTCTGTTCTCACAGGCAAATAGACTGATGTAGGGAAATTGGGTGCTCCAACACCCGATTACGATCGAACTGAATCCTAATCGTTCGAGGCCCCGAGATGCTTTATGCAGGCAGGTCAGGGTGGGTTAAACCGAGTGTCTCGGCCGTGGCAGGAGGTGCGGGACACGTGCGCGGAGCAGGTGAGCGTGTTCGAGAATCCACCGCCGGTGGGCAGCAGCCAACCGACCAAGACCATGAAGGAGCCAGTCGTGGCGCCCACGCCCACGGTGGTGACGCCGCGGGTAGGGCCTGACAGACCATGCCTGCCACAGGTTCAGGGTTTAGGGTTTAGCTGCCTATGCTATGACAAAGTGCGTGAAGCCACTTAGACACTTAACAACAAGTAGTACTAAGTAGTGCAAATGGAGCGTTCTGATTGGTCGAGCGGGCACTAAGTAGCACTAAGTCTCACTAAGTGTCTAAGTGGTTTCACGCACTTTGTCATAGTGTCTGCCACGTTATCCTCCACATTGTAGACCCTCGTTGATTGAGTTGATTTGCATCATATGACGTGGCGAGCATTATGTGTCAGGCCCTAGCTGGAGCGGACACCGCGGCGCGAGCGGTCGCCGGGGCAGGCCCCTATCACGGGCTTCATGCGGGGGCGTAAGCCTGGGGCGTGTGGGGCGGGGGGGGCGAGCCCGATGGCGGGGGCAGCGGGGGCGGGGGCTGGGGCTGTGGCGAGGTCTGGGGAGGTGGGGACAGGGGCAGCAGCGGGGGCGGGAGCGACGCCGGCTCCGTTCACACCCGCCATAAGCGCCGCCGCTACCACCGCCGTTGCCATCACCGCTGCTGCCGCCGCTTCCACCGCCGCCGCCCCCGCTGCGACTGCCGCCGCGTCATCCCCCATGTCCGTCGGGTCGGACGGCTCCCCTGCCGTTGCCGCGGCATCCCCGCTGTCCGCCCGGTCGGACGGTTCTGAGGACCTCCTATGCTCTGGCCTATTCCCCGCAGCCCGTCGCAACGAGAAGAAACCACCATGCGATGACACAGCTGTCACCTTGGCGGCGGAGGTGGAGGCGCGGCAACCATCCAGCGATGACGCAGTTGGCAAATGGGCGGAGGAGGCGAGGGTCGCCGCGTCCTTTGACTCACCGCAGGAGAACCTTGACAACTCGTTCGCGCAGGATAACCGCGACAGCTCGTTCGTCTCCCCGCCGCCGCCTCGCGGGCTGCCGCGGGAGATCCTCGACGACTCGTTCAACTTCGACTCCCCTTCACCGAGCGGGGCGCCGCAGCATCCCGGGGTGGACGTGGCGAGAGTTGCTGCGGCATTCGATTCCCCGCCGCTGCCTCCGCCGCGCGGGGTGGCGCAGGCAGGGGCTTACACTCGTCCACATTTCCAGCTCACTTACGCACTCGCTGTGGGACACACTGGGTGGTTTCAGGGTTGTAGTGACAAAGACGGCTTAGGTTGACCTGGAAAGTGGACGAGTGTAGGCCCCTGGCCGTAGGAGAACCTCGACAACTCATTCGGCTCCCCACTGTCAAAGCGCCGCGTGGCGCCGCAAGGCAATCGTAACACCTCATTCGCCTCCCCGTCCCGGCCGCTGCGCGGGGCGCCACAGCATGACCACTCGTTTGCTTCCCCGTCGCCGCTGCGCGGGGCGGCGCTGGTGACCCGTGACCGAGACGACTCAGTGGTGGACCTACTCACACCCATGTCTGTCCAGTTGGCCTCCTCCGCCACTCCCGCGTCCATCGCGGCCTCCGCCACTCCCATGTCAATCGCGGCCGCCACTCCCATGTCACTCGCGGGGGCAGGGGCGTCCGGATCCGGAATGGAGGGGGCTTCCGGATTGGATTCCGCGCGTCGCCATGACGCGAGAGCGGGAACGTCCACTGCGGGAGCTTCAGCCCCGCCCGCCGCCGGATCCGGAATGGGTCTATCGCTGGCGTATGACGCGGTGGCGGGGGCGTCCGGATTGGGTTCCCCGAGTCGATATGACGCGGCGGCAGGGGCGTCGACTGCGGGGGCGGAGGCGGAGGCTTTTGGATTGTCATCCCCGTTGACATCACCCACGAAGCGCACGAGGCAGGGAGGCGTCAAGACTTCGACTAAGAGTCCGGCCAAGACTGCATACGGGAGCGGCGGGCGCGGTGGCGGCAGGGCCTTACACTGGTCCACTTCTCACCTTAATCTGAGCCTTATTTGTCACTGAAAATGCCAATAAATACCCAGTGTATCCCTCAACAGGTGCTCAGGTCAAGCCGAACAGTGGAAGAGTGGACGAGTGTTAGCCCCTTGGCGGAGGAGGGCGTGGCGGGCGCGGGTGGCGCGAGCGGTCACCGCAGCAGAATGCCATCACGGGCTTCTTCCTCAGCCCACCAGCAAAGCCGCCGGCCACCCCGGCCACCCTGGCCATCCCGGCCGCCCCCGCCAGTGGGAACTTCTTGAGCCCCGTTAAGCTGGCCACCACCGCCACCGCCGCCCCCAACACCGGGAACACCATCGATCTCCTCGACAGCGATGACGACGAATAGTCAGAGGATGAATGGGTAGCAGGCGGGGGTGGATGAGGAGAGGAGCAGGAGGCGTCAGCGGAGGAGGAGAAATGGGGAGCTTAGGAATCGGAACGTTGATGATATGATACACTGACGAGCACGGGGGCGCAGCAGTCGTGATCGTTGTAGATGATTGATAGATGAAAAATGTATGCTGCGGCTCTAGTGAAATAAGATAGACATCAAATTGAGTATCTTTGAGGTGTTAAGGGGGTAGAATAATGCGTGCTGTGTGCGTAACTGCGTATGTGTGAAGACATCATATGATCGCGAAGATTCTTACACGTTCTCAGCGCCGCCCCCGACCGCCTCGCCGCCCTCTTCGTCGCCGTCGAGGATCTCCTCTATGCATTGCCGCAAGTTGAAGTTCAAAGCAAAGTTTGAAATCTGTTCATCATATTTCAGCTTCAGGCGCGGTCAACATGGGATCAACTTGGGTTCAAGCGCTGAAACTAAGCGGTAAGCGCAGTTCACCCGAGCTCAACATGGGTTCAACCTGCTCCGCCCTACCTCCGCGCTGAAGCCGTGCCCGATGTCGATGGGGCCCGTCTCGCCATCGCCTGACGCCTTGGCCGCGCTGAAATCCTCCGCCTCCGCCTTCTGTGCATAAAGCCCACCGAGCTTGGAGAACATGTTCCCGTAGAGCTTGGACGCCTTTTTGTCCTCCGCCGCCTGTAGCTTCGCAATGCGCTGCTTAAGCAGCCGGCCCTCGCGGTGAGTCGCATCCTTCTCCTCTAGACAGGGACAAGAGCAAATATTGCCCGCCACGTCATCTTCATACTCATCGACACGCATTTTGAAGTATCATTGCTCCAGTCAAATGACGTCCTATGACGTGACGCCTGAGACGTGGCGAGTGTTATTCAACACAAGTGCCTGGTATGAATTAGGTACCACAGGCAGTATTTGGTACTACCTGTACTGTAGTACCATGGAGTTTAGGGTTTAGGGTTTAGGGTTTAGGGTTTAGGGTTTAGGTTTGGTGATTCGGCCAACAGTAAATTTCTTTCGGTCAATCCAGGTACTGTAAAGGTACCAGAGCAGACTTAGGCACAGGACCTACCAGAAGCTTCTTGACGTCTGCCCTGGCCTCCTCCAGCTCCTCCACCTCCACCGCAGCCTGTGCGCGGCGGTACAGCGCCTTCTCGTTGGACCCCTCGATGTCCAGTGCCTTGCCCGCCTGCGTCTGCGCCTTGCGCCAGGGACCGATGGATAGTGCTCGCCGTGTCACGGGATGCCAGTCTCAAGAAATAAGGCTTCAAAATACGTTTGATGACGTGGCGAGCACTATCCATCAATCCCTACTGACGGATAGTGCTCACCACGTCATGGGATGCCATTCAACTCAAGAAACGAGGGTCCAAATTCGTTTGATGGCGTGGCAAGCACTATCAATCAGTCCTTACCTTGCGCCAGTCCTTCCTCTTGAGCGCCACTGCCGCCGCGTTCAGAAACAGCGAGAGCTTGAGCGCACCGCTCTTCACCTTCTCCTCGTCCGAGAAAGCCTGGTCGTGCTCCACACACCTGTGATGAGATAGAGCGAGAGATAGAGCGAGAGCTTCAGTGCGCCAGATATGGTCCAGGGCAGAGGATGCCCTAGAGGACGATGGGTGAACAGTCACACCAACCCATGCACACCAGGTCAGGGGAGTGCACTGGAACACTATGGCAAACAGTCAGACCAAGCATCACCGGGGGTGAACACTGCGTCGCCCAGACGTTGAAAATACAGCCAGGGCTACTGCGCGATCCTCCACGTACCTGAGAGCCTTCTCATACTTGTTGGTGGCCAACTTGAAGCGACCCGACATGAGCGCCTCGTTACCAGCAACCTTCAACCAGGTGGCGGCGGTGATCTTCTCAGCGCTGTCCATGGCGTAGGGGCGCAAGTTGATTGAAAGCAAAGTTTGAAATCAATGTATCGCATTCAAGGTTCAAGAGCTGGATCCGGGCGCTTTCAACTCAAGTTTCAAGCAGTGTACCGTACGCATGTTTCAAGGGCTGTGCGCAGGCGCTTTAACCACGGCCTTTACATTTTTTAGTGTTTGGGATTTAGCGTATAGGGCTTAGGGTTTAGGGTTTCGATGAGTTTAAACTTGCAGCACCCCACCATAGCGTACATCTCCTTCTGCTTCTCGAACGAATCCATGGTGACAGTGAAGACAACCGTGCCACCGGGGGGCACGGTCTTGAAACCAGCGTCGCCCGAATATAGGGTCGCCCGGATATTGCTCGCCTCGTCATAGAATGCAATTTGAGGGGTCGACCCGCCAATCATAGGATGGTGTTTAAGGTGCCTGACCGCCACGTCCATAGGGTGTCTGCTAACATCGGCAGTACGAAACCCACGAGTACAACCTGTATCTAGAGTAGGAGCTAAAGCTTCAGTCTGTGCCTCAATAAACGGGTTTCGTCAAGCGGCTCACGGTGTCAGTATTAGCATGGAGATGCATCGTTAGCGCGCGGCGCCGCGGCTTTTCAGCACACGGCGCCGCAGAGCGGCCTCAGAGCCCTTGCGCAAACAAGTTCTCGTCTCGTCATTCACCGTGAGCCGGGGTGGGGCCAAAACGTGTTCGTACGCAAGAACTGAGGTTTCAAAATGCGCGTCAACGATGTGGCACGCAATATCTGCCAGACCTATCGATCGCCACATCATAGGATGCCATCGTACTACTCGTAAAGAACCGAGGATCGTAAATGTGTGTCAAAGACTAGGCAGGCAACCTCCGCCAGGCCCATTACTCGCCAGATCACAGGATGCCATTGAAAGGAAAAAAAAAGGTTCGAGATGCCTGTCGATGATCTGATGGGACCCCAGTATCTGCCCGGCCTTACCGAAAGCGAAGTCAGCGGGCACAATAAGCTCCGCCGTCTCGCCCCTCTTCATTGTACCGCACCCCTCCTCCAGCCCGGGCGGGACCTGATCCTCGCAGACGGGTCATTGAGAGCGATCACTCGACCGAGATCGGAGCATGACTTAGGTTGAGCGTAAATGCTAATCCATACGTGCGGAGGAGGAGGAGAAGAAGGAGGACATTCAACGCGGGTCGAGTGCTTGTTCTCAATAACCAGGAGGAGGGAGGAGGGGGAGGAAGAGGAGGGGGAGGAGGAGGAGGAGGAGGAGGAGAAGGAGGAGGGGAGGAGGGGGAGGAGGAGGAGGAGGAGAAGGAGGAGATTCGTACGAGTGCTTGTTTTCAATCGCCCCCCTGCCTCGCCCATGGTGAACTCGAAGCCTGGCATGTTGTCCACCACCTCGCCGGTCTCAAACACCGCGGTAGTGTACGAGATGACGCACTTGGCGCCTTCGTTGGGCACATCATACCCGCTGCCCTCGATCACCGTCTTCTTGGTACCCTGCTCGTCGCAGATGGTCTGATAGTAGGGCCGGGTATCAAACCCTCCACGTTACAGGAGGGTCTCAAGTGGTGTGTGTGTTGTGCGGTAGTCCATTCTTCAGTTCAGGTCTCCAAACTCAAGAATATCCTCACAGACTAAGAAGCGTCGCATCTTTCTAAATCACCAAATTTGCTGGCATAAACAGGATGGACCGCTTTCGGGAATGACAATGCATAAACCCGCTCTCGGTCTCAGGTCTCGGGTTTCAGGGCGGGGCGCCGGTACTAGTACCAGGCCGACGATGACGCGCCAGACATGCGAATGACGCTCGCCTCGTCAGATGGCGTCCTATAACGCAAGAAACGAGGGTTGGCACGCGGCTCTTGGTGTCAGTATTAGCATGGAAATGCATCGTCAGCCCGCGGCGCCGCGGCTTTTCAGTGCGTGACGCCGCATAGTGGCCTCAGAGCCCTTGCGCAAACAAGTTTTAATCTCGTCATCCACCGTGAGCCAGGAAAAAAACCAAAAAACCAAAAAACGAGGCGAGCATCAGTTTCGTTGTCACAGAATCGATGGACTCTCCTCTCCGTGACAAGCGTCAGCCCGGATGATTTGGTCACATGGCCATGAACCTTGATCGAGGGGTACTTCCTCTTTACGAGCCTTTAATCCCCGGCAAAGCCCGAAGTGGCAAAGCTTGAGCTCCTTTCTCAAACCAGGTACCTTGAATTGAACTCAAGAAACGATAGTTATCATGGACAGATCAGCGAAGCAAGTTTGGCGAAGAAACAACTACAGAGCCATACTTTCTGGCTCTGCGGCGAATTAGAATCTCTCAAGATGGGAATTCTTGGAAAATAAGTACCGGGGACTCATCGGCCCTGCCTCCACTTTCTTCCAGCTCTTGAGGGTGATCTTGACATCCGCCTCCGCACCTCCGGTCGTGAGGGTCCACCGCTCACATCTGGCCGTTTGCTCATAGTACATCCAACACAATGAGGGGCGGGGGAATGACACTCGCCGCGTGATCGTGAGTCATGCAACTCAACACACGAGCGTCATCTCAATTGCGGTGGAAGATGCGGTGGCAAGCAGGTACCTACCAGTCGCCGCGTCATTGGATGCCAAGCAATTCAACGATGAAAGACTGAAACATATGGTCAGTCCGCTCAACCGGCTTATTTAAGCCGATTTCCAAATTATCCCCGAACTTTGGATCTCTTTTTCGCGTATGGGCATTTCAGCAGGGATACCTGATCGCGCGCCCATATCTGATCGTTCTGGCCCACATCTAAATTGCCCCCTGAACGATCAGATATGGGCGCGCCATCAGATGTCCCGAGTGAAATGCCAATACGCGAAAACGAGATCCAAAGTTCGGGGATGATTTGGAAATCGGCTTAAATAAGCCGGTTGCGCGGACTGATGGTGGAGGATGACGTCGCCAGGTAATTCATGCTCGCCGCTTCACTAGTTATCCACTGAGCCCCACCTATGGTGACGCCGGGCAGGCCGTCGAGGTACTCGCCCGTCATCTTGATGACCGCGCTCTCCCCCTCCTTCATCTTCGGCAGCACCAACTTGAGGCCGGCGAGTAGCGTCGGACATATCGCAGAATCAATTAGGGGTGTATTAGGGGTGTATTGCAACGGATGTGTTATGGATGTATCATGGGTTCATGATGGGCGTATTGGGTGTATTGAGAGTGTATTAGGGGTGTGTTAGGGGTGTATTAGGGGTGTACCAGGGGTGTATCACGGTGCAATGAGCCCTGCCCGCGAAAGGCGCGCGCCGGACGACGAATTCCGCCTCCGTCTCGGGCACGACCTTCCGGCCGTCGGTCAGGGGCTTACACCCGTCCACTCTTCGATTTCACTGTAACCGCTTTTTCAGGGATAAGTTCGGTGATTATGTGGTTTTAGTAACGAAGAACGGCTCAGGTTGAGGTGAGAAGTGGACGAGGGTGAGCCCTTGCCGTCGGGCGCGGTGACAGAGTACTCGACAGTGACCTCGTCAATGTCCTGGCAGCAGGGTCATTGAGAACAAGCACTGGAACTGAGATCGGACTATGCAGTTCTGGTGGGGGGGGCAAATGAAGATCTGGATTTGGCTGAGTTCATAGACGGTCGCTCATATGAATTACAGTGTAGATCAGCCTGCCGTACACGGCAGGCTGAGAAATGTATTGGCCATGGTCTATTAACTCAACGATCGTGACCAGACTGCGCCACGCGCCATCTCCATTTGCCCCCCACACCAGAACTGCATAGGACGTGCCCGCATGACTTACCTTCTAACTCTCAAGCAGCGCACGGACTCGGTTCGTCGATTGAACGTCGGTGGAGTGCTTGTTCGCAATGACCCCCCTGCCTTGGGAAACGTGTAGCCGTGGCCCTTCTTGAGCGTCTTAGAGCGGACGCATCCGCCGTCGCCGAACATGTCCTTGTCGGACGTCCAGCTGAAGAGCTCCACCTCGAACCAGGGGCTTATCACTCGTCCACTTGCCGGCTCAACGTGAACCGTATTCTCGGTAATACCCAATGAAACACCCAACAAGTCCCGCAAAAAGTGCTGACGACAAGCCGAAAAGTGGACGAGTGTGAGCCCCTGGTGCACGTGAGCCGTTTTTGTTTCTGAACCACCCGACATTCCCCACAAACAGTGCTAATGTTGAGCAGAGCGGTGGACGAGTGGAAGCCCATACCTCGAACTGCAGCGTGGCCGCCGCGGGGATGGTGGGCGGGGATCCGCGCGCACCGTACGCGTAGTCGGGCAGGCACGTCAGGAGGCACTTCTCGCCCTTGAGCATGGACACGATGCCCTAGCCCTACGGCCATACAGCTAATGCTCGCCACATTGAGTGATGCGATGTAACTCGATACACGAAGGTCTAGGGGCCACGCCACGTTATATGAAGCCATTTACCTCAATTAATGAGGTTCTAAATACGGGGGCAGGCCGAAAGCCTGCTGCCTCCCTATACACGCAGAAGTGTCTCTCTCGAGGTTCAACAATGTGAAGCATGACGTGGCAAGCAATATCCGCAAGGCCTCACCTCGTCCCATCCCTTAATGACCTGCCCCACGCCCACGGTGATCTTGAATGGGTCGCCGCGGTCCACTGAGCTGTCGAACTTGGATCCGTCCATCAGCCTACCCGTGTAGTGTACAGTGACCGCAGGGCACGGCCGTACACACACCTCCTGTGGTTGCTCAACTTACAATGCGTCGTAAAGATATCAAGTTCACATGACTTAGCTGTATAAGCAGCTTCCAGGTCCTAGGATAACGCGCCCCGGGGTTCTATGAAGTACGAGCAACTAGTACACTATGGTACCGGTCTGGTGAGTTGCTTGTCAGATGTACTCGTTAGCCAGGTACCAAAGATAGTGTACTGGCTTCTTCATTGAATTACGGGGTGCGGCGTCCTGTGACATAAAGAGTGAGCTAGGATACATGTAGGTGTACAGGTAAGTGGTCTGAGGGACCGGAAGGGGCGATATGAGCTGCAGAGGGAACGGCATGCGAGGCCCTGCCTCGTCACCCTTCTCTGGGCGTGTGTCGCCAGTGCCCTTCACCAACACCTTCTTCATGATGCCCCCGATCTTAGGGCCTGGCGGATATTGATTGCCACGTCAACCACAGCACATTGAACCCTCGTCTCTTGAGGTGAATGGGGCCCTATGACGTGGCAAGCAATGTCCTGCAGGCCCTACCCGTCCTGCTTCAGGGAAACATCCTTCTCCTCATCAACCTCCATGTCCGTGTATTCCATCCCCTCCGGCACATCGCTGTCGCTCGACTCAGCGCCGCCCTCGGCGTCCGAGTCTTGGTCGTAGCCGTTCACGCCCATCTCATTGAGCTGCGACATGAGCTCGCCGTTCTTGTCCAGGTCCTCCATCTTGCTCATGGCGTCCATTGCTCTGAGGAGGAAGGAGAGTGGGGGAGAGGCAAGAGAAGGGGAAAGAGTGAGGAGAGTGAGGAGAGCGAGAAGAGCGAGGATGGGGAGGAGATGGAGGAGATGGAGGAGAGAGGAGAGACAGAGGAACGAGAGCCGAGGGAGGCGGGAGGAGAGAGGGGAGAGCAGAGAGGAGAGAGGACTGAGTGTGCGGTGAGACCTGTGGGCGAGAAGGTGCCCAGCGGCGGCGGTTGTGAGATGTTCGATCGCCAAGTTTTCGCCGATCGTCGAAAGTGCCCAAAAGCCATTACGCGTAACGCGCGGACGTGGGTGACGGCAGATGGGCGGGGCGGCGAGCGTGGGCCTCCTCGCATCCGTTTCGTTAGAGTGCGGTGAGACCTGTATGGGGGGAAGACATGTGTGACGTTCTCCAACTCGACGATCGCCGAAAGCGAAAGTGCCCAATATTTTCGCTTCACAGCGCGGACGTGAGTATGCGGAAGCACGGGGTGGCCGTTGCATCGCACCTGTTTGGGTCGCTCTGTGCGAGTGCTGGAAAGCGCCGGTGCGCAGTGTGGATCACGGTGCGTTGTTGTGTGTACGGCCCGCCCGCCGGCGGTGCTCAAAAAGCGCGCGGTCTCGCCGGAGAAACCCGTAACCCTAAACCTTACTAACTTTACACGCACTCAAGTCGTATAATAACTCTGAGAAATCCTAAACTCTGACCAGGTGGACGTCCCGGCAGCGCCGCGCCGGCAAGGCACACCCACAAATTCTGCGGCGCGCAGCCGCGACGCACGGTTGCCCAGCACGTCTCGTCTATTGAAAGTAGCCATGGCGGCGGCGGCGCAGCTGAGCCACGCGGCGCTCCATGGTGGCCGGCTCGCGCCACGGGGCGCTCGCTCCGCGTCGCGCGCCACCCCTACCCTCGCCGGGGCCACCCCCATGCCCGTCGGCGGCGGCGCCGGCCTCGTCACTCGGCAGGGACCAATGGATAGTGCTCGCCACGTCATCAAACGGACTTTGAACCCTCGTTTCTTGAGGTCGATGGCATCCGCGCCTGTGACGCGGTGAGCACTGTCCAT
>Ga0307489_10001290_pt1 | contig 16395 bp, 29 predicted proteins | sample SB12metaG_FD_202247 | JGI IMG/M metagenome (GOLD analysis project Ga0307489, IMG submission 202247) | Sea-ice brine microbial communities from Beaufort Sea near Barrow, Alaska, United States - SB 1.2 | ecosystem: Environmental > Aquatic > Marine > Coastal | place: USA: Alaska | collected...
GGCGAAGAGGACGGCCTCGGCGACGAGGAAGACGGCCAGGACGGCGGCGGCGAAGACCACGAGCACCCGCACGCCGCGCGAAGGGTGCAGACTGTCTTTTGGGGGCGCCATCGTTGGCGGTTGAGAAACCGGGGAGGGGCGGGAGCGGCGCGGCGGAGCAGAGGGACCACTCTGCAGGTAGCTAAATGTGTGTGTGTTTTCCTCGGGCGCAAGGCCCGTGCGCCGATCAAGTTCGTAGCAGGACCTGCGACGCCGCGTATCCGCGCGTGCGGTGTGTCTCCATCGTTCCGGCATGCGGCATTCTCGTCTTTGCTGCCATGTCCGCGCAGATCCGGTGGGGGGTCACATCACATCGAGACACATCACCTCCACAGCGTGTTTTTTGGGACACTTCTTTTACGCGCTGATTGCGGCCGCCGCCGCGCGATTCGATCGCCTCGGACGACAAGAAGCTGTACAGACTCAGATATGCATATTTGTATGCGCCCCACAGCGCGTTAGCGCACAAAAACATAGTACAGCGTGAGTCGGCGCGCATCTGGCGCGTGAGCTCGAGCGAAATTGGATCAGGGGTTTATGTAGAAACGAGTGAAAAACGCTTGCGATGGCAGATCCACGGCGTAAAAACGTCGCAAACGTCTTGACGGCGGCACAAGAACGCCTCACATACGCGCCACGTCACGAGAGTCTCGCGCGACGCCTCGCATGTGGGCGCACCACTCTTAAGTACTACGCACGGCGCCGGCAAAGATGGCAGGTTTCCGTGGCGACGCGGAGGCGATTTGGCCGGTCGGACCGTCAAAAGCGCGAATAAACGTGTACCGGTACGCTACCACGGTATGGACTATTTTTCGGGCCTGTTCGAGCATCGCGCAACAAAATGATGAGTGAACCGCCGGGGCAAAACTGGAGGGATGAAATCACATGGGCGGCAAGTTCAAGTGTTGCTTCAGACATCTCCCCACTGTGTCGTCGCGCGTACCCCACTGCGTCGCCCGCCATTGCGCGCGCAATGTGCGTGGTGATGCGTGGGAACTGGAATTCTCGCGAGTCGTTTAGACCAAGAATGCCAGTCTATTCTCGTCGCGTCCAAGAAAATCACGTCCTCAAGTCCGACCGGATTTTGAACATTTTTACCAAAGCTAAAAGTCCGAAAAAACACGCTTTGGAGGTGATGTGGAGGCGTTTGACGAGTTATTATAACTCGTGAGTTCTTCATATGGGACACGATATGCGCGCCGCCGACGCCGTTGCGCCGAATCTGCGCCGCCGCCAGGGGAGCGTCGTCTCGTGAGCGAAACAGGCCTTTTTACCAGCGAAAGTACCTCCGCTGCCGGCGCGGCGCTCCGCCATGCCGCCTTGCAGATCGCAGTTTTACACACACACCAACTGGCGCCCTTCTTTCGCAAGACCTGACAAGTATTCTTGGAGGGGACGACGTATGGCGAATCGACGGTCTATTAACTCACAAAATCGACAACACTCTTCATTCACAACCCATAAGTCTGTGCCAGCGCGTCAGGATTGAGGGATAGGTACCAGGTACGCTCCGTGTATGGGATCGTCATGTTCTGTTCATACCACCTTGAATACATGGGAAAGTGGCGGAAAGTCTGCGACGAAAACGAAGACAGCTGGCGAGATTCCGTTTTCGCTCTCGCCTGTGATTGGTCGATATCGTTTTCGTTTCGTTTTCGTTTCGTTTTCGTCGCAGACTTTCCGTCACTTTGTCATAGCGATACCCATTAGAACATCGAACTCAAGCAAGGTTGGGCGAGATTAGTACTAGGCGGAGGAATCGCCCGGGAATCCCTCGTGACGGAAGGTTTTTGCTTTTGCGCGGCGCGTCTCTTACCAGTGCAACCGTGTCCCAACTGTAATGACACTCACCGCACTTGCCGCATCCATATCCCATCCATTCACCTACCTTCCACCTCCCAACCACCTCGCATCCACCTCCCGTCTACCTCTCGTGCATCTCCCGTGCAACATTGTGTCCGTCACACAGTCAATGTTCACGTTGTGTGACGCTGTGACGCCATGCATGTTGGTACGAATGCCTCTTGCGATGCTCCGTGATGTCCGTCACACGGCTGTATCAATTTTTGTGACCCGCATGTACCGATCAATGCCAAACCCGAGGAAGGCTTGAGGGCAGTGGCGGCTCCAGGTGACGGCGGTGGCTTTTAACATCAGCACCCTATATGTGTCAGACTGGTGTTGACTTGTACTTGGGGCGGCGGCGGAGGGCGCCGACCGTGTCAGTGCACATCGCGAGGGGGCATCGGAGTGAGGGATGGACAGGGGTGGTGAGGAGGATTTACCGGGATTTGCCGCTGCGGCGGGACGGACGGGAGCGGTGCCCACCCGGCCCGTGATTAAATGTTGTTAGCGACCTGTAACCATACAGGTAGGGCGCTGAGATTGATCGTATTTACGCGCATAAAGTGCTGTCAGATTAGGTTCCAACGACTAAGTTCACGCCGCGCAAGGCGGTGGCTGCCAGTCTTATTTAATTAATTACCAACCGCAATGTGGCGCCGCCGCGCGGGGGAATCCGGGAGTGTGAATTGCCGCCGCCGCCGCCGCTGCCGCTCTTCGGGGTCGGGACGGTTTCCTCCCATTTATCTCCCATCCACCTCCCATCCACCTCGACCTTGAGACAATAGGGTATTTCAGGGAGCTTCAGGGAGCTTCGGAGAGCTTCAAAAAGCTTCCGGGAGCTTGAAGCTGTCAACAGGTCTTGCTGATGGGTTAAACCGATGAGGCATGGGTACAATTATTTTTCAACTGGCAAGGGCGGGGAGCCAGACCTGGCGGGGCCTAGCAGATGCTGCTCGCCACATCGTAGGATGCCGTTTAACTCTATAAAAGAGGGTTTAAAGTGCGTTGGATTGGCCGCTACGCTCGCCGCAGCGATCCTGGGGCCGGAGGAAGCGTTGGGCGAGGCGCTCACGTAGAGCCTGACAAATATTGCCTCCCAAGTCATTTGATGCCGTTTAACTGACCAGACGAGGGTTTGAAGTGCGTCGGATGACACGGCGAACATTATCTGCCAGTCCCTACGCCGTGGCTCGCTTGCGGCGCCGCACTGTCCGTGCGAATACCGAACGCCGTTGCACGATGAAAGTGCAGGCACGTGTGCCATGTAATGCTACTTATTTCAACTCTATGCGCTGTTGCATGGGCGGCTGCAATTATTTCCAGTCTCAGGTAGGCTATGATTCGGTAGCTCGGGATGCGTTTTTTTTCAGTCGCAGCCAATCAACTTTTAAACGGTCGCGCTCCCCAATACCAACCCTGGCCCGCTCAACAGTTACGTGCAATTGCGTTGAACCACGTGGGCCAAAGCGGAAGCCTGGTGCCTCCTCATACACGCTGACGCGTCTCTCTCTCTCTCTCTCTCTCCGGTGTTGTCCCGACGTCCTTCAAATTGAAAGTTTCTTCGCTTGAAGACATTGATATCTTGGGCGTCTCAACAATTGCATCTCTCTCTCTCTCTCTCTCTCATTTACATTGAGCTGAATACTGCACGAATCACGCCGACGAAGTCATCGATGGTGGGTTGGGGAGCGGTGGTGGTGCCGGTATTGGCGGTGCCGGTTTTGACGTTGGTGTCTTCACCCGCCGCCTGATCAAAGCACGGGCACCAGAGGTCATAGTCCATCCAGTAGGGGCGCACTGTTGCAATAATAGGCCAATTTGGGTATATTGCCATGCGGAGTCGCATGCAAAGCGTCTGCGCTCAGCGCGGGAATGCGGCAGCAGGTTGATTGCCCATACAGAGTTGCACGCAAAGCCTCGGCGCTCGGCGCGGGAAACAATGAACCGAAACCAGCCTACCGGCCTGTTTAAACTATGTGTCCGTCTGAAAGCCCAACTAGATGAACACTTAGACACAGTTCATCGTACTGTAGTAGTTGCAAGCGCTGCATCCAGGCGTTTGTGCATCACGGCTCTCTCCGTGCACTGCTGCTCCTGTCCCTACCATGGTGTAATCCGCCCCGATCTGAACCGACGTGGCGCCGTCGCACCCGCCGCTTCTGGTGCCGTCAGCAGCGGGGTAGAACGCCTTACACCAGGGGCTCAATCTCAATACACTATTCGGCTTTACGTGAACACTATTTGTGGGATTCGGTGGGTAACTATAGGGTCTCCGTGTCAAAAACGGCTCAGTTTGTGCTGAGAAGTGGACGAGTGGAGGTCCCCGCCTTGCACTCAGCGAGGGTGGCGGGCCCAAAGCACCCGTTCAGGAACGGTGCCTCGGTCCAAGGCCTGGCAGATACTGCTCGCCACGTCATAGAGTGCCGTTTGACTCTGAAGGCACCAGACTTCCGCACTGCCTCCCTATGTCAGTATACAGCATACCCTACCGTGTCCTGCGCGTGGTAGTGGTAGATCGTGGAAGCCGTGATGTCACCAATGCTGGAGCTGGCCGGCACGTAGGGCCCGGCAGAAACTTGGTTATTACGATTTGCTGATAGCTCCAATCACACAGACCCCTATACCACCTTTCGATGAATCCCCCCCCCTTATCAGCTCAAACGTCGGACACGAAGGTACCAGCAGGGAAGTGTGTTGACGGACGTTGTGAGTAATTTCTGCGGGGCTCTACCGGCACGGGCCCGGTGTGGCCGCCGCACGCATCGAGGTCCGTCGGCCGCGTCGCAGTCGTCTCATATTTACCGTAAAGGGGTCGGCCGTCGAGCAGCATGCCGGTGAGTGTGCTGTGCCCCGTGGCGGTGGAGTCGTAGTTGCAGGCCAGGTCCGTGTGGAAGTGGTATGGCCTCGCGTGTCCGCCACAAGCTAGGGACTGACGGTCATTGCTCGCCAGAGTGGCAAAATATGATGTGGTCATCCTGTCTACAAGATCACAAAATGACATGGTCGATGTGGATGATGAACATGAGATGGCAGTATCGATGTGTACGATGACCATATCGTTATGGGATCTTGTTACTATGCTTGAATCAATCAAGAGGAAACAAAATATCAAAATGTGTTTAATGACGCGGCGAGCATTATCCGTCCGTCCCTGCCGCACGCGTCCATGAACAGCTCCGTCAGGACCGTTCCCGTTTTGCACGACGCGAACAGGCCCGCCTCGCACGCCCCCACGTCCATGCCAGCCGGGCAGTACCCCAAGGACCAGGGCCTCGCCAAATGTTGCACGTCACTTTATAGAATGCAAACTTACAAACCAACCAACGCTCAAATGCGTTGGATGTCGTGGCGAGCAATACTGCCAAGACCTACAGATGACCAGAGCTGAAAAGTACCTCAAGGTGAGCTGGAAAGATATTCTTAAGCACGTATGTTGGCAACGCCCTACCGAGAATGTCTGGGTAGAGGAATCGTAGCAGGGGTACGGCGGTCTGGTGTTCTGCGTGCCCTGCGCGCTGCCCGTGGGTGTGGTGCCGAAGCCCGCCTCGAACGGGCCGTATATGAGCTTGAAGTCCGTAGAGTACCCGATGGTGCCCGGCGTCCAGGGCCGTAGTTCCTCCATCGATACGAGTGGTTGTCGCAAACGGGCGGAGGAGAGCGAAACACACATGACGGCTGAGCCCGTCCCCGCGCGCTTTCGTGAGTTGACCTGATCTGACCCACTGTTATACCTCAGAGATGCTGAAGTACCAGCAAAGAAACGCGTATCCTGTATGCACAGGAAGAGAGCAGAGAGATGCTTCCGCGTGCATATGGAGGTACCAGGCTTTCGCCCGGACCCCCAACATAGGTGGACCGCCGTCGGGGAAACGACCCTGCCAGCAGCGGTGAAGGGCCGGGGCTTGTGGCCGAGGCGGCGGGGAACGTGATGCCGTTCCATGTGCCCGAGGACACCCCCGTCTCGCTTTCGAACGTGAGCGCGGCGAGGCAGCGGGCGGGCGCGGCCAAGAGTGCGACACTGGCGAGTAGTGCCGCGACACCGTGGCTGCAACGCGCCATCGTCGGGTGCCCTCACGCTTCCGGACTGCGGAGTCGCACACGTGCCGTGAGAATGGCACGGTTAGCGACGTCCGCGCCCGCTCGTTGCGCATAAAACGTAACGTCTTCGCAGGCGTTTTGCTCCCCCGAGGCGAGGCGGATGCAAGACTCCCCCTGACTCCCTCCGAGGTGCAAGCAAACCATTTGACCATTGGCCACGCTGCCATGGCACCGCCGATCGACCAATCGCATAGGGACATCGGGGATGGTCCTCATGCATTGAATGTTGCCCCGTCAGGCCCTCGCACGCTGACTCCCCCGCTTCCGCTCGGCACCCTGCTGACGTGGCGTTTCCCGCGTTTATTCCATTTATCGACGCGTGAGAAGATCTCACGGCGGCACTCGCCCCACAACTCACGACGCTGTGCCCCGGTCGGGACTCCCTCCTGTCGCGAGAACTTGCGTAGTCCCGCGCGCGCCCCGTACCATCCACCCATCACCCGCGGCAGGCTTCACACCACCGGCCAAATGAGTGTCTCGTCAGCTTCCCTTTTTTTAGGCGCGAGCCCAGTCACCCCGGGCATCGCGCGTCGAAGGATCTCCGCCCCGCGCCCCCACACCCACTCCCCGCCTCCGAGTCGACGGACCTCCGCCGCGCGCCGCGTGTCCCCCCACTCGAGTGGCCGGGCCACGGGGGAAGGCGCGGTAGGGTCTGGCAGCTGTTGCACATTGCTCGCCACGTCCTCCATTTCATTTTCAGATTTGAACCCTCGTATCTTGAACGAAACGGCACCTGACGTGGCGTGCAATAATGTCTGCCAGGTCCTACGGCACGGCGGATGCGGGAACACCGGGAGGAACACCGACGGTGCCGGAACACCACACCGGGACGTACGGGAACACCGGCACTCACACAGGCACCCACACCGGCACACCAAGACCAAACAGTCAGCATCAGCCACCGCAGAAGAGCAACAGCAAAAACAACGCCATTCCGCGGCCATCCCCCGTGTTCCCAGCGCCGCCAGCCAAGATTGAGGAAGTGTCAAAGTCCGACATTCTCGGGTACGGCGCGACCTTGGACCCGTCGCACCCGGTAGGGCCTGGAGAATTTGCTCGCCGGTTGATAATAATTGGTTGATAATAATTGGTTGATAATAATTTTGCTTGCCGAGAAACGAGTGTTCAGTCAAGCGTTGGTTGACGCTGCAGACTTCATTGAGATGCGTTGGATGATGCGGCAGAGGATGACTGCCTGGCTTTAGCATCCGGGGTTCGGGGATGCCGAGTTCACGCAGCGCCGTTTGGATATCGCGGCCATCGCGAACCAGTACGTGGACGGCAGGGCCATAGGTTGCCGTTTAACTCGAGCCACAAGGGTTCAAAACGCGTGTCGAAGACGTGACGGGTCATGGGTCTGGCATATATTGGCCGCCATGTCGTAGGATGCAGTGTGATTCACGGAGCAAGGGTTCAGATGCGTTGGGTGACGTGGCGAGATAACTGCCAGGCCCTCGTGGACGGCATCCCCATCCCGCGCGTGGAGTACACTGAGAAGGAGCGCGAGACGTGGGCGAGCGTGTTGCGCACCATGCGGGTGCTGCACCCCGTGGTAGGGGGTGGTATGGAGAACATGCACTCGACCGACGGTCGTTGAGTCGACAAACCGGGTCCGCGATTGTGTAGCGTATGTTAAGTATGAGCCTGGGCGGTATTTCAGTAAGGTGTCCTCGTCCTCCTCATCCTTCTCGTCCTCCACGGCTTCCTCCTGGTGCTCCTCTTCCTCCTCCACGCGGCTATCTGAGCATTCACCCTCAAGGTGAGTCATGCACCGATCTCGGGTCGAGAGCTGGTTCTCTATGGCCTTTCTTCGAGGGTGCGTGCCGCGAGTACAATGCCGCGTTCCCCCGTTGCCAGTTCACCGAGGACGCGGTGCCGCAGCTGCAGGACGTCAGCGAGCGCCTTCACGCGGCAACGGGGTGGCGGGTGCGCCCCGCCGCTGGCCTGCTGCACCCGCGCGCCTTCCTCAACGGTGTGGCCTGACAGATACTGCTTGCCACGCCAGATTGTGTAGGATGCCAATGCCATGTTACTCAAGAGACGAAAGTTCCGCATGAGCTGGATTGCGCGGCGAGTGATAATGGGGATGCTGGATGACTGGGGGCAGGGTGAAAGCCTGGTGCCTCCTTATACATGCGGAAGTGTCTCCCTCTCCCTTCAAATTGCGCTGGACGACGTGGTGGGCAATGTCTGCCCGGCCCTGGTCGATGGCCTGGCGTTCCGCGTGTTTCACTCCACGCAGTACGTGCGGCACCACAGCGACCCCACGTACACCCCCGAGCCTGACCTGTGCCACGAGCTGCTGGTGGGGTGTAGCCAATTACCTCTGCCCCTCCTGCCACGTCACTGGCAGTCAGCTAATCACGTCAGCCCCTCCTGCCATGTCATTGACAATCAGCCAATCACATCAGCCCCTCCCGCCGCGTCAGTGACAGTCAGGTAAACCACATGATGTGTACCCTGTGACCACTGATGTGTGTACCGGCGGTGGACTTTGTCTGCTGGGCCACATTCCGATGTTCCTGAACCCGGAGTTCGCGGACACGGTGCAGGCCATCGGGCAGGCTAGCCTGGGCGCGCCGGACGACGACATCTGGCACCTGGTTAAGGTCAGGCCGGGCAGATGTTGCCCGCCACGACATCAAATGCATGTGAACCCTCAACGCTACTACACAAACTTGCTGCTCATGGCTTGCAGCGGTATTATCGACGGCTCCGGCATCTCGCCCCTCCCTGCACGTTGCACATCGCCCGTGTATTTGATTCAGCGCATGATTGATATGTTCCGATAGCGACGCTACTGTCGTTCATATGGTATTTTATGACGTGGCGGGCATTATCTAGCGGGCCCCTATGGCAAGGTGTACTGGTACACTGTGGAGTTCGGCGCGGTGCGAGACGAGGACGAGGAGGGCGGCGGAAAGCTCCCAGGGCAGGGCGCTGGGTAGGCCTGGCAGATATTGTCCGCCGCGTCATGTTGCCCGCCACATTACCCAGCGCAATTTGATCCTCGTGTTTTGAGTTGAGCCATCTTGTCTTGAGTCACGGGGTAGGCCTGGCGGATGTTGTTCGCCACGTCATTCCAACCCTCGTTATTTTAATTCTATGACGTGGCGAGCGACAGCTGCCAGGCTCTAGCGCGGGGAACAACGTGCGTTACCGCGCGTTCGGCGCCGGCATCCTGTCCAGCATCGCGGAGATGACCAACTTAGCAGGGCGATTATTGAAGTCAACCGCGCGATCGACACAGAATCTCCTCCGCATCATATGCGTTGTATGTATGAGCACTCACTATACGGGGGCCAAGGCGGAAGACTGGTGCCTCCTCAAGTCTTCATGCACGCTGACGCGTCTCTCTCTCTCTCTCTCTCTCTATCTCTCTCTCTGTCTCCTGGGCATTCACTCTGAAGGTAAGCCGAACGATCTCAGTTCGTGTGCTTGTTCTCAATGACCCTCCTGCCTGGTAACCGGGCGGGACGCGGACAACGGCGCGGCAGTGGAGTTTGTCGACATGAACCCTTTCTGCTGGCAGCCCCCGATGTCGTATAACAAAGGTAGGGCCTGACAGATTACTTCACAACTGCTACGCTAAGGTGGTCGATGTCTACACGTCTTCGTAGGTCCCAAAGAATTATCCTATTATAATAGCAACGGCACCATTCGCCTACCCGGGCTACCTAACTAGTTCAGGATCCCACCAGACGCAGAGGGCCTGTCTGATGTTGCTTGCCACGTCATCGGATGCCATGTAATTCAAGTCACGAATGTTCGAAATGCGTTGGATGTCGTGGCGCGCAATATGTGTCCGGCCTTACACCACGGGTGCCAGCAGCGGTACTTCGTGCTCGACCTTCAACGCAACTCTATACGGGAGTTCAGCCAATACATGGTTGAGCTGCACGCGCGCGGGCAGAGCCATGCGGACATCCTCCGAAGCGCTAGGATCAGGGAGGAGGCTCGTGTGGCGGGGACGAAGGGTTTGGGCGTCGAGGTGGACGTGTAGGTGGCAGGAACGGAGGATCGGGGCAGCGAGATCTAATCGAAGTTGAAAGCATCGAGGGTTGCGAATGCATGTCTGTTACCACGTCTAATACTATGTCCACTACTATGTTCAACACTATGCGCTGCTAGTACCATATCTGAGGTTGTTATGAAATGTACTATTAATTTGTAAACAGCTGTATGGGAGTAACCTCCCCGGGTCCGACGGGCAGCCGAGCTCCACCACCCACGACAACGCTTCCAGGTGCCCGCCCGCCGCGGCCCTCGAGACACATCCACTCATCCCACAGGCAGGCATGCTCCACCGTCCGCCCACAACACATCCAGGTGCCCACCCTCGCCCCGCCCCGCCCGCCCGGCCTCGAGACAAATCAAGAAAGGAGGGCACAATATGCGTTGGATGACGTGCCGAGAAATGTCTGCCAGTCCCCCGCAGGAGGGACGCGCGGGGCTCAGCACGCGCTGCCACTGGCGGCGGTGTCGGGTCACATGGTGCAGGGGCACGAGGGGCGCATCGCGCGTCTGGAGGGGGCGTTGCGGCGGGGGGCGGCGCGGGACATGTAGACAGATAGGATCCGGCTTCATTGTTAAATCATAAGTCTTTCGAGTGTGCTACTGTAGAGTGTGCTAGCGTTATGTGGAGCCTATTGAAGTGCTATGGTGTGCTCTCAAGGCACGTATTCATGTTCTGGGTCCACAAGCCATGGTGTGGGGTCTACGGCGTGTCCACCCACGTGCAACCCCCAGTGAAGATGTGGGCCCGTCGCTATCCCACTTTCCCCCACGTTTCCAATCAACTGCCCAGCCCTGACGCAGGGACTCGTAAATGGTGCCCGCCACGTCATAGTATATTATATGACACAAGACACGAGGGGTCAGAGTGCGTTTGATGACGCAGCGGGCACAGGGCCCGGCAGGTATTGCTCGCCATGTCAAAGTGCGATGTCTTACTCAACACACGAGGGTTGATCATGCTTTTGATGACGTGGCGAGCACTATCCATCAATCCCCGCCCGGACGAGATCCCCGTGTTTCACAGCCGTCGCACTGAGGTGCATCATCAGGCTGGTGACGCCGTGCCCTTGGTGTAGTGGGTGAGAGGTTGAAATTAAAAGCAAATGTTGAAACCGGTTCATCATATTTCAGCTTCAAGCGCTGAAATCAGGCGCGGTGAATCCTGGGTCAACTGGGTTCAAGCTGCACCGCCCAACCATGGTCGACCGTCACGCACGTGCCGTGGTACGGGAACCCAGCGCTCTCCTTCCCGACGTAGCGGCGCACGCTGAAATTGAAAGCAACGTTTGAAAGCGTTTCATCATATTGGAGCTTCAAACGCTGACGCCAAGCACGGTGGAAATCCGGAGCCAATCTGGGGTGGGCCGCCCTGGAGTCAACTTGGACCTGCACCGCCCTACCCCGACGAGGACCACGCGCCAGGGACTTACACATGTCCACTTCTCAGCTCAACGTAAGCACTTTCTGTGGATACGTTTGGTGCTTTCGGTAGTGTGTAACAATATCGATGGGTCATAACTCTTCACAGACTGGACACGAAACGGCTAATTGACTGAAACTGCCTAACTTGAGCTACGAAGTGGACGAGTGGACGCCCTTGCCACGCGTCCCTCAGCCGGTGACACCACGGGGGCTCCCTCCGGCGCGCCGTAGTCTACACCGGCATGAAAGTAGCCTTCGCGAAACACCCCGTTGTACGTGCGAGATACGCCGTACTCGGTGGTGATAGGTCCACCGCACGGCCGCCGGAACCCGGTGCGCCATAGCCGGACGGGGGAGGCGATGCCCAGTGACCAGTGGCTTACACTCGTCCACTGATCAGCTCAAGATGATCACTATTTGTAGGCTACACGCGTACATTTTTTCAGTTTGATGTGAGCACTGCTTGTGGGCTACCAGTATGTTGTGGAATGCTGGGAAATTTTATGGACACAAACGTCTGACGCTGAGCTGATAAGTGGTCAAGTGGAAGGCCCTGCCAGTGACTCTTGCACTCGTGCGGTTTCCTCGGACCTGCATCCCTGAAGGAGTTCAGCCTTGTCCTCGTCAAGCCAGATGCTCTGCTGGACGAAATGGCGGTGGCGGATGCGCAACTCCATTGTGCGAGGGACGTGGCGGCCGTCGGCAACTTCCACCGTGAGCGTACGCGGCCCTGGGTTGTCGAGTGGGGTACACGGCACGTACCCGCACCACCTGTCTGCGCCATCCTCCGAGCCATCCCGATCCCTAAAGACTGGGATCGGCTTCACTCTGCGGCCCACGAACACCCCAGTAGCACCCTCCTCCTCCGCCTCTTCTATTCTCATGTGAACCAACCCGCCACCGAATGAACACCGCAACAGGTTGTGCAAGTGCCCCCAGGGCGTGCGCGGAGGCGGTGCGGTGACGCGCACGGTCACCGTCTCACCCTGCAACGGCTGTCTATCGGAGACCCACACTCGTGGGACATCCTGTGATGCTCCCTGCAGCGAAAATGCGCCCCAGGCTCTGGCGCCATCGCCAGCCCCACTGCTCCCCCCTGCCCCCCGCTCGCCACCCGGTCCCCGTCCCCGTCCCCGCACCGTTCCAGTTCCTGTCCCAGGACCTGGCCCGCTTGCTTCCCAGGCCCGCCCGCGCCCGTCTCCTCCCCGGACGTTGGTCGTGTCCTTTGCCGCACTCGCTGGTGCCGACCTACGATTCTCAGTTTGAGGGCCCCCGGGGTAAGACATCAACCGCCTCCGACTGCACCGCTCACCGCACAGTTGGAACGCGCGACGCCGCGGGGTAACACGCTGTTCGCAGTTACAACGACTGTGAGGGGAGAGCGGACGACCAGGCCGCCGCCGCCGGGCATTGAGAGCGAGCTCAAAAGCTCACTCGTTCAGTGTTGGTGCATCGCAACGCAACGCGGCCACCGGATACGCGCCGGGTCAAGTCCAAAAAAATCGCGCACTGTTGACGAGTTTGCGTGTGGGCACCCTCCCTCATTCACTTATTGCTCCTCCTCCGTGCTCCGACGACGACGGCCGCCGTCAATGACTTGCACGCGAGGTTGATCATGCAGCCGCTCGTGTCGCCCCGCGTGGTGGCGGTGTTTCTCGCGGCGCTCGCGGTCGCTGCGCCAACATGCGGTAGGAGCCCTGAAACCGAACCCCAATCTTGTGAACCTCGAGGGCCCGTGCATGCGAGTTGTGGATGGGTGCCTGCTGTGAAGTGCCTGCTGTGAACCGAAGGACCACGTTTGTAAGTCACGCGCAGCGCCAGCTAACCCGCGCCCCCCCTCCCTTCCTCGCGCTTCGCGCAGGGGCCGTGTCGTACACCACCACCGAGTACAGCACGGTACAGTTCGCGGGCGACGACCTCGACACCCCCGACGCACAGCTGGTGGAGGCAAGGGCTTACACTCGTTCACTTTTCAGCTCAACTTGAGCAGTGTCTGACACAAGAAAACACCCTGCACACCCTAAACATCCCCGAACACCCCCTTAACACGGGCTGCGCAACCGCTACGCGCACCCCCTATCCCATACAAAGTGCTCAAGTTGAGCTGATAAGTGGACGAGTGTAAGCCCCTGGGTGGAGGCGCCCCATGCGAACACGTTCCAGGACATTGGCTTCGGTGCGTGCAACGCAAGCCGCTTTCCACGGGGAGTGCTCTTTTCTCGACCAAGCGTCAAGATGGCTTGCGCGGTGTCATCGTTGCAACCCGTCCGTGTTTGCATTGGGCGCAGGGTCGACCCTCAGCCTCCCTTCCCCTGCTTGTATTGGGCGCCTGCCTCCTGTTTCTCGTCGCCCTTTCATTTCCTGGACATATAATACTGAAATACAGTACTTTTCCTCCATCCCTTGTACTCACCCATTCCGTTCCCCGCAACTGCAGGGTACGTGGGCAACGCGCTACAGTATAAGCCACCCGCGCTGATCGCGTACGAGCAGACCAGCGATGACGGCGAGACCAAGGGCGACCTCATCTTCGGCGCGCGCGCCAGGCGGGGCCGGCGCCTTGCAGCTAGCTCATGCTTCGTCATTCACCACACACACAGCTGTGTTTCGTCACCAGCTGTGTCATAGCTCATGCCGGGCACGTGCCATTTACCAGCTGTGTCGTAGCACACGTCGGGCACGTCCCGGACACATTGTCTGTAGCGACAGTTGGACAATGGTGCTGAGGATCCTAACCCGAACGTATCCGTGCGGGTGCATCCATCGCCGGCGATGGCGCACCCATAATTCCTGGGACGGTATACCAAACACCGCTTGTGGCGAGGTGTCTGAATGACAAACATGAAGCATATACGTGTGGGTGCGACCCTCGCTGGCGCACCAGCGGCGACACCGCCGCCACGCCGCTGCTGCGCGTGCGCTCGGACGGCACCGTGGAGGTGAACGGCGCGTTGCAGGTGGATGCGTCGGCGGTGGTTAACGGCGCATTGCAGGTCGACTCGACGGCGGTCTTCAACGGCGCAATGCAAGTTGGCGCGCCGGCGCTGTTCAACGAGCAGGTGAATTGCATTTACGGCAGGGCCTGGAAGTCATTGCTCGCCACGTCATATAGGTCCTGAATTGTGCCAGCAAAGCGGCCGCAACCTCGACACCGAAAGCGAAATCAGAGCAGACCCGTGCTCTGGCTGTTTGCCCACTGGGGGGAGTCTAACGGGGCGTCAATTTTGACGGCTTTAATTTCGGCCAGAGATGTTCAGAAACAGGATGCCATGTAACGCAACACACGAGGGTTCGAAATGCGTGTCGATGGCGTGGTGGACTATGGGCCTGGCCTGTATATATATATTGCTCGCCATCATACGACGCCATTTGACTCCATAAACCAGGGTTCAAGACGCGTTTGCTGACTTGGTAGGCAATATCTGCCAGGCCCTGCTATACGGCCTGGGTGTTGGGGAGTTCCTGGAGGTGTCCGGCGCCACGACGGTAGGAACTCACAGAGAGTGCTCGACAGGTCACAGGATGCCATTCTACTCACGAAGCAAGGGTTCAACATGCGTGGGATGACGTTGCGAGCACTGTCCATCACTGACGGACAGTTCTCGACGCGTCATAGGATGCCAAGTAACTCAAGAAGCAAGGGCACAACATGCGTGCGATGACGTGGCGAGCACTGTCCATCAGTCCCTCTGCGGCGGTGTCCGGGAGCACCGAGCTGGGCGACACCTTGTACGTGCACGGGAACAGCACGTTCGATAAAGATGTCACGTTCGAGCAGGCCATCACCGTCAAAGGGACGTTCACAGCCCTGGGTAACTATTTCATCGGCGACAACGCGCTGACGGATTCGCTCACGGTTAGGTAGTGCAGGTTCACCCCAGGTTCACCTCAGCCTCACGCCAGGTTACCCCAGGTTCACCCAAGGCTCACCCCAGGTTCATCTCAGGATCAACCCAGGTTCACCCCAGGTACACCCCATGTTAACCCCAGGTTCACCCCAGGTTACCCCAGGTTCACCCCAAGTTCACCCCAGGTTCACCCAGGTTCACCCCAGGCTGGCCGCGCTTGGGTTCAGCACTTGAACCCTACATACGATACACTGCTTTGAAACTTTGCTTTCAATTTCAACTTGCGCCGCTACATCACGGTCAACGCGGCGACGACAACCACCGGCCCAACGACCAACACCGGCGGGGGTTCCCGCTCGTCCACTTCTCAGTTCAACCTGACCCGTTTCCGTTTCCGACTTATCCCACAAAAAAACGCTCACGTCAAACCAAAAAGTGTACGAGTGTAAGCCCTTGACCACTGGCTCGACCACCAACACCGGGCCGACGACGATGACGTCGACGCTGGATGTCACTGGCAGGGGCTCCACTCGTCCACTTCTCACCACAACCTAAGCCTTTTCGGTCACTGCAACCAGCCAATGTATCCTACGAAAAGTGGTCAAGTCAAGCCGACAGTGGACGAGTGTAAGCCCTTGTGACGTTTACCAGCACCTTGGATGTCACCGACAGGAGCGCTCACTCGTCCAATTCTCGCCTCAACTTAAGCCGCTTTTGTCACTGAAACCACCCAATGTATCCGACAAAAAGTGCTCACGCCATAGTGATGATTGTAAGCCTCTGTCAATGGGCGTCACCACGCTGTCCGATGCCCTCAAGCTGTCTGCGGAGACGGCTGCGGTGACCCACACTGGCGGGACTGGTCTGGTAATCACGAGCTCCGGCGGGTACGTGGACGTTGAGAGCGTTCGGTTCACCGGTGCTGCCATTGGCGTCTCTAGTACTCCGACCGTGGTCACTGTGGCAAGCGGTGGCGCAGCCGTGACTGGAACGTTGTCAGCTACTGCTGCCACTACTCTGACTAGTGCCGCCCTGAGTGCTGACATCACGATGTCTAATGCGAACGCTGCGCTGACCCACACGGGGACAAGTCTGGCCATCTCGAGCGACGGGTTCGTTACCTTGG